>Ga0209141_1001552_pt1 | contig 11644 bp, 16 predicted proteins | sample SaaInlLV_10m_DNA_2_FD_184676 | JGI IMG/M metagenome (GOLD analysis project Ga0209141, IMG submission 184676) | Marine microbial communities from expanding oxygen minimum zones in the Saanich Inlet - Saanich Inlet SI074_LV_150m_DNA (SPAdes) (version 2) | ecosystem: Environmental > Aquatic >... | reverse complement strand
CTTTAAACACCTGCGCTTTTGATCCCCAACCTTTTTTAATTGTAATTTCCATTTTATGTACTCCATTTTATTATTAAAGTTGGCCAGTATTGGCCATTGATCTTTAGTCGATCATATATAAACACGGTTATACCATGCTTATAAATTATCCCTAGATGGTCGATATATTGTATTCCCCCAATGATAAATAATTAATCATAGCATCAGTAAGCAAAAAGATAAAAGTCGCAAATAGAGCAAATATGAGCGTATACATTATAAATTGAGCCACTCGAACGGTTAACCGCTCAATTAATGTTAAATGTTTAATATTCATTGAAAATATCCCCTATATTTATTTTTAAATTTGACCGCCTGGTTTGTGTTTGGTTCGTATTGTTTACATTCATTGCACCAGCTCGCACCGTTTAACCTATCCTGTATTAAAAGCCTTTTATATCGATATTCAATACTATACAGCATGGCCAGGTCATTAATTTTTCTAGTAAAAACAATCGATCCATTAATAAAACTCATTTTAGAATCAATATTATTTTCTTTATAATTGATGATTTTATTTATATTCATAACTTCACCTTTAATAATTCACGATTAATGTGTCCGTTGCGTAACACGATCAATTTATTAGCCATAAAGCGCCAATAGTTTTCTAATAATTTATCCTCGTCTTTTTCGCTCGCATCAACTGTTAACGATCCATATTTTTTAGCACGTTCTAAAATGTCATAATTATTAAAATCCATATGAATAACAGAAGGTAAACCGCTAAGCCATTCTGTTAAAGCATCCCATTCACTCATACGTTTTAAGTTATAGCCGTATTCACTCATAAACACGCCAAAGAATAGATTAATTTTATCTTTGTTGGTGCGTGGTTCTGGCAAGCCATAGCCGTCAAAACTAATACCATCTAATAAGTATTGATTGTATAAATCATGCGTTTTTTGTGATAGTTTCATAATATCCCCTTAATTAATTAGTTTCATAACCGTCAAACCATGCACCATTTACGGCCGTATAGTTTAATTTTCTTTTAGTGGTGCATGTGCTGCTGGATGTTTCTGGATCATTGCACCAGTTCTGAGCTTGTTCTAAAGTTAACCCGCTTTTAATGGTTCTTTGACCACCTTCAAAAAACATTCTGATTATTTTGTACTTATTATTTGTATTCATTTTGTATTACTCCATTTAGTTTTAAAGGCTCATTATCTCAATGAGTAAACCCATTATATACTATTTCAATGAGTTATGCAAGTTTAATTATTTCAATGAGTTAATTATATATCACTGGCGACAATGGCGACGTTAAATGTATATATAGATTTAGGGATTAGGCGGTTATTCTGTTGAAAATGGTATATATATTTTTTTTATATCCCGCAAGTCGCCATTGTCGCCAGTGCTTTTTGTCGCCATTGTCGCCATGGTTTCAATGAGTTAATTATATAGACTCATTGAGTATTGATATATTAATAGCGTTAACTGGTTTTAATCACTGGATCATTTTATTTATGGAACGCTGCAAAACTTGCACCCCTGGATTAATCTTTTTTCTGATTCTTTTTGTCATTTTATAACGGAGGGGGGGGACACCCCCGAAGCCGTGATGGTTTGTTATAGGGGTGGTATCCCACACCCCCCGTGAACTTTTTAAACTCGGAACTCATTGAGATTTAATTAAACTCTGAAAAAATATAAAAATAAAAATTTACAACCCCTTGGTGTAACACATGTTATACTTCCCCACATGGCATACGAACCCCCTATTACCTTAACTGGTATTCCTCACTTCTTAATACCCCCTGACACTCCTGACTTCTTAACTGATTACAGTTGGAATACTATCCTTACTGGTCTAAGACAAGCTGAAACGCTAATGTCTATCGTTACTGATAGATTGGGTCGACCTGATGAGTACGGTAGGATACTAACTTGGATTCATAAAGATGTTGAGCGAGAAACTGCTTATTACAAGGCTCGTGAGATTGGCACGGACAAGCTGGTTGATGAGATGATTGATATTGCTGATGCTGTAGATAGTGTTGAAGACGTGGCTAGAAGCCAGTTGAGAATATCGACTCGTAAATGGGTAGCTGGTACGTTCAATAGGAAGAAGTTTGGAGATGTTAAACAGGTTGATACGACAGTAACTTTGGACATTAGTAAAGCGATGGAGGAGGCTCAGATTAGAGTGATAGAACACAATACCCCTAGGTTAATCATAGATGCTGAAGTAGATGGGTAAGATATTATCTAAAGGGCCATCGTCTAAAGAGCAAGAACTACTTTCTAAGATATTGGAGTTTAAGTACGACCCTGCTGGGTATATTTTATATGCGTTCCCGTGGGGTACTAAGAATACACCACTGGCTAACTTTAGTGGACCTAGGCAGTGGCAGCTTGATGTGTTTGAGAGTATTCGCAAGCATCTGATGGTTGATCTTGAGAAGTCTAAGATAGGGTTGCCTAGTACACCTGTGTATCTGGCAATATCGAGTGGACGTGGGATCGGTAAGTCGGCTATGCTGGCGATGCTCAACATGTGGGTAACGAGTTGTTGGCTGGGTAGTACCAGTATCATCACAGCTAACACGGAAGCTCAGTTACGTTCGAGAACGATGGCCGAGCTTGGTAAGTGGCACACGATGAGTATTAATAGGCATTGGTTCGAGAAGAGCAGTATGAGCTTACGGCCTAGTAAGTGGTTCGCAGAGGTGTTATCGGCACAGCTGAAGATGGACACGCAGTATTACTATGTTGAAGCTCAGTCGTGGTCAGAAGAGAATCCAGATGCGTTCGCGGGCGCTCACTCTCAGGTGGGGATGATGGTGTCGTTTGATGAAGCATCGGGAATACCTGATCCGATATGGCAAGTGACTGAAGGGTTTTTTACTGACCTAGCACCGCTAAGAATGTGGGTGAATATTTCTAACCCTAGACGTAACACAGGTAGATTCTTTGAGTGTTTCCACAGGGATGCTAACTTCTGGGAGACTAGGTACGTAGATAGTAGAACAGTAGAAGGTGTTGATGGTACAGTGTATCAACGGATAGCGGATAAATATGGTGAAGACCATGACGTAACTCGGATCGAGGTGAAAGGTCAGTTTCCTAGAACAGGTAGTAATCAGTTTATTGGTAGAGATACAGTAGAGGATGCTACGACTCGTGAAGTAGAAGATGACAGTGGCGCACCACTGCTCATGGGTGTTGACGTTGCTCGGTTCGGAGATGATGAGAGTGTGATTAGGTTCAGACAAGGTAGAGATGCTAAGTCGATAAAACCTAAAGAGTTTAAAGGACTGGACACTATGGAGCTGAGTACCGAGGTAGCCGACCTGATAGATAAGTACAAACCACATGCTGTGTTCGTTGATGGTGGTGGTGTAGGCGGTGGTGTAGTCGACAGGTTGAAGCAGTTGGGTTACAGAGTGATAGAAGTACAATCGGGTGAAAAGGCTGCTGACAGTGATAAGTATCTGAACAAGCGTGCTGAGATGTGGGGTGAGATGAAGGAGTGGTTGACCTATGGCGTGATAGATAATGACCCTAGACTGGTAGAAGACCTCACAGGTCCTGAGTATGACATACACATGAGGGGTCAGATTAAGTTGGAGACTAAGGCGAATATGAAGAAGAGGGGGTTGTCCTCACCAGATCATGGTGATGCCCTAGGACTGACCTTCGCAGAGCCTGTGGGTAGAGTAGACATGAACCTCAATAAACGCAGAGCTAGGATGGCTAACAGAACAGCTGTATCGGATTATGACATATTCAGCACATAGTTGTGATAAACTAAGTTATAATCGCGAAAACTAAACAAGGAGAAAGATATGTCGTTTTTATTCGGAGGTGGCGGTTCAGCACCAGCACCTAAACCAATTCCAACAGTACAACATGAAGAAGTTAAAGCAGCGGGTGATGCAGCACGTAGACGCTCAAGAGCAGCTAGTGGTAGAGCATCAACAATGCTGACCTCTGGTGGACTAGGTGATCTTAAAACATCTGTGGTCAAGCTACTGGGTGCGTAGATAGATGGCTTGGAGAGATCAGTACACTAACTATGGCTCGTATGAGTCAGAGGTAGCGCGTGGTAAGATAGCAGGTGCTAGACCGTTCTATTCGTTCGGTGAGATAGATACGTCAGGTGCTGTAACTGATCACATGGTGTGGCCGATGGCTGGCACACCTGCTCTAACTGTACCTACGGGTATTCAGATGAACATTAGTTCCACAAGTGTTAATGATGCGTCAGCTGACACTGGGATACGCACAGTTAAGATTCATTACTTGGATACTTTATTAAACGAGCAGACTGAGGTTGTCACCATGAATGGTACAACCGCTGTTAATACGGTAGCAACAGACATTAGGTTTGTAAACAGTATGCACATCATGTCAGGTGGCACGTCTAAAGACGCGGACGGTGTTATTAGTTTAAAGAATAGTTCGATTACGTATTCGCAGATTTTAGTAGGTAAGAGACGTTGTAGCTCTAGTGTTAGAAGAGTACCTAGGGGTAAGAGACTGATGATTACATCGTTATATGGCGCTAGTTCATCAGGTACAGCCGCTGCGTCTGCTATAGTAAGATTAGTAACAACGGGTGTTAATGGTGATGATTTTACATCTGATTCTATAACATTTCCACACGCTGGTATTGCTGTTCAAGACACATCTGCTACAATGAACTTAACCATGCCCTTTCCTGTAGAGGAAGGTCAGGTTGTAGGATTAGAGGTAACAACTGATAAGAGTGCTATGGTGGATGCTGGATTTATGGGGTGGGTAGAGGATGTATAATTGACTGTAACAAAGTCGGACTTTGATCCTACGGTATTAGGTCAGTATGAAGATCCTCCAGCACTGCTACACTTTCAATGGGAAGGTAAGCGGTGCGGTAACTCTGTATTCAGGTATGTGTTGGCTGAGATAATAGAGCCTAACGAGATAAATGCTCGGACTAAGCGTACAGAAGATGAAGCTGGTATGACTGAAGAGGAACTTTGGGAAAGAACGATTAATAATTTAAGGGAAGAGTGATGGTAGATTTAGATCAGGTACTTCATAACTTTAACAATGTTAAAGGTAACAGAACCACTTGGGAAAGCCACTGGGAAGAGATTGCTGAAAGGGTATTACCTAGACAGACAGGATTCGTAGGCGACCAAGTAAAAGGTGAAAAGAAGACACAGAAAATCTTCGACTCTCGCCCACAGATAGCACTAGACAGATTCGCTGCGGTCATGGACTCAATGTTGACTCCAAGACAACAGAAGTGGCACAACTTGAAGACAACAGATGAGTCTTTGAACAAGGACCATGATGTTAAGGCTTACTTCTATGAAGTAAACAACATTCTACATTCAGCACGATACTCACCTAAAGCAAACTTCGCGTCACAGAACTTTGAGCGCTGGATCAGCATGGGTGCGTTTGGTACTGGTAGTCTATTTACTGACTTTGTTCCAGGTGTTGGTCTAAGATACCGTTGTGTTAATCTAAGAGATACTTACTTCCTAGAGAACCATCAGGGAATTATTGATACTGTTTACCGTGAGTTTAAGTTTACAGCTCGTCAAGCAGTTCAGCGATGGGGTACTGACATGATGCCTGAGCGTATTGTTAAGGCATTAGAAAACCCTAAACAGAACCAAGAGTTCACATTCATTCATGTGGTTGCACCCAGAGATGATTTCCAAAGAGGTCGCATGGATGCTAAAGGTATGCCTTACTCCTCATACTATATCTCAGTTCAAGATAAGCAACTAGTAGCACCTGAAGGTGGTTACGGTTCATTCCCATATTCTATTAGTCGATACGTGACTGCACCAGATGAAGTCTACGGACGCTCACCTGCAATGACAGCACTACCTGACATCAGGATGCTTAATGAGATGGCGAAGACAGATATTCGTGCAGCTCATAAACTAATTGATCCGCCACTACTATTACACGATGATGGTATGTTAGGCGGTGGTGCGATGACAATCAACATGACACCAGGTGGTCTAAACATGGGTGGCGTTAGTCGTGACGGTCGCGCACTGATTCAACCACTACAAACTGGTGCTAGAGTTGATATTGCTGAAGCTAAGATGGAGCAGCGTAGACAAAGTATTGATAACGCGTTCCTTGTAACATTGTTCCAAATCTTAGTTGACACACCTAGAATGACTGCTACTGAAGCTCTTATTAGAGCGCAAGAAAAAGGAATGTTGTTGACACCTACTATGGGTAGACAACAGTCTGAAGCACTAGGTCCTCAGATTGAACGTGAGTTAGAGTTGTTACAGTCGCATCAGATGTTACCACCTCTACCACCAGCACTAGAAGAAGCAGGTGGTGATTACGAGATTATCTATGATTCGCCAATGTCGCGTATGCAGAGAGCTGAAGAGCTTGTTGGTGTTCAGAGAACGATGGAGCTGTTAGCACCATTTGCTCAAATTGACCCGACTGTATTAGATGTGTTTGATAGAGATGCTCTTGCTAGAATGACTGCCGAAGTATCAGGTGTTCCAATGCCTATATTACGTAGTCCTGAAGATGTTGAAGGTATTAGAAAGCAACGTGAAGAAGCAGAACAGCAACAACAGATGGTAGAACAAGCAGGTCCTATGGCAGCTGCTATGAAAGATGCTGCTCAAGCTAATCAGATGTTGACACAACAATGAACTTAAACCCACTTACAATCCATAGACAGAGAGCGTATCAAAACACTTTCAATAACCACGAAGGTAAAAAAGTATTAGCTGATTTAAGACGTTTCTGTAGAGCGACAACACCTACAGCAGATGTTAATAATGAGCGAATTACTTATCTTTTAGAAGGTAGGCGAGAGGTGTGGTTGAGGATTCAAGCATATTTAAATTTAACAGAAGAAGACATATACAACCTGGTTGAGGAACACACCCCAATCAATGAATGATTTATAACAACGGAGTAAGATAATGGAAACAGGTACTGCCGCCCTATCGGGCGATAACGGTGCTAGCAATGCTAGTGCTAATGAAGGACAAGCATCAGCATGGAACGCTGGATTTGATGAAGACACTAACGCCTATGTAGATAACAAAGGGTGGGGTGGTGTTGAAGATGTGTTGAGTTCGTATAAGAACTTGGAGAAATTTCAAGGTGGTGCTAAGAACCTAATTGAAATGCCAGGTGTTGACGCATCGGACGATGATAGAAGTAGTTTCTTTAATAAACTAGGTCGACCTGAAACAGCAGACCAGTATTCTTCAGAGTTACCTGAAGGTGGTGATTCTGATTTCTTTAACTGGTTTAGAGATACCGCTCATGCTCAAGGCATGACTGATTCTCAAGCATCTGGTTTACTTACTGCTTATGAAGAGATGAATGCTTCACGTATGGAAGCATACGAGACTGGTCAGAGAGAAGCGTCCGAGAAAGCAATCGGTGATCTACAGAAAGAGTGGGGTCAGGGGTATGATGCTCAGATGGATATGGGTAAACGTGCTGTTGCTGCTCTAGGTTATGATGAACAATCATTGACGGACTTAGAAGGAAAGATGGGTACGTCTGAAATGTTAAAGTTATTTGCTAATCTTGGTTCTAAGATGGGCGAAGACTCTTTTGAAGATGGTTCTCGTGGTAGCAGTAACGGCTCATTCGGCCTTACTCCAGCAACAGCTCGTCAGCAGATGTCTGACTTAAAACTAGACAAATCATTCATGGGTGAATACTTAGGTGGTAATCCTGATGCTGTTTCTAAAATGAAGCGATTGATGGAAGCTGCTCATGGATAGCATTGAGGTTAGAATGCGTATTGTGGAGGCAGTGCTTCCACAAGCATCAAGAGTTGGCTTAATAGATTCGGAGATTATTGTAAAAACTTGCACAGTGTTGGAAAACTATGTGTTAAAATCCGAATTAAGTGGGAAGAAGTCGAACCCGCAACCTAAGAAGGTAACAACTAAGCCTCGTAGATGAGACAACTTAGAATGACCCGATTAGTTTAAGCCCTATCATTACGATGGACAAGCTACCTTAATATCGACTGAATTTTTTAATTTTAGGAGCTTGTTATGAGTTTTGAAGTAAATACTGCGTTTGTACAGCAATATTCAACTAATGTTGGTTTATTGTTGCAACAACGAGGAAGTAAGTTGCGCGAGTGCGTAACTATGGGTAGCTATACGGGTAAAGCCGCTAAAGCTGTTGAACAAATCGGTTCTGTTACTGCACAAAAGCGTACATCACGCCACAGTGACACACCATTAATCTCTACACCACATGATGCACGTTGGGTATTCCCAACTGACTACGAGTGGGCTGACTTAATTGACGATGCTGATAAATTACGCATGTTGATTGATCCAACTAGTCCGTATGCTCAGAACGGTGCATACGCTTTAGGTCGTGCTATGGATACAGACATCATTGATGCTGCTCTTGGTACATCTAAAACTGGTGAGAACGGTACTACTAGTACAGCGTTTGCATCTGCACAACAGATCGCAGCTGGTGCAGCTGGTCTTACTGTAGCTAAGCTACGTGAAGCTAAGAAGATTCTTCTTGCTAACGAAGTAGACGTTGAAAACGATCCTTTATACATTGCTGTAACTGCTAAGCAGTTAGACGATATGCTTGGTACTACACAAGTAACATCTGCTGATTACAACACAGTTAAAGCACTTGTACAAGGTCAAGTAGATACTTTCATGGGCTTCAAGTTCGTTCAAACTGAACTTCTTGGTGTTGATGGTTCTTCTGATCGTAGAGTTATCGCCTGGGCTAAGTCAGGTGTTCATTGTGGTGTATGGAACGACATTTCTGGTAAAGTTACAGAACGTGCCGACAAGTCATACTCAAATCAAGTGTACGTTAAAGGTACATTCGGTGCTACAAGAACTGAAGAAGGCAAGGTTGTTGAAATCTTGTGTTCTGAATAATAGGAGAATATTATGTCTAGTGTAAAAGGTACTAATATTACTGCGATGGACGCAACTCCATCGACAAAGGTTAAATCTGCTCAAGTGCATGGTCGCATGAGAGTAGCATTTGATACATACGAGGCTTCATCTTTGGTAGCTGGTAGTGACATCACTGTTGCTCGTCTACCTAAGGGTGCAACTGTATATGACGTTGTTATTATTCATGATGCGCTGGGTGCTTCATCTACTTTGAAAGTAGGTGACGCTTCTGACGATGATCGTTACATTACTGCTACAGCATCAACTGCTGCTAACGGTAAGATCATCATGAGTGAAGACGGTGTTATTGGTGGTTTCGGTTATGAGAATACTGCTCAAACAGATGTGATTATCACAACTGCGGGTGCAACTATCTCAGGTACTATCAAATCAGCAGTTTACTACACAGTAGACTAAGCTAACCGAAAGGGGTGAGACACCCCTTTCCCAAATTATGAGGTAAGTACATGTCATCAGTAGTAGATATTTGTAATAGAGCGCTTGACAAGTTAGGTCATGGCGCAATCACAAGTCTAACAGACGGTACAAAAGCCTCAGCTCTATGTAACAGATCATGGGGTATTGTCCGCGACCAAGTGTTGCGTGACCACCCATGGAACTTTGCCGTAGTAAGAACAACTACTGCCCCAAGTACAACAACCCCTTCTTGGGGCTTCGCTTATCAACACCCTGTACCATCAGACTTATTACGTTTGATAGAGGTGCGTGATATGGGCGCTGGTGAATATCAGGTAGAGGGTAATAATATCCTAGCAAATGATGATGTTTTATATATCCGTTACATTGCTAGAATTACAGACCCTGTGAAGTTCGACTCTTTATTCGTTGATGCTGTTTCGTCAAGACTAGCTTACGAGCTATGTGAATCATTAACTCAGAGCAATACTAAGAGAAACATCTTATGGGAAGAATACGTGGATGGTTTAACTCGTGCTAAGAGAGCAGACGCTCAAGAAAACCCACCGATGGTTCTTGAAGAGGACGACTGGGTTAATGCGAGGTATTAAGAGTGCCTAAAGCATCACCGATACAAAATCAATTTAATGCTGGAGAGCTATCTCTACAACTCAAGGGTCGTACTGACATTGACAAGTATGTCAGCGGTTGTGAGACTTTAGAAAACTTTTTACCTCAAGTACACGGCCCTGTTAGGAAACGCCCAGGTTCAAGATTTGTAAAAGAAGTTAAAGATTCATCTAAGACAGTTAGATTATTGTCTTTTGAATACAGCACAGAACAAGCGTATATTTTAGAGTTTGGTGATCTGTATGTCAGATTCTATAAAGACGGTGGTAACATCACAAGCGGTGGTAGTCCTTACGAGATAGTAAGCCCTTATTCACACACTGAGGTGTTTCAACTGCAGTATGCACAATCAGCAGACGTTACTTACATCTCGCACCCCAACCACCCTCCTTACAAATTAGCTAGAACAGGTCATACTGCATGGACGCTAACGGAAGTAGATTTTGATTGGCCTGCTTTTAATGATGAGAATGCGACAACTACTACAATCACAGCATCCGCAGTTACTGGCACAGGTATTACATTAACCGCATCTTCTGCTACATTTGAGGCTACTCACGTAGGTTCTTATTTCAGAATCATTGAAACGATTGAGTCTAAGCACGATGAGTGGGAAACAGCTAAATCGTTAGTTATAGGTGATATTCGTAACTATGATGGTAAATTATATAAAGCTACTAGTAGCGCAACAACTGGTACTCGACCACCTATTCACACAGAAGGAAATGAGAGTGATGGTGGTGTAAGCTGGGACTTCATGCACGATGGTGCAGGATATGCTAAGATTACAGCGTACACCAGCAGCACTGTTGTAACAGCAGATGTTGTCAAAAGACTACCCGATAGTTCGACAGGTGGTTCTAAAAGATGGTCAGAAGGAGCATGGTCTTCTTACAGAGGTTATCCTAAGACTGTATCTTTCTATGAAGATAGATTATGGTTCGCAGGTAGTTCATCAAGACCTCAGACATTATGGGCTTCTACATCAGGTGATTATGAAAATCACAAATACGGTACAAACGATGACGATGCTCTAAACTACACGATCAACTCTCAAGAGGTGAATACTATTGAGTGGTTATTACCAGGTAAAGCATTATCTGTTGGTACATCAGGTAGTGAGTTTATTGTAAGCGCTTCTTCATTAGATGAGGCGATAACTCCAACCAACGTGAAGATTGTACCTCAGACTACTTACGGTAGCACTTCAATCAGACCTATTAGAATTGGTACAGCTACTGTATTTGTACAAAAAGCGTCTAGGAAAGTTAGAGAGTTTACTTTTAGTTATGATAATGACTCTTACGTAGCACCTAACTTAACATTGTTAGCCGAACACGTTACAGGCACTGGTGTTGTAGACATGGCGTACCAGCAAGAACCTTCTCAGATATTATGGTTTCCTTGTAGTTGTGGTACGTTAGTAGGCTTGACATATGATAGACCTAACGATGTAGTCGCTTGGCATAGACAGACACTATCAGGTAATGTTAAATCCGTAGCAACTATTCCACACTGGGATGCTGACCAAGACTCTACATGGTTAGTTGTAGAGCGTACAATCAACGGAAACACCGTTAAATATATTGAATATATTGAGAAATATCTAGCAGACAGTACAGCGTTCTTTGTAGATAGTGGACTGACTTATAACGGTG
>Ga0209141_1001549_pt1 | contig 11654 bp, 12 predicted proteins | sample SaaInlLV_10m_DNA_2_FD_184676 | JGI IMG/M metagenome (GOLD analysis project Ga0209141, IMG submission 184676) | Marine microbial communities from expanding oxygen minimum zones in the Saanich Inlet - Saanich Inlet SI074_LV_150m_DNA (SPAdes) (version 2) | ecosystem: Environmental > Aquatic >... | reverse complement strand
CAGTGGTGGATGGTAACAAGAGTTATTTAATCCTGTTGGCAAATGCAAACTTACTTGTTTCCATTTTGCCAGGCAGAGACTTGGACTTATATTATCCAGTTTTTCTTTTGCCTTTTCAGCAGCCGATAAAAAATCAGATTTGAAATTACTATTAACCCCGTCACCTTTGTTATTACTCATTGGCATATTTATATTAGGTATTCAGTATACATAGCATTTCAGTATCATCAATGCATTCTTGGATTTGTATATTATTCCAGTTGGGTCTACAAGGAGGGCATTTAGATACATCAATTGAATCATATACACCCCAATGCTGGGCATTTAACCAATTATCACGAAAATCATTTGTATCCCAATTTCCTATATTAAACCGCAGATCCCCTTTGTGATCACAGCACGAATATATATTTCCATCTGCACAAAAACTAGGAAATTGAAACATTTGATGGCATTTCTCATATGTTCTAGGCTCACTTTTAGTAATATTAAGTTTATATTGCACTGAATGTTTCGCAGAATACAATCTTATTAATCTTATAATATTATCAGTCATAGTAAATATCTTACCAGATACAATACTAGGACGATAATAAACCATCCTAACCCCTAACTTTCTCGCTAGTTTAAACATGTCGTTTATATGGCTGTCCCTAGAATTATATTCAGTAACTAGCACTTTTAAATCTACATTAACCCCGATATTTACTAACTCTTTTATATTATCAACAACACGGGCAAACATAGATGGGGTATTGCCCCGGCGTATCTCTTCATACACCGGTTCAGTTCCAGCATCAATATCAACCCCGATCCAATTTATTTTCTTCAATGTGGCGGCATCGACATTATTAATTAGCTTATCCAATAATACCCCATTAGTTGTAAGATTTGTCAAAAATCCAAGATTAACACTATGTTCTATAACCTTTTCATACTTCTTTAGCATCGTAGGTTCACCACCGCCTGAAAATGTAATACTATGTAATGTCCCATAACTAGCGGGAGAATGCTCGCGCCAGGATGCTAATTGATCTAACAATGCAATATATTTTGAATAATCATAATTTCTTATAGTAGTTTTTCTAAACTCTGCAGAAATACAATAATAACAATCCTTTGTTAGATCAATATCAACATTACTAGGTATAAAATGCATTATATCCTTATTCTGCATCCAATGAACTAAACTTGCGTGATTATATTCAGCCATTATAAAATGCACTAGGTGTTAGCTGTTTAACCAATGCACAATTATGTTCTAATACTTCTTGCATTTCTTCATACCACTTTTCCAATGTGTTTAATGGGTGATTTGCAATCCAGGATATATTTTGCTTAATTGATCCCATTTTACCATACTCATGATCTTCATCATACCCTTCATCCCACCAATCACTAAATGTCCGAAAACCCAATTTTTGTAAATTTAATAAATAATTTTGTGGACCTTGAACTACAAACGGAGTTTTTAAAAGCATAGGTCTCCATATTTTTTCAGTCGGGAAAAATGTATTTCCTGAATAATATGTTTCACATACTAGTTCAATAAGAAAATTATCATAATATCCAGTAATTTTATTGTCAATATTTAATTGTTGTGATAAATTCAAATCACTAGTAGCATCATGCACTACTGAAGTATGATTATCCAATAGCAGCGGACACTTTTTTAAAAATGCTAGTTCAATATCAACATCCAACATACGGTAGTTATTGATTATTTCTTCTATTCCTATATGTTCCATGTAATATGAATCAATGCAATCATATCTATAAGACTGAATTGCCTTTTCTTCGTGATAATAATTGAGATATGCATTAAGCATCAACCTTGCACCGTTACTTCTTCCTATGAATGATCCAAAATGATGTGTGATTGTTTTAGCAACGATATTATCATTCACCTCATTTATAGCATGCATCTGTAAATGGATAGGTGGGTGATATATAATTTGCAAAGATGGGTTATACTCTAACTTGTTAGCAGTGTGGATTGTCAGCCGAGTTAAATCATAATTTGTTTTATCAGCACATTCTAGTAATATGTCATACAACCCCAACTCTGCACAACACGGCCCTTCCGACAACAAATCAATTACAATTTCATCGTGTTGGGTCATAGCAATGGCTATGTCTAATAATATATGTTCTTTATGCCAAATTGTATTATTGCTAGTAACGACTTGAATGGTATTCATCCCGTATAACCGCTCTCGCTAGTTAACACCCGGCGTTTTGTAAAAACAATGAACACTACCACCCCTCTTGACCCCGAATTACATCAATCTCTCGCACATCAGCACCCATATTATGCCATCCTGTCATATAATGATGCTTGAAGAAACTACTTTGTGCCGCATCCATATCCATCATTGGTAAATCTAATCTATTACTTAACTCTTCACCAAGCGATGATACAAAGGCTGGCAATTTAGCTTCTGCCAACGTGATTACCTCTTCAACCCAAATCTGCTTCAAATTATCAAACCATTGTACTTCCCTATAGTTCCAATCAGTAAGCATAGTTTTAAGTGTCCCCATCCTAGCACCTAAAATAGCATATATACCATAATCTACATCCAGTCCCACATTATGCCATATAGTTAAATGATCCATATTACGCTTATGCACCGATTCTTTAAACTCTAAATCAGATGGTTTACGTCCTCGATCCAATGTCATTTTGACACCTTCGCGAAACCCTGCTCGCCAAGCGTGAAATGCACCGCCATTGGGATATGTTGTACTATAGCAATCGTGCATCGGCCAATACAATGGATCAAAACAAAACTCGACACAAGTATCAGCACTTCCATCACTTGCTTCATGTGTTTGCATATTATGTATAAACTCTTTAGTCCAACAACTTAATCCACCATTACCATACATTAATCCATTTACATGGTTTCTAGCTCTCCATCGGAAGGTAGCTTTTTCATATTCAGGGGTTTTCAACTCCAATTGCAAATTGAAGAATTCAGGATCAGGCAAGTTATCGCCATCGATTAATACAAATCGTTCTGTGTTACTTGCATCAGCAGCTGCTTTATGTGCGGCATCACTGCCTTCCACACCATCAACTCTTACTGCCCATGGCACCATATTTTTTACCTTTACCCAAAATTCTTCTTTTTGTGGTTCATCATACGACAAAAACACACAATCCAGATCTGCTATATCAATTATATTACTCATAACGTTTTAATGTCCAGTGCTGTCCTTTTCCTACTATACTAATGTCATCTATTAAACATTCAGTGCCTTTATTGCTATTTAATGGTACTAACCGTTGGGTGGCATATTTCTTCCTAGTCTTTGATATTTCACCATGAATGACCGCTATATCATATCGTGCTTCATCATATACCTCTTTAGATACCACAATACAGTCACCATTATGCTTCTCGGTTGTATAATACAATGGTTCTCCTAACTCATCATAGTACAACCGATATTCAATCGGTTCTACCACGATATCTTCTACTAATTCAAGCGCATCCCAAAAGTTTGTCATATATAGGTTCCAATTCTAATGCTAGTTTTTTATCATGATAATGTACTGGGTATCGTTGGCTTACTGTGTTAATTCTGAAATCATTTTCTACTAATTCCCACACCAACTGCTTATCCCACGCACGTTCTTCTAATCCGTTTATTTTTGATTTCATATGAATCAACGACGGATAGGTAGTCTTTGGCAATGTCACATTCTCTACACCCATTAATACAGCTGCCATAGCATACACGACATCGGTGGTTGCAGCCTCTCTATTCGCACCTCTTAACCCTTCTTTATATACTTCCCATTGGTTGAATATGTTCCGAACATGGGTGAAGAATTGTTGCGCTGTTTTACTATAACGCCAATATGTTATTGCATTATACAAATCCGGGAGATTATTTAAATCAAATATTTTCCTATAATGTCGTTCGGTTGATATATTATTCAAATAATCACGGCAGTTACTAGTAACAACTACATCACGATGTTCACACATAGACCACCAATGACTAATATCACCCGTAACTATCATATCTGCTTCAATCTTAATCGTCTCACGAAATGGTGTTGCCCAAAATATTTGCCAATCATTGTCAAGTTTCCATTTGTCATTGGAAGATTGGTCACCATATGGAAATAATTTTATATAATCAAATGAATCATCATCAATAGCAGCATCAGTTAATAAACATACCTTGCTACCAGGCATATGATAATGAATACTTTTGGCTAATGTCCTAGCACATGCAATGTAATCTACCTTGTTATTGTTACTGGCTACAATAATATATCCACGTTCAGCTTCAAATTCCATGCATTTCCTTTAACCAGGTTTTACCAATCACATGTAAGTCAAAATCCGTCACAATTAAATATTGTACACGATCATTAACTTCGTATTCAATCTTGTAGGTATCGGTATCTTCCTGTGTAACTTTGTGTTCAGGGACTACACTTGCTAGATGCCATGGTATATAAAATTGTTTATTGTCATTAAAATGTCCATTAGCCATCATTACCGCAATACTTAATGCATAATCATTCCGATACAATTGTGAATTAAAATTATATAAATCTGCGTAATGTCTGTAATTTCCTTCTATCATTTTCATTGATGAAAATATTGTTTCTGCCATGATACTTTTTTCAAAATACATAATAGTTGCCCAATTCATTGGCATTCTATATTGTCCAAAATAGTTCAACTCGTCACTAAACCATCGGTGTCCTGTTATCTCATAAGATGATTCATGTGTTAAGAATGATTGGTTACTTTCAAACAACCGCGACAATACATTAGATGCAACAATGTAATCAGCATCTAATACCATTGTTCTGTCATATGGGGTAAGGTCAAATGATTTAAATCTACCACCGTTTAACCACTGAATAGTCCCATCAAAGTCGTGAAAATACCTTCTTCCAGATTTAGGTCGAGCAGTTAAGATAACTTGATCAAAATTATGTTTAAACTTTACTTCTTTATCTGTTACGACCGATACCGGGATATTAAGCAATCGTTCTATATTTTTAGCACTTTCGTTGGCTAATCGGACATAATCAATATCACCATTTTCATTATTACTAGCATATACCAGACAACCATTCTTCAACGCTTTCTACTCAATTCTGTAAATTCGTTATGCCATGCATTCATTTGTTCTTGCCAATGCACTTTTGATTTGTCAAGCAATTCAGAACGGTCCAGTTCTACAGGGGTACCGTATTCATCTTTCAAGTACATTATATCATCCGTAAATGCAGATAGAGTAGATATAAGAATGGGGGATGCTTTCCACATTCCCCCATCATACGCAAAAATCATTTTGCTCTCGTATTTTTCTGCTAGTATTTGCTTGTTCCGGTTATGGTCAAACCTAGATCTAACATTTTGTTTAATAGATTCAGTATTCATTGTGTGATTATAAAACAAATAACCATGATTGTAAATGAATATTTGAAAATAATTAATTAATAATCGTAAATTCCACCTGCCACTGAACTACTAACCGTCGGTGTACCCCAACTAGATGTCAAATAGGTAGTTGACGGCGGACGGATAATACCAGTGCAAGTCGTGCTGCCATCTACGCGATCATAACTTGTGATATCAGTCGGATATGACCATGTTTCATCACCATAGACATCAGACGAATTATCCACAAATGAACATTTAACGTAAACTGTGCCACTGCCATTATGATATGCTTCTGTTTTTATATAGTTTGAAGTATATGGCGCAGTATCTGCAAGAGTTTTTGATTTTTGTACATATGAACTAGTTAATGCATTGGGATCAATTGACACTGTTCCAGCTTTTGAACATAAATCAGTCCATTCGGTGTTTTTACTATTGGACGTGCCTCCGCTTCTTCCGAAACTCATGCGAATCCTACCGCCAGCATTTGAAAAATAACGCAATTGTGTTGTATTGCCGAAACTAAATGTATGTGTGAAAATACAATCAGTAAACCAACCGGTAGACCGAGTGGCTGTGCTTGGTGAATCCGAGCCATTTGCTGTATAATTTCTGCGGTTATTTCGGATAGTTGTAATATTACCACTTAATGCAGTGTATGCCGAAATTGTATTGCCGACGCTTGGACTAGTGATTGATGTAATACTTGATCCTTGGTGGCTTGCCGCCGAAGTAATTCTACTTAATAAAGTAGCCCATTGCGTTGCTGAAACTGTTGATCCCGCTGATACTGAACTTATCGTATTTGATTGTCCGTATCCATAATCACCACTACCACTGCCCCAAACATCATTTGTGTTTGTCGCAAACCCATTATAATGATCATCTAAGATCAAATCACCGCTAGTATATGCCATTTTTATTCCCTTTGTATTAGTTATTAACGCATCAGCAGCTTTCGCCGGTGCTGGGAGTTCTCACTCTTATTAAATCATATTTAGTTAATTTTCACGATTGCTTCGATTACACCTTCTACTTCGGTGGTTTTGTCTTCCAGTGCCCTACCAATAACATTAAACGAGGTTAATTCATTCCTAGATGCCCCTTTAGCTAATCCATCACCAGCCGAAACTAAACGCTGACCTTTTGTTATTTTACCAACCACCCTAACTGGAACTCGCCCTTGCATTGCTACTGGGGGATGGGTGTCATTTGTGCCTGCTTTTGAATTCATTAAATATGCTGCTTTAGTGCTAATAACACCAAAAACATCCTCGCTTAACTCATCAATCGCTTGGGTGATTTCAGCTACACCACCCAATTTAACCACTGTTCCTGGTGTATACATTGTGTCGGATTCAAATCTTTCTGCAATATCCGCATATTCAGCTGATGAGGCAGTACCGTCAAATGTGGTTGCATACACAGTAGCAAATCGTGTGCTAGTTGCGCCTAAATTACGCGTATTATTGCCATCTGGAGTGATATTACCAATGATGGTATTTGAACCGTCCCTTGCCAACGAGGTTGATGTAGCACCACCTGTCGCAGAATCCACATAATTTTTGGTTGCAATGCCCATAGTAGCGGTTGGGTCATCATTGAGAATTGCTAATCCCGTAGCGCCATCAAGTGTAATTACTGACTTAGTGACACCACCATCATTTACACCTAATATTAAATCACCATCTGACGTAATATTCTTAATATAAACATCGTTGCCTGATACACTCATACTCAAATCACTACCTGCACCTACTACTAACCCAGTGTCATTTAATACACTCAATGTTCCAGATGTAGTATCATTTACATCCGATCTTAAAAATTGCGATGAATCTAACCCATCTAATAATTGCGAATCGGTTGCCGTGCCATTTAATATATCTGCACCAGGTACGTTGCTAGACACTGATAAACCAGGTTTAATTGTTATAAACCCAGAGATTGCAACATTTGGTGTGAATTCAGTATCAGCACTCCATATACCAATCACCGTATCTTCAACATAAATCTTAACAACTGTGTGATCTGTTGTTGTATTGTCTGTTACAATTTCCACAATAGAACCGGATGTTCCTGAACCAGCTGTGTAGGATGGACCAACCACCAACCAGCTAGTTCCATTGTATACTTTGAGCTGTGCATTCGTGCTATCAAACCACATATCACCCTCAGTAGGACTTGGTGGTGCTGATGTTCCTGAATTAGAACTTCCGATTTCACGCCACAATGATCCATTGTAAACTTTTAGCACATTATTAGTTTTATCGTACCACATTTGCCCTGTTAAGGGGGTAGATGGTGCTGATGTATTCGCACTATTTTCTAATAATTTCATAAAATTTTCACCCAAGAATTCACCATACCCAGCATAATTTCTACCGATTACTGTCAATGAACTCTCAGTGTTGATCGTACCATCTGTTACGGTGGCAAATGTACTGCCATCCGATAAATTAATTGTATAAGCCATATTTTTCCCTATCCTATTTTATTATATTTAGCATTACCAAGAGATCGAAACATAGCCATCTCCTGTATTGCCACTATTGGTTGTTGGTGCAGTTAACACAGTAGTCCAAAAACTCGTTGCTGCCTCGCCGGGCATTCCGTCTGCGTCATAATACCCAGAAAGACAGGTAGTTGCCCCTCCATAATATAATCCCCCGGCTGCTTGTGGATTAACACCGCCACCACCACCGCCGCCAGCACCACCATCACGGCAAGGACAACTTATCCCCCCACCACCATTTACACCAGTAGAATCTACCGTTTGTATTTGTGTTGCAGATTTTCCATGTATATCAGCCACTGAATAATGAACATTATTGCCTCGCCCACCAGCCCCTGAACCACCCGCAGCTATTATATACATTGCCTCCCATCCACCAGGCGCTTGGTAGTTAAAACTAGTAGAACCACCACCACCACCACCGCCACCAGACGAACCTTGATTGCCAGCTCGGCCACCATTGCCACCGATGCTATACCCAGCCCCCCCAATTCCACCAGCAGCACGGTTTTGATAACCTTTGCCATCACCGCCCTTTTTGCCTATCACGAATGAAAAACCCTCGCCCAATGTAACTGGTATAGAAGTTACTACCGTCATGCCATTGCCACCCCCCACTGAACCAGCTCCGCCATCACCACCACCTGCACCACCTGCGCCACCTGCGATGACAACAGTAATCGAAGATACACCGACAGGGACATTAAACACCCCACTTTCCGTAAAGTACGCTGTTCCAGGTTCATACAATACTGGTTTCCAAGCATTATTTTCCTTAATATAAACTTCATTGCATTGTTTCCAGTTATCAGAATCATTAACCCAAACTTCATCAGCTTTTTTCCAACTACCTTGATCTTGTAAATGCAATGCCATTACGAAACTCTATACCAAATGTCCCCATTGGCACCACCACTTGGGGCAGCTGTGCTTATTGTTCTTGTGCCGAATCCATTAGATCCTTGACTAGATGTTGCACCAGCTACCTCAGAATCCACATAACTTTTTGTTGCTGCCTGTAAATTAGACGTAGGATTATTAGCTAACGTTAAATCCCCAGTTAATGTCCCACCTGCTAGTGGTAACTTAGTCCCAATTGAATCCACCACTGTTGTAGCAAAATTAGGATCATCGCCCAATGCACTTGCTAATTCATTCAATGTATCTAGGGTACTAGGCGCAGAACTAACTATCTCGGATACTTTGGCATCTACATAATTCTTATTAGCAGCATGTGTTACATCCGTTGGATCACCACTTAATGTCAATGCACCCGATAATGATCCACCAGTTAATTGCAAAAATGCTATACCAGATGAACTAATATTAGAATCCACATATTGTTTTGTAGCAATACCTAAATTAGCAGTAGGATCTTGATTAACACTTGCTGTTCCAGTAGAACCACCCAATGTTATAACAGTCGTTGCCACCCCACCATTATTGACAGATAATTTTAAATCACCATCTAATGTATTATTCTTAACAAATACATCATCACCTGTTACACTAATCTCACAATCTTCATCTATTCCAACTCTAATACCATAATCATTTAATACACTAATCTGCCCTACAGTTGAGTCATTATTCAATGCACTTATAAAATCATCCGCATTGTATCCCTGTAGTGTTTGTGCTATAGCAGCCGTGCCATTAAACATTGCACCTGGTACATTATCCGCTAATTGTAAACCTGGTTTAATTGCTGAAAATCCGCTAATAGCAGAGGCTGGTGTAAATGTAGCATCTTTACTCCATATACCCAATAATGTCCCTTCGGTAAACGATTCAATAACTACATGTGCCGTGCCAACATTGTCGGTGATAGTATTAACTCTGGGTCCAGAATTGCCTTCTAATATGGTAGCAATTGGACCAATTAACTTCCATTCATCTCCTGTATATGCATTGATTTGTTCGTTTGATGTGTCAAACCACATATCACCGACTATAGGGGAAGCAGGAGCTGCTGAATTTGCTGTAGCCCCTCCTAAATTCTTGAAGATGGAACCATTGTATACTTTCAGTACACTATTATCGGAATCATACCACAATTCACCCCTGAGTGGATTGGTGGGTGCAGTATTATTTGACTGGTTTTCTAATAATTTAATAAAGTTTTCAGCAACAATCTCACCGTAACCCGTTTTATTCTTTCCAAGTAATGTAATACTACTATCTGTGTTTACTGTGCCATCTAAAACCGATGTCAGTATGTCCCCATTTGTTAAATTTACTGTATATGCCATATTTATTCCTATGTTGAACTCAGGTGCGTAAGTGTTTGAATCCTAACTGTATAATCTACTTGGATTCTTCTGTTCTGAGCTTTTTGTGAGGGGTGGAAAACCACGTGCGTTATTAATTTTAAATTATCTGCACTCCCATTCCATGTTTTTAAACCCAATTCATCAAACACAAATTCCCCATCAAGATTGGTACTGTTATCAAATGCTTGCTGTCCGGCTGGTTCACCATAATCCAATAAACAGGTAACTAATATATCAGTGTATACTTTGCCTGTGGTGTGCAAGACTGTTAAATTGTTTCTAGTAGTATCTGTATTGGTTGCAGAATTATCATCCACTACTTTACTATACGTTTGGTTATATAAATCAGCATTCTGCCCTGTAGAATTTGCTGGTAGATAAGTGATGATCCCAGTTGGGTCAACACTTGTTCCACCATTACCAAATACCATCTGATATATATGACCAGTATTCTTATTAGCCAAACTCTGTGCCAATGATTCAGAAAAATTCTCATAATGTATTGCGTTTCTCTTATCTACAAAAACTTCATCCGAATCGGGGTCAAAGATCTTGATATGACCCTCAACACCCACTAACCCTATATCATTTGGGTTTCTTTCTGTGTCTTTTGCCGCAGCTTGCTGTTGATTCGTTTCTTTTTCTTCCATATTCTTATTTATACTGTTTTAAATCACTATCTTTTAATGAATTTTGCCGTAACAGTTTCTTGTTTCTGCAACGATATGCCATTACTAGCACTATTCTCACCTTGTTGATACCATATTTTGTTATACGGAGTAGCAACAACGCTACCCGAACTAACATCCACTACATCTGAGTCATATATATGCGTATTAATCGCTGTGCCCGCAGTACCACGCATTAACCCACTTATTGTATTATTCTCTAAATCCCGTTCACGATATGTTATGCGTTCACCATTAATATTCACGATGCCAAATATACTAACATCTATATTCGGTTCTCCTAATGCATTGACATCATCCAAATATATAATATCATCAGTAATTTCTAATTGTTTAATTAGATTAGCTGTATTAGATCGTGATATTTTGTACATTGCTGTATTACCACGCATATCGCTAAATATTTTAAATGATAATGTATTTGGCACTATACTATCTGTAATACTTGTAACATATATATGGTCATTGGGTTCAATAATCACACCAGTTAACACGATATTTTCACCATCAATATAATATTCATCAACTGAGTTTAACATTCTTCCATTCTTAGTGACCCATGCTCTACTTTTATCTGTGATAGTTCGTTGCAACGGGAATATATTTTGGTCTACACCAGTTGATGTTCTTTCATCAAAGTATCTACTATCAAACAAATCACTATCAAACAATTCAATATTCGTAACATTTGCACCAGTTGGACCAATGAATACCTTTGTCATGATATCCATTTGATTTGTATCTTTCCAACATG
>Ga0209141_1001535_pt1 | contig 11715 bp, 9 predicted proteins | sample SaaInlLV_10m_DNA_2_FD_184676 | JGI IMG/M metagenome (GOLD analysis project Ga0209141, IMG submission 184676) | Marine microbial communities from expanding oxygen minimum zones in the Saanich Inlet - Saanich Inlet SI074_LV_150m_DNA (SPAdes) (version 2) | ecosystem: Environmental > Aquatic > Marine... | reverse complement strand
TGACATTTTGATAAGTACTATTCGGATACTTTTCAAGTATATAGATAGAAAGATCCGGCACACCTTTACTAACTAAATATAGCTTAATCATCTCAACATCTGCAATGGTCTGTTCCCTGCCTGAAGATAAAAATATCTTATCTGCATAGCCTTCCTTGTAAAGCTCTATAGCATCTAACGCCCTATTCTGGTAACTTAGGTTTTGGTAACTGACTTCTCCATCACCACTAAATACGACAATTGCATCTGATTTTTTAGGAGAATCACTAACAATTAACTGCTCCCCCACAAACCAGAATAAAGGACTATAAAAAATTACCAACAAGCCAAATATAGTCGAAAATGCCAGTTTTCTACGCTTTGACCGAAGATTAAAATAACTGTTAAATCTCTCTTTCCAGTTAATTTCTATAGGTTGTTTTTCTAGAGAAGAAATTTCTTTTCTAAGAATCTCTGATATGCCTTTAAAGCGTGACTCCCAACTATTCTCTTTTGCAATTTGTATTCTTTTCTCTTTGCGAAGGACATCATCTTTTTCAAAAACCAATGATTTAACTGCATTTATAAATTCCTTTGTATTGTTTGCAATAATTGCAGCTTCACCATATACTTCTTTAGACTCTCGAACTTCACGTAAATTTGTTGACACTGCAGGAATTCCCATAGCTAAGTATTCATTCAACTTAGACGGATACACACCCTCTGTAAAGTCATTACAGACATATGGAACTATTCCAACATCAAATCCTTTTATATAATAAGGCAACTGATTATGAGACTTAGCGCCTAAGAATACTATATTTGATTTAGTCTCCAGCGCATCAATATTTGTATATTTTGGGCCGATGAATACAAACGTAAAATCACTGCATTGATCCGCCAAGGCACAAAGTAATTCTTGGTCAAGAACCCTCCCTAATGTGCCAATATAACCCACAATTCGACCAGATATTTTCTTAAGATCACTTGGAATGTCTTCATTACCTTTTAAAGCAATATTAAACTTATCAAAATCGATACCAGGAGGGAAATAAAAAACTTTTTCAGAAAATCTTTGGGCATATTCTTGAATGACATAAGCAGCTGTAAATACAACATCCACACTCTCAAAAAAATGATCCTCATAAGGTCTGACTTGGCTCGCAGAAATTGAAGATTCCGCCATATTATTTGCACAATAATAAACTGTTAATTTTGGGTCGATACTATTAATTGCATTTTGGATTAATGGTGTTGGAAGAAAAGAAATAATAATCGGATTACTAAAATTACTCGCTTTCGCCCACCTAGATATAGATAAATTAAATATCTTTTTATTGAAAAGTAATGACAACTTAGAATAAGGAAATGGCAGTAATACTGGAGAATATGAAGTCAAGTTGTCTCCGTCAATACTAGAAAAACCATGCAAACCCTTTCTCCAGTTGGAAATACGCTCGCTAAGTCGTCCTAAATCACCTATATTAGCTGACCTAACACCTGTATTTTCTACAAAAAGAACCCTATTTCCAGCAGAAACAAGTGATGTAGCCAGTTGATGATGTAACTGCCAATGAGTTGTCCAATCAATAGATGAAAATATAATATAATTTTCTTTTTTCTTCATAAATAATATAAATATAGATATTTTTTATATGCTTACTGTAACTTAAATAGATGAAAAATGTTCTTGGGGAGAAAAATAATTAGAAATAATTTAAACTTTTCAACACAAATAGAAAGATTGTAAAAACACAATAAAGCCTGTATTCGCTTTCTTTTCTTTACTAATTCAACCCCTTTTAAATACATTAATACGTCTTGTTGTCTATAGAAACTTTTCTGAGTGCCAATTTTTGAGTTTGATTGATTTTCCTTTATCCAGATCTCAAGTTCCTTGATATATTGATCTATTTTTCTTACAGTCTCGTTGTTGCTATGATAGCGATAATAAGCCAAAGGTGTTTGTATGCATGAAAATTTCCACTTAACTGAAATACGGATTATAAGATCAAAATCATGAATAATGTCATATCTGGTATCAAAAAATGAAGGGCTATTTTCTACCACTTCTCGTCTGACTACTACAGTTAGAAATCCTACAGAATAATTATTTAACAAATTATTAAGAATAAATCCAGTTGGCAACATATTTTTTGAAGATATTTTCTTTCTTTTCAAATTTTTAATCCAATAGTTTGAGTACACTAAACCTACATCTGGATCCTGGAATAATGGTATTTGTTGACCAAGTTTTTCACAATGCCAATAATCATCACAATCTAAGAATGCAAAATACTCTCCTTCTGCATTTCTGACTGCTAACTCTCTTGCTTCACCTAAAGTAGTAAATGTTTCCGACAAAAAGTATTTTAAGCGCTTATCATAACTCTGTGCAATTTGAGCGCTACTATCAGTAGAAGTATTGTCCCAGAATATAATCTCCCAATTCTGGTAAGTTTGTGCATACACAGAGTCAATAGCCTCCCTAAGAAAACGACTTCCATTATAGCAATTCATAATAATACTAACTAATGGCTGACCCATTGATATTGACTTACCCCCCAAACCAATGCCTACAATTCACCAATAGCTGGTCAATTTCATCTGAAATATTTGTATCAATTGCATGAACAATATCATTAAGTTTTCGATTTGAAATAATTAGTGGCTCTATTATTAATGCGCTCTTTGATGATGACTTAAATCTCACAATAGGTCTAAACCCTAAAACTACTTCAGATCTATCTGCGATTAGGTCAGTCAATTGTCGCAATGTTAATGAATTCCCAGAAGAAATATTAACAATTTCACCATTTAATGCATTACTTTTCAATGCAGAAACAACTATAGAACATACTGATGAAATTGGAAAAAAATCTCTTTGTACTAATTCATCAGAACGTAACTCCATACTCTGATTAAGTACTACTTGTTTGCATAGATCATTTACAACCAACATCCAGCAATTAGTCTCTCTACTGAGGGGTGAGCCAACACCATTAGTTAACCGAAAAATAATACTTGATAGAGATTTTTGATGATCTACCTGCAAAGCATAATCTTCTGCCAATCGATGAGTAATTGAATAAGCATGTACAGGACGGGGCACCAAACTCTCGTCAATTTCCCCCTTCAAAGGTGAACTGTAAACATGTGCGGTCGAGAAATAGATAAATTTTGAGACATTCATCTTTTCAGCTGCTTTCAATAGATTAAATGTACCGAGACCATTAATTAATAACGCTGATTGTGGGTCTTGATTACATTCTTGAGCATTAAGTGATGCTAAATGTATAATCGATGAAACGTTCTTACAGGCATTCTCAAGAGAATTTTTGTCAGACAGATCGTACAATACAACCTCACATGAAGATAAGTTTAAGGGAATTTCAGGATTAATTCGACTACTACCAATCCTTACATGAAAGCCTGAATTAAGTAAATATTCAGCTATTCTCCCTCCAAGATATCCCAGTCCTCCTGAAATTAATATCATTTTTCTTATAGCCCCTTTCTATAATTTTTATATCTCGCTCTGATATAACAAACTACTACATTAAATCTTGAAACTATTCAATAATAGTCGCTATTAAATCAACTAGGTATCCCAACTGTAGTCAAATGATTTTAATGGTACTTGATCTACTTCATTATCATCATGAGGAATATTGGCAATATTAAGTAATAGGTTAGTATCTTTTCCTATTCCTTGAAAACCAACCCAAACCCTTGGCGGAACAGTAAGGCGATTGTAATATTCTTTTGACAAAATAACATCCTCAAAAGATCCAACTGTAGATGAATTTTTGCGATTATCATAAACTACAAAACGAACGGCACCCTCCGGTACAATCAGATTAAGTGTCATCTCTTGATGACACTTCCAACCTCTAATTACACCAAATTCAACTGTGGAAAAATAAGCCTCACCGAATCCAACATAACCCTTATCATTTAAATTCATTGCCTGAAGTACACTTCCTCCATTAAGGGTATCTATTATATTTAAAGGAGTTAAAAGCAGACCATCAATCATATTCATAGCTATGTTATATTAAAAAATGCCTGTCAGAAGGCAAAGATAGAGTTACTTAAAATAGAATAATTACAAATCATTTTTTAACCCATATTTGATTAAAAGTATCAGAAAAAAGGTCTGACTTGTTAGTTAAATCTCCTTGAAATTTACCTCTTAAAATAAAGTCAAAACTTTCTAAAAGAATAGCTACTTTGTCTGATTGTTCTTTAAATGCATCATTGACCTCCACCAATACAGACTTGCAATTAACATGTTCTAATATTTTTTTAGCGCCTTGTAAAACAATATGCTCAATACCATCCACATCTATTTTTACCAAATTTGGCACCACATCAATAATCTGACTTTCAAACATCCAGTCTAGAGACACTCCTAAAACATTTAATTGCATATTATTCTGTATTTTTTCACCATCATAGCCAAAATCAACACCGAATGCCGACAGTGCACCGCCCTCAACCGTACTACCATATTTAAAATTACTGAGTCTAGTTTCACTTGATAAAGGGTTAGTAATAACCGTGGTTAAATGCTGACAATTATTAACATTGATATTTTTTGCTAAAAGCTTTAAGTTAAAAAAAGATGGCTCAAAGGCAATACACTTACCATTATTTATCTTATTATGATAAATGGAGTACAAGCCGATGTTCGCACCAATATCAAAAAGTGTTGCATTATTACAACCAAACTCTTCTATCCATGCCAATGTTTCAGGTTCCTTATCTGAGAATGTTTCTGCTCTATACATACATAAACTATTGGGCGTGTAGAAACTCATATCTATGCGCTTATTGTTTGCCGAAATATGGGTGATTTTCTCAATTAGATTGTCTGAGTGCATTAATTGATAATCACGGCTAATTCTCTTAAATGACATGCTTAATAGAGACACAATATCCATACACTTATTAAACACATAAAGTGGAGAAATAGCAACATATCTGATAATTGTTTTTATCATAGAAAATTTTTATTCATTTAGTAAAGAACTAAGCATGAAATACATCAAAGTAGTCACCATTATTCTCAAAAACAACACACCTTCCTACAGGAAAATTCGTCTCCCACGAAATGTTACAATCATTCTCAATACCAAGTTGGTTAAATGTAAATTTATTTGTTGCAAAGGGTGCTAAACATTTGTAGACCAATATTTCAGTACGCTCTACATTAATTAGTAAAAATTTAATGTAGATTTTGCGATTAACAGGATTGGAAAAAATAAAGTCATAATCATAATTGGGCTTAATAGTAAATTGTGGAGTATAAACATGTTTAGTTCTCAATCTTGCTAAGGATTTAATATTCTCATCTTTATCAAAATACAGTCCTCCAAAATTCCCATGAACATATGAAAATCCAGCTTGTCCCATTTTCCTAAAACCTGTATACCCTCGATGTTGAAAATCAAAATGACTTAATAGTGAATCATATTGACTAACGACGTTATCTGCGTATTTAATATGATGAGTAAATCCACCAACCATAACTCCGCCAGTCATACTTTTATTTATTGCCAGATTGTAATGAAAGTCTTCACTATTAACTTCAAAAACACCGCAGGCATTACCAGAATCATCAATGAAATGAAATATGTGCTTACACTCAATAGGTCGTGCTGTGAATAGAGCTAGATTATTCTCAGCAATAAAAATAGTCTCATACTCATCAAGACGAAATGCAAAAAAATCAGAAACATCTGTGCCCAACTTCCCCATTCTAAGCTTAGAATGAATAATGCTAAAAGGAGAGGCATTAAAATAATGCCAAAAATTAATCGCTTTTCTTAAAAGGATATTCTTCACAACTGAGATAGCCAATTCTGTTTCAACAATCTTTGCCCTTCTATTTTATTGTTCCAAAAATACTCAGCTGGTGGGTGGGTATGCTCTACTGATAAGTACCCTCCTTTCTCATCATAAGAAATAAATATCGGTATGCCAAGAGTCTCTTTAGAATAAAAAACATAGCCGGAATCTTCAGAGCTTGAAATATCGATAATACATGCAGAATTATGCATGTACCCTTTACTTAAAATTGTTTCTTTAGTTTTGATATCTGCTACAAATAATTCAAAATAATCTTTTACAGTCAGTATTTTAGAATGAATATTTATAAATACTATTTTTGTTTTTATATCTTTACTATTACCTAAAATTAAAGGATCGAAAGTCAAAAAAGCGCCCTTAATCTTACTCATTTGATAAGGAAACTCCCCCTGAAAGCTAGAATAAACATTACCCTTTTTAAAAGAAATAGTGGCACGTTCATTGACCGGGGAATGGTCTACCTTTCTACTGAGTGGCTCTGGCAATATATTAACACTATCATCTAAAACTGCTTCAATATTGCAAGGCACAACTACTGCTAACTGGCCAACCTCAAGATCATAGCTTGAAGATTTTAAAGTAATATTATTCGAATTGTTAAACTCTACCTCGTCAATCTTTTTCCATATTGTGGAATCTAAATTTTGTATGTAAATAGCAACTTTATATTTAATTCCGATGGGGCTTTTACTTAATCTGTTTGGAATAAACTTGGACAAGCACACGGAACTAACAATTCCATCTCCCACATTTACCAAAAAAAAATATTCAGACATCTTTCACTCTAATAAAAAAATAAAAACTTAAACGACTGCTTATAATACCCGTCTTTACTTTATTACAGATATCATATCTCACTATAAACTGTTTTTAATTTGAGCAAGATAGGATGTACTATTAAATAACACCTTAAAATTTTAAAAACCTGACTTTATCACTTTACGCCATTTCAATAGATTTTTATCTAACCAAAAAAATTGACTATAGTCTCTCTTTTTATTGCTGAATAAAACTTCTAATGCTTTCACTAAATTTTCTCCATTATGTACCACACGTACTCCGCATGCCTCTCTTAAAGGGCTAAGATTCAAATCCCCATCTGGTAAATATATAATAACAGGCAACCCTGCCAAATACGCATCCAGATGTGCAGCTGACTGATGCGATCCAATAACAATATCAAATTTATGTAAAACCTCATAGAGTGGATCAGTAGTTAATTCAAACTTTAAATTATAATAATTTTCTTGAGTAATTAAATAATCGGGATGTGCTTTTAGCACTACAGAAAAATTTTCGAGAATGAATTTTGATTCGGATTCTAATACATTCATCATTTCTTGTGTACTATTTGAAGGAATACCCCCACCAAGTACCAATAATCGATAACGAGTATTAGCTGAATGCTTAATATTATTAAATTTCGAGAAATTCTCAAAATTCAAATAACGCACTGCCTCCACCTTAAGAAAATTGTCTGCAGGGTGGTTTGCCTTTATTAATGTCTGTTGTGCATCTGGCCCATTTATAGCAATTTTGTTTGGCTTGGGCATGGCTAAACAATCTTCCTCTAAAATAGTACGTATATCATTAAAATACCTCAAATCCCAAAAACGTACTGCTGAATGCACAACTGCAATTAACTTTCCATGATTATGCTTCTTCCAAGAATAAATAAATGCACGCTCCCATCCCTGCCCTTCAGAAAGATACAAACCAATATTTTGTTTGGGCATTTCACTCATGGCCTGATTTAATAATTCAACCCACAATACATTTTGAAAAGCAACAACTCCACGAGTTGATTTATACCAATCATCTTTAAGTAGTGGCCATAATGAAACAACTGATTTCTTATCAAGAAAAAAAGATTTAATCTTATACAATCGTATAGAGACTCCAACCAAGTGCATCCAAGTAACTGTGGCTCTTGCAACAACTGAAATTGATAAATAACTATCAAGAAAGTTATGTAAAAAAATTTGATTTGAATTGGCATTAAAACGATTGATCAAATCAATACCAATACCCGTATTTGAAACGTGTTCGCTAAACAAAAAATGATGCAGCCAGTTAGATTGGTAACCTAACTCACGAAATAAACGCGGTAATACTCCCCATTGATGTGAATAAAATCTACCCTTAGAGGCACAGTCTGAATCAAGATGAAAAAAATAAGAAAAGAAAAATACTGCTTTATTGCCTGAAAACCAAGATATTTTGGAGACGCTTCTTAGTGGCCAACGATAAAATATATGAGGAACTGCCCATAATAGCCCCTTAATGATATGAGGAATTTTATGAATTAGCCATGTACGAAATTTAACCCTACTCACATAAAAAGTTTTTCTTATTGTGCTATTTTGAGAATGAATAGCTACCTTAATAGAAAGATTTCGGCAAATTATTAGAATACTTTCGTTTATATGTTTATTACTTCCATCATATAAATCAATAGCAGATGGCGCTTCCTTTTCTAAAATTTCAGCTAGAGCAAATAACTTAAGGCAATCTTGAATAGCGGGGGATTTTAAAAGGCTTTTTTCAGCTAATGTTGTCATCCACCAAAAACTAAAACCTTTGGTAATCTCAAGATGCTCAACTACTCGAGATCCATCAATACTTTTCTGACCAATCTCGTGAATAAATTTTAGGTATTTTTTTCGAATAGAATATTTATTGGACTCAACATACTGCGACAAAGAATAACAATTATCGCAATCATTTAAACTTCCCCAGCACCACACTTTATTAGATATTTTTATTCTAATCATAAGTCTGAAATTACTTTTTTATAGGAAAATCAAATTAACGATTATGAGATTCATTAAAATTCTTAAAAATATGTCTTTTCCCAAAAATAAGCCATTTTATTTTCCTTAAAATTCTGTACCATAATTTCATTTTTCGCATATTATTATTAAAGGATCTAGCATAATATCTATTAAGATTGAAACCAATATATGACTGCAAAAATGAAGAAAAATCATATTCAAAATGAGTTTGAATATCAAACTCCTTGAGTAAAACTTGAGCTTGTCGAAACTTCTCAGTTTCAGAGTGTTTCATTTTTGTAATAACTGCACTAATTTCAGGTAATTTCATTTTCTTTACTGCATAATATCTATGATGTCCATCAATAATTAGATGATCGCCATTAGATTCTGTGCTCAAGACAATAGGCACCATTTGGCCATCTTCTTTAAATTGATTAATTAAAGATGAAATCCATTTACTATCGGGCTGTAATTCTATTTCAATATTGTTATACCAATTTGAGCTAATTTTTTCCAATGGAACACTTTTTACCCCCATTTGATTTGTCTCCACATTTTTCTTATTATGGGAATTAAAATCATCAATCACTCTGTCTGAATGAGTTTTTCTTTTATAGGTGTTATCATGTTCGAAGTTATTTAACTCTTCAAGCGCTTGGTTAAAGCCTTTTGCAACCTCTCTAAAACAATTCCTATCTATACCTATTCTAAAATCACGATAATGGATATGAATTTCATCAGTTACGTATTCATCTTGAAGTTCAATTGCAAAATCATTAGAATAATAATCACTTTTATTTGGCTTTTTAGAATTTTTCAAAAATGTTAATTGCCTCTCTTTTCCACCAGCAATCATCAAAGTTGTTGGATACTTCCCTTCTGTATAATCTGGATTTTGAGCTAAAAAATTTCTTACATCGTGAGTAGATTTTGTAATAATATCAACATATTCAAAATACTCATTAAGTGAAAATACTGTTCTAAATTCGCGATGATGGATATGAATATTTTCTGCCAAATCTACAAACAATCTAGAGTGATGCCTCTCTCTTTCAGGCAGCATACCTTTGTGTAAATATTTTTTTACCGAACCCATTTAATTATTCCTTATAACCTTTTTAAATAAATTTCAAACCCTTTGTATGATATTTTTTCAAACTATATTAGATAGCACATCTTTTACCTTTATTAAAAGATCATCAGGTCTATAAGCATAAGCTTTGCAATATTTTTTTCTTATTTTTTGTAGTTCGGGCTCATTCCACCATCCTTCGATATCATTCCAAATTCTTTCTACTTGTGCTGCAGCAGATTTTGGTGTCTCATGAAAAATACCAACACTCTTTAATTCCTCAAAGAGAGGTTTGGATTTATCATCTAATTCCCAATGCTTGGTATTCCAATAAATGATTGTAGGAATATTTGCCGCAATTGTTTCATTATAAGTTGTTGCAGCATAAGTTGAAATCATAAGTCTAGATTTTTGAATACTTCGACTCAAACTTTGATTTTTACTATCAAATTTTGCCTTAGGATAATTATCAACCCAACGTTGCTTTTGTTGCCACCCATAACTGCCATGATAAAGTCTGATGGATATCTGGCTTTGAATTTTTACAGGCAGAAGGCCATAAAACTGAAACTGATCATTAAAATAATCTATCATTTGTCCACCAATAACCATTGAACGCAAGTCAAAGCTATATCGTGGCATTGCTATTGTGACAAGTACTGCATCCCCATTGGCGTTGTAATCATTATATTTTATTCTGCTAAATAATTGCCCCACTGGCTTTATTTTTTCTGAAATAGCATTACCATAGCCGGTAGAAAGATAAACATCTGGAATTTGCCTATCAAATAACATAGTACCATTAAATTTGTGAAAAGCACCTCCTCCATGCTGTGCTGTAACAAGGCGGGTACCCCCCTCAAGATGTTTCATTAACCATACCTTAAACATATCATCTACAAGATGTGCTACATCTGTAAATACAACTTTAGGCTTTCCTGGAGCTTTAATTTTGTCAATTAATTTACTGCAACTATCCAAACCCTCAAGATACGCCTTTGGCATATACTTAGGAATCATAATACGTACAATACTCTCAAAGTCTTCTGTTTTTTTTGAAGATGTGAGCTTCCATTTACGAAAACCTGAATCAAACTTAACATTGGGAGTGTTTGGAAATTTAATATTCCCAGGAAGCTGTCTTAGTAAGATCTGTAGTTTAAAGATATCTAGTATTCTAAGTTCAAATGGGGCGAAAACATAACTATTATTTCTTGTTAGAAATCCAAAACACTTTGATAAAATTTTCTTTACAAATACTTTTTTTACTGAAGTGACTTTTGGTGAGAATAAAATATACTGATTTATGGTTAATTTCGGTTTTGTAGTTCTTTTTATTTTTATATTACTACATTTAGAAATAATTTCACCATACACTACATGATTCCAATAGTCATTTTGGAATAAAAACAAAGCCTCATTTATATTATTAGGAACAACTCTTTTGTTATAGTCATCAATAACTATTGTTTCAATACTATAGCTAGATTTTGCAATCTTATCAATCATGATCCAACGATCAAAGATAACTGCAGTAAACTGTATTAACCAATTCCCAATTAATAAATTCCATGAACGCTCTGAAAAGTTAACCCCATGAAGATTGTTTAAAATTGGAACTAATTCATAAATGATTTGTTTATTAAGCAATTGGAGATACTTGGAATCTTCGTATGCTTTTTGACGATCATCCCAATGATATGTAGGTACAAAATATGATCGTTTATTTAAAGCTTCTTTTCTAGAATATAATCTACACCACTCACCCAATAAAATAAGCTTTTCTTCTTTCCCCCATGTCTCCTCTAAAGCTGTAGTGACTAATAACATTGCCTAATCCATAAACCCATACATCAAAAGTGTAATCAAACTATCAATGCTAATGATACACAATATAACACCCCAACAAATTAAGACAACAAATTAAGATTTCTTATTTCGAACGAGTTAAACTTAACCCAACAATTCGGAGTAACAAATATGAGTAAAAAACGAACTAATTACAGCTCGGCA
>Ga0209141_1001530_pt1 | contig 11756 bp, 9 predicted proteins | sample SaaInlLV_10m_DNA_2_FD_184676 | JGI IMG/M metagenome (GOLD analysis project Ga0209141, IMG submission 184676) | Marine microbial communities from expanding oxygen minimum zones in the Saanich Inlet - Saanich Inlet SI074_LV_150m_DNA (SPAdes) (version 2) | ecosystem: Environmental > Aquatic > Marine... | reverse complement strand
TATATTTACTTTTATAACTACAAAAGGATCCACTCAGCGATTGGGTATATGACACCCGCTCAGAAGATGGCTGAATTGGAAAAAGTGGCTTGAAATGTGTCCAAGATTAACGGACCACTACAGTTTAGGCTTAACAATTCTGAGCAAAATCTTTAGAAAAGAGTTGTTAAAGTCAGATTTTATTGATTATATTTTAGTGATATTTTGAGAGTATTATTTCCATTTGTAGGAGATTCTGTTGGCGGTAGTCATCACTCTATTTTGGAATTATATTCTTTATTAAAAAAAAGCAATATCACCCCTATCTTTCTTTTGCATAATACAGGGCCCTTGTCTCAGTTATTAGACAGCCTTAATATAAAATATGAATATGTCCCTGCTAAATATTTGGCTGGAGAATCGCCATCTTTTTTTAAAATAACCTTTGGCATAATATTTAATTTTTTAAAATTATATAATTTTATACACAAAAATAAAATAGATATTGTGCATGGTAATGATTTACGAATAAATCTTACATGGTCATTACCTACTAGATTGTCTGGCGTGGTTTATTTATGGCATCAAAGGTCAGTAATGTCGTCTTCAGTATTATGGAGGATTTCTACAGTTTTGGCCGACTATTTTGTAACAATCTCTAAATATGTTCACCAATCGTTGCCTAATAATATACCAGAATCAAGGAAAAATCTAGTTCTAAATCCATTTGATACTAATAAATATTATGATGAAAATAAATCTAGAAAGTGGATTAATACACTTTATGGTGTGCCAGAAGATACTGTTTTACTCGGGTACATTGGGCGTCTTGTAGATTGGAAGAATGTTAACTTTCTTATTAAATGTTTTGCAAAATATACAAAAAAAAGTAATTTAAATCTGCATTTGATAATCGTTGGTACAGGTAAAAAAGGATATGTGGATTCTCTAGAAAAATTAGTGAATAATTTAGAAATAAAAGATATCGTTACTTTTGCTGGATTTAATTCTGATCCTAGCAAGGTGATTTCCGCGTTTGACCTGATGATTGCCCCAAGTAATCAAGAGCCATTTGGCAGGACTTTAGTTGAGGCTATGATACAGAAAACTTTTGTATTGGCAGCTCGAGGTGGGGGGCATTCTGAGATTATTGATAACGAAGTAACAGGTAGATTGTATGATCATAATGATATAAGTAGTTTTATAAGCAAATGCAACATGTGTATTAATGATAATGAATCTAAATACAGAATAATAAATAAGGCAAATACTGTTGCAATTTTAAAATATTCTTCACATGAGCACGCTAAAAGTATTGTTAACATATATCATAAGTTGCTTTCTTCTTGATTTTATATGAAACAAACACATCGTAAAAAAATAACAATTTCACACTTTGTTGGTTTAAGTGGTATTGGAGGCGTTCAATCAAATTTTGTTGAATATATGAAGGATGTAGAATCGCACAATTCTAGATATCAACATAGAGTGTATACGCTTGGATGTGTTGATCCACATTATCAGATTGCCAGTAATGTGCTCGATATAAGAAAAATATCAAATTTATATAAATTAATATTAGATCTTGTGTCTAAAAATGTAATTGTACATTTTTATAATAACCTGTCAAGCTTTAAAGTGGCACTTCTTTTAGTTTTTTTACCTGTTCGTAAGTTTATTGTTCATGAGCGTGGAACCATCTGGAATCAAAAATCTAGCAAATGGCTAGTTCCACGTTTTATTGCTTGGAAGGCTAACATTGTTTTATCAAATTCTTATGCAACAAAAATAATGTTAGTGAAAAAAATCTCCATTCCTGAAAAAAAGATACGAGTATTGTATAATGGTATTAATACCTTAAAAGAATACGATCACAGTTGTCACCATAAGAAAAATAATTTAAAGTTTCGCATTGGATTTATTGGTCGTTTAGACTCTCCTAAGGGTGTACATGTATTAATTGATGCTATGCATTATCTTAAAAATAAGAATTTTGAATTGGTTATTGCAGGTAATGGGATATTAGAGAGTTTGCTTAGAGAGAGGGCATCTGCTTTAAATAATGTAAGTTTTATCGGCCGTGTAAAAAACCCTTATTTGTTTATGAGTAAAATTGATTTGCTTGTAGTTCCATCAATTAGAGAGCCATTAGGTAATGTATGTCTTGAGGCTGGCTTATGTAGAGTGCCAGTACTTGCTGCAAATGTAGATGGTTTGCCTGAAATTATTGAAAATAAAATATCTGGTGAGTTAATAGATGCGACTGAAGAAATTTCAATTAATACTGTACAAGGTGCAATATCTTTACCTGAATTTGTTGTAAATCCTGTTAAGGGTAATCTTAGTGCTCCAAAGCAAATTAATCCTTCCATATTAGCAAAAAGGATATTGAAATTAAGTTCTCAGGACGATAAACTAAAGTATTATTCCAATGAGCTAAATAAAAAAGTTAAAAATAAATTTAGCATTGATAGGTATAGACGTGAATTACATAAAATGTATCGTGAGATTGATATTAAAGGATAGGTTGAATGCACACTCTTTGATTTGACTGATTATACTTATCGTTAGTGACATAATAACTGTGGCAAACAAACGACCACACAGTTCAACTGGTGGGATTCCACCAAGAAAGCTACTTGAGATGGTTTAAACGGCGGAGATTCTATTTCTAGCAAGCGTTAGAAATAGGAGGATTGCAAGTTTAACTCGTTCGAAATAAGAAATTTTAAAAAGTTGTCAGAGGTTTTGGGGTGGTAAAATCATCGGAGATTCCATCAAACACTAGATTATAAAAAACCAATGGATGTGTATCAAGAAAGTATAAAATTGAACCAGAATAAGAAGAAGGCTTCTTAGGATGTTCTATATAAGAAATTTTAAAAAGTTGTCAGAGGTTTTGGGGTGATAAAGAATGAATAAAAGTATGTTTAATTTACACTTAAAAGAATGCGAATTTAGATTTAATAATCACAAGCAAAATATCTATAAAATTTTGCTTGGAATGTTTAGAAAAGAGTCGCTTAAGTTGTCATGACCCAAAATAATTTAAAATTAAGCTGGATATATCGAGTAAAATTTTTTGGCTTTTCATACAAGGTTGTTGTTGCACTAATATTGCTGTCTTTATCGGGTACAGTATTTGAACTTTTTGGCATAGGAATATTTTTACCAATATTTCAATATATTAGTTTTAAAGGGGATACTGATGCCTTAGTCGAAGGCTTTCCTTTATGGCAATATGTTATTGATAGTTTTTCTTATATCGGCATTGATCCATCCTTAGTTGTGTTATTAGTACTAGCATTTATTTTTTTTCTAAGTAGACAAATATTTACATATTTAACGATAGTTTATACCGCGGCTGTTAGACATCGCATTGCCGAATCAATGAAAAATATTACGTTTGATAGATATATGAATGTGAGTACTTCTTATCATGATAGCACCCCTGTTGGAGATTTAGTGAATGTGATGACAATCGAAATTAATAAGGCCATATCAGGAATTATGGTTCCAATGAGTCTGATTGCTTATCTAACCACGTTATTTACGTATATTGTTTTACTGGCACTACTTTCATTAGAAATGACGCTTTTATCTGTTGTTGTTTTGTTAATTGCAAGTGGGATTGTTAATATATGGATCAAAGTAAGTAAAAATATAGGTCGAAAGCTGGTGGGTGCAAACACAACCATGTCAGAATTTTTAGTAGGCAGGTTGCAATCTCCTCGTTTAGTTCGTTTATCAGGCACTGAAGCAGCAGAGAAAAAAGAGTTTCATCAATTAACACGTGTACAACGTAAATATTCTGTATTTGGCGCTATATTGCTAGCAAAAACTAACGTGGTAATGGAGCCAATTGTAATTGGATCGAGTTTAATGCTTCTTTATATTTCTTATACTGCACTGAATTTACAAATAGAAATTATTGGAATATATTTAGTTATTCTATTGCGATTATTACCAACTGTAAAAGGAGTTTTATCTATGTGGCAAAAAGTTCAATCCAATTTAGGGTCAATAGAAGTCATAGAGGATAGATTAAAAACTATGCAAGATTTTATTGAGCTTGATACTGGACAGGTGCTATTGTATCAATTGAAAAAATCTATAAATATAAGTAATGTGTATTATCGCTATCAAGCTAACGAGCCTGACGTACTAAAAAATATCAAAATTAAATTTAAAGCAGGAGAGATGGTAGCATTAGTTGGTCCTTCAGGTAGTGGTAAATCAACACTAATTGATTTGTTACCACGTTTAAGAGAGCCATCAAAGGGTGTGATTAAAATTGATGGAATAGATGTTCAAAGCTATACATTAAAAACCTTAAGAAATGCTATGGCTTACGTTCCTCAATCTCCACAAATTTTTAACGGTAAAGTCAAAGATCATATACTTTATGGAAAGGTGGATGCGAGCAAAGAAGAGGTAAAGGAGGCGGCACAATTAGCTGGTGCAAAAGATTTCATTAATCAGCTACCACAAGGGTTTGACACTGTTTTAGGTGAGGATGCAGTCAGACTTTCTGGTGGTCAGCGACAAAGACTAGATCTTGCTAGAGCGTTAGTTAGTAAATCATCAATTCTTATATTAGATGAGCCAACTAGTAATTTAGATGCCGAATCAGAGGAGAAATTTAATAAAGCACTTTCTAGGATTCGTAGTAATACAGATACTACAATTATCATTGTAACACACAGATTGTCAAGTATTTCGGGTGCCGATAAGATTATTGTATTAAATCAAGGGAAAGTTGAGTCATCTGGGACTCATTCAGAATTACTAAGTCAAAATGGATGGTATGCTAAAGTATGGAAAATGCAACTATCATAGTAGAATAAATTTTACAAAGCTGTAATAACATAGTAAATTTAAACACCCTTATATTTAAGGAGATAAATCTTGCAATCCTTGTCCATACCAATAGATAATATAGATGTTTTTTTGTTTGATTTTGATGGCGTACTAACTAGAGATCTTTGCATAAATCAACCCAAATGAGGGTTACACATGATTCTGAAAAAAGTAGACAGAAAAACTAATTTTTTACTATGAAATAAAAAATAGAGAATTTAAAAAATGCACACAAAGTTCAGTCAATTACGATATTTAAAACCCATCTTGTATTATTTTGATATTCCAGATATTATTTCTATAAATGCAGAATTATTTAAAAAAGATAAAATCACTCCTTATGAGGAAATACAAAGTGTTTTTAAAGAAAGAAGTGTTGCAATACGATCTTCTGCTGCAGATGAGGATGGGGAAAGTAATTCGTTAGCTGGAGAATATGAGTCAGTACTTAATGTTTCATCAAATGACCTGGTAAAAGTAATTAGTGCTATTGATGCTGTAATTTTAAGCTATGAAAGAAAAAGACCTCTTTTAGCAGGTGACGAGATTATTGTACAAAAAATGTTACAAAAAATCTCTATGAGCGGTGTAATTTTTACACATGATTTTAACACTGGCGCGCCATACTATGTTGTAAACTACGATGATAAATCAGGTCTAACTGATACAGTTACTTCTGGAGATGGCGAACATTCAAATAGAACTATTTATATTCATCGTAATTCAGTCAAAAAACTTCGTTCAGAGCGTTTTAAGATATTATTGCAAGCTGTACAGGAGTTAGAGTGTGTTATGGAAAGTCAGTTTCTTGATATTGAATTCGCTCTTGGTGAAGATCTTACACCATACCTTCTTCAAGTAAGGGCGATTACCACCTGTATAAAATGGAATAAGATAGTTTCAAGTCAAATAGATGATACATTAGAAGAGGTGCAAGAAGCAGTGCGTATAGCTGGCGCAGAAGAATTTATTAATAAATTACCGCAAGGAATTGAAACTGTTATAGGCGAGGATGCAATTAGGTTATCAGGAGGACAAAGGCAGCGATTGGATTTGGCTAGAGCATTGGTGAGAAAAGCATTAATACTAATACTAGACGAGCCAACTAGCAATTTAGATGCAGAATCAGAAGATTTATTTAGGCAAGTGTTGCAACGCATTCGAAAGGAAGTAAATATTACAATTATCATTGTAGCTCATCGTCTAGCAAGTATTGCTGATGCAGATCAAATTGTAGTTTTAAATCAAGGTGCAGTTGAAGATATTGGTAAGCATAATGATCTTCTTAAGAAAGGAGGCTGGTACGCTAAAGCTTGGAAAATGCAGAGTTCAATTACTAATTAATTAACCTTTGAAAACCTGTTAAATTACTATGATAAAAGTAAAAAACAAGTATTTAGTTGCTATTAGGCTCAGAATCTTGCAGTTATCTTTACTTCAATCTACCCCACTGTAGTGGTCTGACAAACTTGGACACAAAGATAGCCTTATAATGCAAACTATAAGGAGGTCAGTAAATGACACAAGTAAAAACTAGGAAGAAGCGTGTAATGTTCACGGTTGAACAAAAACTAGATTACGTTAAATTAATGGTCAATGAAGGTTGTACCAATAAACAAATCATTGAGATATCTGGTGCAGGTCCAGCAGCTGTTGCACAGTGGAAGAAGCAACACCCGGCAGAGATTAATGGCTAAACTCCAAAGTCTGGCATCGTATTGAAAAAAATATGTTTGCTTATTGGGTGCATCCTACATATATTAGAGTTATTGCACCGTATTTTAAATACTTATTTGATTTTAGAGGGCATCGTGGTGCAAGCTATTGATAGATATGGATTTTCAAGTATTGCAAGTGTAGATAATTTCGTAAAAAAGACTAAAAAATAATTTTTTACAATAATTTTTTACTATGAAAAAGAGAATTACTATACGGATTAAGTATAATAAGTTAGCATATTTTTTTGTATACAAGGTACTTTAGAATGTATTGTGGTAAAAATGAATTTGCTATAGTAAATTACATATTAATAGAATTAAATCACCTTGGTGAATTCGTCAAAAAATAGACTGGTAGAATTTAAACACTATTTAATAGAGATACATTTGTTTCAAATTATATCTATTGGAAACTAATAGTGGCAGTAATACCGCATGTTAGTTGAAGTAAATGTTATGACTTCTATGTAATAAATTAAGTTGGATTCACATGAAAAGCAAATGTTATTGGATTACCGGATTGTCGGCTACTGGAAAAACCACTTTGTCTAAATTATTGGTTGATAGTTTTCGCGCGTCTGGCAAGGTTGTTGTTCATCTGGATGGCGATGAATTACGCCAAGTATTGTCTGATGAAGCTTATACAAGAGAAGAAAGAATAGCCTTAGGCATGCGATATTCAAAACTTTGCAGGTTATTGATAAATCAAGGTATCGATGTGGTTATTTCTGTTATAGGGCTTTTTAAGGAATTGCATAGATGGAATAAAGAAAATATACCTAATTATATTGAGATTTTTATCGATACTCCTTTAGAGGAATTAATAAATAGAGATCCAAAAGGTTTATATAAAAAACATAAATCTGGTGAAATTAAAAATATTGCAGGTATGGATTTAAAAGTTGATTTTCCAGTGGATCCAGATATTCATTTGAAATGGTCAAGCGATAAAACAATTGATTTTATGTTTCAAGAGCTGCTTGATAATATAAAATTTTTTAATAAATAATGTGATAATTTATCAACATAAATTTTAAGATAATCTGGATTAGATCACGCCTAGTATCTTTTATAGAGCAAGTGGTGGAATAAATTTTTACATTAAAAAAAATATTAGTTTAATTAAAAAAAGGAATTATGAAAGAAAAAATTATTTATCTTGGGTTGTCGGTAGATTTAATACATCCAGGCCATTTAAATATTATAAATGAAGCCAAAAAATACGGAAAAGTTATTGTCGGGCTTCTTACGGATAAGGCTATCGCAAGTTATAAAAGATTGCCATATATGTCTTATGATCAAAGAAAAATTGTAATTGAGAATATAAAAGGAGTTTCTAAAGTTATTCCACAATATACCTTGGAATATACTGATAACCTTAATTCTTTAAAGCCAGATTTTGTAATTCATGGAGATGATTGGAGAGAGGGTGTTCAGAAGAGCACTCGACAACAAGTTATTGATGTGTTGAAAAAATGGGATGGTGAGTTAATTGAAGTTCCGTATACTAAAGGCATATCATCAACACAATTAATTAATGCAGAGTTAGAAATTGGAGTTACTGTAGATACTAGAAGAGGCTATTTAAGGCGTCTAATTTATGCAAAACCAATAGTTAGAATTCTTGAGGCGCATAACGCATTAAGTGGACTAATTGCAGAGACTTTAGTTGTAGATAGAAAAGGCAGCCCCACTGTTTTTGATGGAGTTTGGTCTAGTTCTTTAACAGATTCAACTGCAAAGGGAAAGCCGGATATTGAAGCAATAGATATGACTTCACGTATTAATGCCGTTAATGATATATTTGAAGTTACTACTAAGCCAATGATATTTGATGCTGACACAGGTGGACGGACTGAGCATTTTGAATTCACAGTTAAAAGTTTGGATAGAATTGGAGTCAGTGCAGTTGTTATTGAGGATAAAACCGGACTTAAGAAAAATTCACTATTTGGCAATGATGTAAAACAAACGCAAGACTCTATTGAAAATTTTTGTAATAAGATTCAAAGAGGAAAATTATCCCAGGTTAGTGATGATTTTATGATAATTGCTCGTATTGAATCCCTTATTTTAGAGGCTGGGATGGAAGATGCTTTAACACGTGCTGATGCGTATATTAAAGCTGGAGCTGATGGAATTATGATACATTCTCGTCATAAAGATCCGGCAGAGATTATGGAATTTATGAAAAGATTTAGAGTCACTAATAAGAATACTCCTGTTGTTGTTGTTCCTACTAGTTTTAATTCTGTAACAGTTGAAGAATTTGAAGATATGGGTGTTAATATCGTTATTGCAGCAAACCATATGTTAAGAGCTGCATATCCGGCAATGCTTAAGGTTGCAAAATCTATTCTAGAGAACGGTAGAAGCTTAGAGGCTGAACCAGATTGTATGCCTATAAAAGAAATTTTGGAATTTATACCCGGAACTAAATAATGATTAGTTCAGAATTTTTTTTTAACGCTTGTAAAGACGAAGGTGTTGATTTTTTTTCTGGTGTTCCGGATTCATTGTTGAAAAATATCTGTTCTTACATTACAGACAATACACCATCAGAAAACCATATTATCGCAGCAAATGAGGGCAATGCACTTGCTATAGGGGTTGGATATCATCTATCAACAGGTAAAGTACCTTTGATCTATATGCAAAACTCTGGTCTAGGAAATGTGATTAACCCATTGCTTTCACTGGCAGACCAGGATGTTTATTCAGTTCCATTATTGATGATGATTGGGTGGAGAGGGGAGCCCGGTGTGAAAGATGAGCCTCAACATAAAAAGCAAGGCAGAGTTACGGTTGCTTTGTTAGAGGCCATGGAAATTCCGTATAAAGTGTTAACAGCAGATAGTAATATTGAAGAAGCGAAAGTAGCATTGAAAGCAATGTTATCTATTGCTAAAAAAGAAAATAAACCTTGTGCACTTTTGATTAAAAAAGGTTTTTTTGAAGATTATAAATTTCAGTCAGACATACTTTATGAACGACCACTTTATAGAGAGCAAGCAATAGAAATTATTGTAAATAATTTAAATGAACCAGATATTGTTGTATCTACAACTGGAGTCGCTTCTAGAGAGTTATTTGAGTACAGAGAAAAGTTGAAGTCAGGTCATGAAAGGGATTTTTTAACTGTTGGTGGTATGGGTCATGTTAGTCAGATTGCTCTTGGTATTGCCTTACAGAAAAAAAACAGGCAAGTTTACTGTTTGGACGGAGATGGTTCTCTTATCATGCATATGGGCACTTTAGCAATTAATGCCAGCATGAATTGCAGAAATTTTAAACACATTGTATTTAATAATAGTGCACATGATTCGGTTGGTGGACAGCCTACAGTTGGTGATAGGATAGACATAGCATCTATTGCTTCAAATGTAGGATATCAATGGGTAAAAATGGTTAGTGAAGAATCTGAAATCAGATTGGCCTTAAATGAGATGGCAGATGTAGATACACCTGCACTGCTTGAGATACAAGTTAAAAAAGGATTTAGAAAGGATTTAGGCAGGCCAACAACCACGCCTATTCAAAATAAAGAAATATTCATGAAATTTGTTGCAGGATAAAAATAAGGTGGGTCAAAAAGAATTTATTGGTGTTGGCTGTATTAATAATATTAAGGAAATAATAAAAGAAACACGTGCTAAGAAAATCCTTTTAGTAACAGGCAAACAATCTTATATTCGCTGTAATGCTAAAAGTCAGATTGATGAAATATTAAACAATATATATACAGAACAATTTAACCAGTTTGAGGTTAATCCAAAATTAGATGATGTATATACTGGTGTACGGTTACTAAAAAATACTAAATTTAACCTTATAATTGCTGTAGGTGGTGGAAGTGTTATTGATATGGCAAAGCTAATCAATATTCTTAGAGCACAAAAAGATAATGATTTAGTAAAGTATATTAATGACAATGTACTCATAACAGAGAAAGGCCTACCTTTAGTCGCCATACCGACCACAGCTGGTACAGGAAGCGAAGCTACACATTTTTCAGTAGTATATGTAGACAATGTTAAGCATTCATTGGCACACCATTTTATGCTACCTGATTATGCAATTGTTGATGCAAAATTAAGTTATAATTTGCCCTCACATATTGCTGCAGCAAGTGGTATGGATGCATTGTCACAGGCTGTAGAATCATATTGGTCTGTAAAATCCACAGAAAAAAGTAAGAAGATCGCATCAAAGGCAATTGCTTTAATTCTTGGATACCTAGAAGAGGCAGTAGCAAAAGATAAAAATGCAAGAGTGAAAATGTCAAAAGCTGCCAATCTATCTGGAAAGGCAATAAATATAACTACAACCACTGCTCCACATGCCATTTCCTATCCAATTACAACGTATTTTGGATTGCAACATGGGCATGCTGTATCATTAGTTCTTGGGTGTTTTTTTGAAATAAATTATAACTTTAAAGATGTTGATATAATTGATCCAAGGGGTAGAGAGTATATAAGAAAAACAATGAAAGAGGTGTACAGCATGTTCGGAGTCAAATCTGCATTGGGTTGTAAAAACAAATGGAATCAATTAATGGATGGAGTAGGACTAGACAGAAATATTCATAGTGTTGGAATTTTGACAAAAGGTGATTTTGATAAAATTATAAATAATATTAATCTAGAAAGGTTGAGTAATAACCCTGTAAAAATATCCACAAGTAAGCTTAAAAAGGTGTTTGATTATAAAAGTCTACAACCATAATGACGTTGTTGCTTTCAGGGCTGATACAAACATAAAAAGGTTATATATGAAAATAATTATTCGTGAGAAATTTGGTTGGAATTTGTATGAAACCTCAAATATAAAGTTTTGGTTTAGTGGCTATTTAACTAAAGGCTTGACTGTAAGCAACCTTTTTGATGAATTGGCATTATTATCGAAAGATCTCAATATAGAGGTATTATCTGAATTTGTTCGAAATATATCTGGCCATTTTTCAATGGTTGTTCAGTTTTCTGATGATAGTTGTTTTTTAGCTGTGGATAAGATCTGTTCTATACCTATTTTTTATGCAACTGATAAGAATAAATATGCAGTTAGTAATTATGCACCTTTTCTTAAATCATTTTTTGACATAAGTGATGGTGATACCGAATTAAATTCATTACTTGAAATTTCCATGTCTGGATTTACAATTGGTGATAAAACTATTTATCGGAAAATAAATAGATT
>Ga0209141_1001526_pt1 | contig 11783 bp, 2 predicted proteins | sample SaaInlLV_10m_DNA_2_FD_184676 | JGI IMG/M metagenome (GOLD analysis project Ga0209141, IMG submission 184676) | Marine microbial communities from expanding oxygen minimum zones in the Saanich Inlet - Saanich Inlet SI074_LV_150m_DNA (SPAdes) (version 2) | ecosystem: Environmental > Aquatic > Marine... | reverse complement strand
TCCTCCAGGCACTCCCCCAGGCACTCCCCCAGGCACTCCCCCAAGTACTCCCCCAGCTGCTGAAGAACTAGAGCTAGATCTGATTCAACCTGAGTTACCAACTCTCACAGCCGTTGAGATGGTTGCTTTATCGAAAAACAAAACAAAGCTTGCTGCTGAACTTGATCAGCGAGGAATTGATTTTGAGGGTGCGACCGTAATGCAGATGGTCGATGCGCTTGAGAAGTTCCAGCAGGGGCAGGAAGTAGAGTCTGCTGCCGTACAGAAGAAGCCGGTTGATCCGTCTAAGAAGTTCAGTAAGAAGCCGCTTCATGCGTGGATTGCCAAAAGAGGGGGGGTTGACCCAGAGAGTCCTGTTGGGCGTGAGCTGAAAGGCATGGATGTCCGTTACCCTGGGTTCTTCCAGAAGGGTGGGATGAAATCGCTTGATGGTATCGTTCAAGATGAACATGATATCTTTGATGCGCTATCACCTTCTGAAGATCAGGCCGGTTATGCTGATGAAAGAGTCATTGTTGATATTGTAGAGCGTGAGACCGGAGGAGATCCGTTGCTTACCTTGAAGCAGCAACAAGACATGATGAAGTATCAGGAGGACATGAAAGAGTACGAGGCTGGGCTGAAGACTGCCGACATGAAGGCAGAGCAAGAGGTGCTTGATGAGGGTTATGAGGAGTTGGCTCAGTTTGCGCCGGAGCAAAGCGGCTATAATAACGAGTGGGATGATTTTAGTCGGTTGACTGCTGATCTGTATCAGAAGGCCGCACAGCATGATGAGCAGGCTGCTGATCGCTTAATGAGCGACTTAGGTCTGAACCCTGTTGATGTGCAAAAGCAACTGCAGGGGATTATTACAATATTTGAGGACGCAGATAATGGCGATGTCGGAAGAGGATCGAAAAATCAGGGAGTCACAGGTAGCCTGGTTGAAAAAGCACAAAGCGAAGAAATTACAGCAGCAGAGCCCGAAAAAGGACAAGAAGAGTTTGAGCCAGAGGTGGAGACCGTTGTAACTACGGAAGAAGCAGAGCCAAGTTTCACGCTCAGAAAACAGACTGAGGAAGAGCTGCAGGAGATTGATCGCAGAAAGGCGCTTGACGCTGAGAAAGTGAAGGCGGAAGAGGCGAAAGCAGAGATTGATCAGGTGACCACTGAATTTGAGTTGACCGGATCTGACTTGTCCGCTGATCTGGATGAGGCATGGCAAACTGAGGAAGAGCTACAGGAGATTGAGCGCAGAAAATCGCCTTCGCCTTTGCCGCGCGAGCTACCATCAAGGTATTTGATGCCTCGGATGCCTAATGAGAGCGAGGCGAAAGCAGAGATTGATCAGGTGACCACTGATGCCGTGCCTGCACAGGGCGACATGCTGGCTGCAGGAGCTCAAAAAGAAAGTAGTATTGCAGCAAGCCTTTCAGAGTTTAGTCGAACTCCAGTGGATATTATTGAGGGCGATATCCAGCATGCAAATGATATTGGGAGGAAGCCAGTATTTGCAGTTAGGCGGCAGCTTGACGGCGGTAAGCGTCAGTATGAACTGTATTCCTTGGATGGTAAAAAAGTAGGGGTACCAGTAAGGCATGCGCCTTCATCAACTAAGACTCGCTACGTTATTGGTACTGCAATACCCGAAGTTTCTGCTGACTGGACTCCAGGTGAAGTTATTGGAAAGAAGACTGCGCAAGAGGTTGATATCTCTCCTGTCGATCTTAACGAGGCTGCGCAAGAGGCGGCCACATCTACAAAGAATGACTTACCTGAACCAACCGAGGGGCAGAAAGAGGCCGGTAATTACAAGGTTGGCCGGGCAAAGGTCCATGGGTTAGATGTATCGATCGAGAACCCGAAAGGCTCACAGCGCAAAGGTACGGACCAAGACGGTAAAGAGTGGGCTGTAGAGATGAAGCACCATTATGGTTACATCAAAGGTACCGTAGGAAAGGATAAGGACCACGTAGATGTGTTCATGGGTGACAAAGCTGAGGACGAGTCTCTGCCGGTATTTGTGGTTGATCAGATGGATACCAAGACCGGAAAGTTTGACGAGCACAAGGTTGTCATGGGTGCTGCGACAGAGCAGGAGGCGGCACAGCTCTACTTGGATAACTACGAGAAAGGCTGGAGTGGTATCGGCAGCATTAAGAAGATGTCTCCTGAAGACTTCAAGAGCTGGGTGAAAGATCCGGCCAAGACAAGTAGACGGTCCACTGTTGCTAGATATAAGGGTGAGGGGGCGTTTATCCCTGCTGCAGCTGCCTACCATGGCAAATCAAAGTCTGCTGCTTCTGAAAATAAGGTGTTCACTGAGGATGCTGCAGAGAAAGCAAGAGCTCTACTCAAGGCCAAGCTGAGTAACATCAATAGCGGCATTGATCCAGAGGTTATGCAGGCCGGTATCACCCTGGCCGGGTACCACATTGAGAAGGGGGCCCGCACATTCACGGCCTTTGCAAAGGCTATGGTCGAGGATCTGGGGGAGGGCATTAGGCCATATCTGCGCTCCTGGTATGAGGGTGTGCGCTATTACCCTGGAATGGAGAGTATTTCTAAGGAGATGACGGCTGCTGGTGATGTGGATTCTGAATCAGCTGCTATACTTGATAATGAGACTGGAGAAAATAATGCTAAACATTCCGCAACCGATCCGCAATCAGATAGCACAAGAGGTTCAGAGCCCAGTGTTCAAGACGATCTTTCTGGAGGAGAGCGAGGACAAGGCGGATCAAGAACTGATCAAGTTGGCCAGGAGGCAGACTCAGGGCGTGGAGAGTCTAAGTCAACCCTGGATGACAGTGGCTCCTCTGCTGATGGAAAACCAAGCAATAAGCCAGTTCGTAGCGAAAAATCCAGACTGGAAGCAAGCTCTGCCAGAAGTTCTGACAATACAGGAAGCCTGCCAGATAGCACAGGTGGACTATTTACTGAAAGGGAAACAGGTCAATCTGCTGGCCGAGTCGCTGAAACGTCCCCTTCCAAAAAGCCTCAACTAGCCAAAAACGCACCCACAACAGTAACTGCCGGTGATCTCGCTGAGATCAAGGCGCAGATGCCATTCTTGACAGAAGGGCAGGCTGAGGACGTTGTGTTTGCCGAAAATAGACTCTCCAAGCCAGATGGGTTTGGGGTGATGTTCACCAATGGGACTGGGACCGGTAAAACTTTCTCTGGTCTTGGTGTAGTGAAACGAATGGTGATGCAGGGCAAGGACAATATTTTGGTTGTTGTTCCCAAGCAGCCTATCGCTGATGCCTGGGTGAAGGCCGGCACCGGGTTCTTCGGCGTTAATATCTCTCGCCTGGAGAGCGTAAAGGATGCAGGTAGGGGGGTTGTGGTTACCACCTATGCAAATCTTGGTGACAATGGCGCACTGCTCAATCGTGACTGGGATGCTATTGTTGCTGATGAGGCACACTACCTGTCCTCTTCTCAGGCTGGGAAAGACACTGCTGCATTGTCTAAGCTGCAGGCTATGACGCTGAAGCGCGGCTATGGTGTCGCCAGGGCTCGTGTTGATGCTCAAAATCCTAAGCTGGTTGATGAGCGTAAGGCACTCAGAGCAGAGCATGAGCTTTTGGAGCACTCCGATGATGCTCGTAATTACGTTCGGATGGAAGAGATTGAGGGTCGGGAGCAGGAGATTGTAGGGCAGCTGCAGGAGTTGGCCGTTGCAGAGCAGGAGCGCATTGAGGGTGTTGATGATGCCGACAAGCCTCGCACAATCTTCCTGAGCGCTACCCCATTCGCATACGAGAAGAGTGTTCGGTATGCCCAGGAGTTCCTGTTTGACTGGGGCGCTGATGAGCACGGCGGTGGGTACAATAGCAGCAACAAATATGAGCAGTTTATGATGACCAACTTCGGTTATCGGATGCGCTATAACAAGCTGACCGAGCCGGATGCAAAGGTTGATAGTGGCTTGATGCAGCGAGCATTCAATAGCTGGCTCAAGAAAGAGGGGGTTCTGTCTGGACGCTCTCTGGATAGTAATTTTGACTATGATCGCAAATTTGTTTACGCAGAGAGTGCGCTAGGTCAAAGGGTTGATGAGGCGATTGAGTGGCTGCGCGAAGAGGGTCGTGAGGATCATGCTGTTCGTGAGCTGGAAGAGAAGCTGATCGGTAAAAACTTCGATTACCATGCTCGCATGTATTTCCTTGAGGCAATCAAGGCCAATGAAGCGATAGACCATATCAAGGCTCATGTTGATCTGGGGCGCAAAGTGCTGGTAATGCACGACTTCAAGAAAGGCGGGGCAGTCAATCCCTTCAGGATCAGCCCCCAGGCACAAGATGAAGCTGAAGCATACGCACGGTTTACGTCTGAATTTAAGGATCTGGTTGATGCTTTCTCTGTACTGTCTTCACCGATTGATCACTTGAGTAGTGAGTTCCCTGACGCTCTGATCTATAACGGTAATGTTCCCGCAAAGAATAGGGTCAAGCTGCAGGACCAGTTTAATGATGATGCAGATGGGTCGCCCCGGATAATGATTGCCCAGGGTGACGCTATGCGTGAAGGTGTCTCTATCCACGACACAACAGGCAAGTACCAGAGAGTTCTGGTCCACTTGGGTATGCCGGTCAAGCCTACTGCAGCAATCCAGCAGGAGGGGCGTATCTATCGTACCGGGCAGGCTAGTGACGCTATGTTCCGCTACTTCATTATTGGCTCAAGCTGGGAGCGTATCGCCTTCGCCAGTAAGATCGCCAGTCGCGCCGGGGCTGCTGAAAACCTCGCGCTGGGTGAAGAGGCGAGAGGGCTGAAGGATTCATTCATTACCGCGTATGAGAATGCCGGTGATTACACTCCGGGCTTTGAAGGTGAAGGGCTGGGTGGTCGTGAACTGGATGGCTCGTATGCTCATGTGTTGACCCCATGGGACGTTGCCAAGTCTTACTATTACGGTAGCAAGAAGCAGGGTAGTGGTCGTGGCGCGAGAGGTAGAGAGCATAGTGAGTTCTTCGCCACTCCTGAGCCGCTGGGCATGAAGATGGTTCAGTGGGCAGATATTCGTCCAGGTGAAGATGTGCTTGAGCCTAGTGCTGGTCATGGCGCAATTGCCCGATGGTTCCCTGAAAACTCCCAGAGTAGGGCGATTGAGTACACGCATGAGCTCTCTAGTAAGCTGGCACTCCATTTTGATGGTGATCTGCTGACTGGTGACTTCATGGAGCACCATGTCGTCAATAAGTATGATGCTATCGTAATGAATCCCCCGTTTGGTCGGGGCGGTAAAGAGGCGGCTGACCATGTGCGCAAAGCAATTACCCATCTACGTGATGGTGGCCGTATTGTTGCTCTGGTCCCTACGGGTCCGGCTGCAGACAAGCAATTCGCAAAGCTGCTCAGTTCTGATGAGATCAAAGATGTTTACCTTGTAGGCAACATTAAGCTGCCCAGTGTTACGTTTGAGCGAGCCGGTACAAAGGTGGCTACTCGCGTATTAATTATTGAGAAGCAGACGGATGAGGCGGCCGTGTTGAAGCTGGAGCAGTCGAATCGTGACTACTCTGGAGCCGATTCAATAGATAATTTCTTTGACCGGCTGGAAACCTCTGAGGTTCACCCTAGATTAAAGGTTGAGGCGAAAGAAGAAAGTAACGAGACTGAAGAGGCTGTTTCTGTGGGTGGTGTTGAAACTTGGGAGGCAGAGCACACCAAAACCGGTAACACCACGTACATGGCAAAACCAGCTGATCGCGTTGAGAAGTCAGAGTTTAATAAATTGCGCTCTGTAGCCAAGCAGAATGGCGGTTACTGGAGCAGGTTCGGTAAGGCTGGGTTCTTATTCAAGTCTGAAAAGGATCGCCAGGGCTTTGTTGATGCGATCAAGAGTGATGATACCGGTCCATCGTTCTCTAGAAAGGCTGATCCTATAGTTGTGAGGCTGGGTGATTATGATTTAGACTTTCCGTTGACGCATGAAAGTAATGATAAAGATTTTGACGGGACAATCACACCGGCGACTGGGGCATTTAGAATATTCGACGGAGTATTCGCGCTGGAAGGGATGGAGGGGGCTGCTTTAGGGCGAGGCGGTTACCAGCACACGTACTACCCAAGAAAGGGCAAGGTGGCTGATCATGGCGAAACAGATCTTGATTACGATCAGGCGTATGCGTTTTTGAAGAAAGAATACCCTGACATGACGGATGAATCTCTTGATCTGCTTTATGAGTACACTGCGCGGGATGAGCCTCTTGACTCTGAAAGTGAAAACCCTTTGTCTGATTATGGTTTTGATGATTCTGCCGAAGCAGACTGGGAGACGCAAAATATCCGGGGTAAGATTGCTTTAGACCAAGGTTTTGATGCAATTGCGGTGGAAGACGAAAACGGAACGAGTTATTTCATCCCGTTTGGGAGTAAAGCAAAGCATCAAAAAGACGTATCTATCGAGACCAAGTTTGGGCGGCAGAAGAAAGCTCCAGAGACTGCTCCTCAAGTAACTCCAGCTATGTCTGTTGGTGATGTAGAGTCGAAAACAGAAGATATTATTTACCGCAGACTGGGTAAGAAGACTGAGTATGAGGTTGTAGCAACTGAAGCAGATCTGCCTTCTGAGATCCGTAGACAGGCTGAAGAAGATGGGGCGACCGGCTCTGTTGAGGGCGTATTCCATGAAGGAAAGGTCTACCTGGTTGCAGACAAGATGAGTGGAGACCTCCATATTGAGGAGACGCTACTGCATGAGGCGGCTGGCCATAAGGGTGGTCGGCTACTGTTCGACAATAATATCAAGCAATCTTACAACAAGCTGTTCTTGATGCTGGGGTCTAAAGGCGTTCGGGACGTAGCTAAAAGGTACGATATCGATCTTGATTCGTACATTGAGACAGGTAAAGGTCGGCTTGATCGTGGAGAAACTACCGTAGAGGACTATCGTGCATTCATAGTGGACGAGTTGATTGCTCAATTGTCTGGGAAAAAGGCGTATGAGACGCTGCCAGTCAGATTTAAGAATGCAGTTAAGGCGCTATGGGGACAGTTCCGCGACTGGCTAAGGATTAAGGGGTACAAGAAGAGCGCAGAGCTTACGGACAGTGACTTGCAGTACCTGTTGAAACGAGTCCGCCAGGCGGCTATTGAGGGCGGTTCCGTAGCTCTTGGTGATCGTCCGGCGTTTATGACGGCTTGGCACGGGTCGCCACACGATCATGAAGGCTTCACTACTGAGAAGATCGGAACGGGCGAGGGTGCGCAGGCTTATGGTTGGGGGCTGTACTTCGCTGGTAATAAGGAGGTTGGGGAGTATTACAAAGACACGCTGACTCATCATGATATGGATTTTGAGTATTGGCTTGACGAGCAAGTGGATGAAGAATCCGATACCTATGATAGCTTGGATTATCGAATCGAGGATCTAGCCAGTTATATCTACAATGGATACAGCCCCAGTAAGCTCACTGAGTACATTGCAAATGAGTATATGGATGACCCTGCGGCTAAACGCCATCTATTGAAGTGGGTGGACCTCGCAAAAGAAAATGGTTTCAAAGAGGGTAAGTTATATCAAGTAGATCTCAAGCCAGCAGAGGACGAGTACCTGCTGTGGGACAAGCCGCTGAGTGAGCAGGGCGAGAAGGTTAGGAAGGCGCTGGAGGGGCTTGAAGGTCATGGGGCATGGACGCCAGAGGCGCAGGCGTGGGTCACAAAAGAGTTCCCCTCGCTGTTTGAGGGTGGCTTCGACGCTTCCGTTCTGAGCGACGGCCAAAAGTCGATGGCGGCCCAGGCGTACCAGGACGAAACCGGACGCTCCCCCTTCGCGGGGAAGCCGCGTGAGATGACCGGAGAGGGCCTCTACCGCGACATCGCCGTGTCCAACCGCTCCGACCGCGCCGCCTCCCTCGCCCTGCTCGCCGCAGGCATCCGAGGCATCAAGTACCTTGATGGTAGCTCGCGCGGTAAAGGAGAAGGAGATTACAACTATGTAATTTTCGATGATGCAGACGTAGAGATAGAGGCAAAATTCAGCCGCAAACAGGAAGAGAGGAAAGTCCCAGATGGTGAGCGTTCAATCTTCATCGGTAAAGATGATGCAGGTAAACCAATCCATCTAAAAAGCTCGCACCCATCATTAAAGGAGCGCAGTTCAGTAGGTTTATGGTTTAGTAAGTATTTTGCGTCAAGAGGCAGCCTTACTCAAGAAGCATTTGCTGATCGTATTGAGATGGACGGGATGAAGAACTCAGAAGAGATCGAGGTTGCTGATCTTGCTATGAGTGTACGGCGCACTGCGAAAAAAGCATACGGTAAGCGCTATGCGAAGCTGAACGCAGCGCAGAAAAAAGCCATGAATGATAGGCTTCAAGGGGAGGATGTGGATCTTCCCGGTGATCTAAATGATGCTATTGATGCTATGCGGGTTCATCTTGATGGACTATCTGGCAGGCTTCAAGATATGATGACTGACAATATCAAGTACCGCCTCAAAATGTTGTCTGCGGACAAGCAGGAGGAGGCATTGGTTTTGATTTCTCGGTACATGGGCGGTGATAAGACAGATGAAATAATGGCAGAGCTGTTGGCTGTAGACCCATATATAGCGGGAAAGATCCGCACTCACAAAACGATAGAAGGGAACAAGGGGCATTATCTAAATAGATCGTACCAGGCGTTTGATGACCCGCAATGGCGCGACAAGGTGCGTAATGATGTGGCCGTTATGTCTGCTGCTCGTGAGTATTTCAGCAGTCAGATCGCGGAGAGTGAGGGGCTTGAAGGTGATGCGCTTGAGTCAAGGGTGGAGGGGACTATCAGCAACATGCTGGATGCGGCGATAGAAAAGCGTGACATGCTATCGTTTCTTTCCTCTGCCCAGCTGGGTCAAAAGAATCTAGGTGTATTGAAGAAGAGAAAAGAGCTTGATCCAGCAGTAATGAATCTGCTTGGGGTGTATGGTGATCCGCTGCTGAACTATGCTCGAAGTGCAACAAAAATGAGCTGGCTGACTGCCAACCACCAATTCTTGAAGTCGATCAATGAGCAAGGTCTAGGAGTCTATCTATCAACACATGCAACAGAGCGCATGAGTAGCGAGATTAGACCGTTTGACCCTGAAACAATGTCTCCAATTAGTGGATTGTATGCAACGCCTGAATTCGCAGAGGCAATTAAAGAAGCGACTGATCCAGAAAGTGTGTCGGATGCCATAAAGTTTCTTCGCAAAGCGAATGGGTGGATAAAGTTTGGTAAGGTTGCGGTTGCTCCGACTACGCAGGTCAGAAACTTCATCTCAGCAGGTATGGGAGTTGTGATGAACGGGCATTTCAACCCGAAGCATAGTGTGAGGTCAGCATTAATTACATGGAGCGACCTGAAAAAGACTGGCAAAGACAAAGATTATGTTCGTAAAATGGTTGAATACGGCGTACTCCATAGCTCTGTCCGTGCTGGAGAGTTGACGACTTACATGGATGACCTGATGAAAGACGGCAACTGGGATACTGGGTGGCGTAGCAATCTCAAATCTGCGGGCGACTTCTTCGCGACACTGTATCAAGCTGGAGATGATTTCTGGAAAATTATAGCCTTTGAAAATGAAAAGACATCTATAAAAAGATGGTACAAACTAGATGATGTAGAGGCCGAAAAGATGGCAGCAGATCGCATTAGAAATGGGTATATGACATACAGTCACGTACCTAAGCTAATACGCCATCTTCGCCGTAGCCCATTAGTCGGGGCTTTTGTATCTTTCCCTGCAGAGGTTATTAGGACCACAAAAAACCAATTCGTAATCATGAGCGAAGATGCAAAGGCTGGACACCTCGTTCCAGTGGCAAGGCGCATGGTCGGTATGACTATAGCGATGAGCTTAGTTGAGATTCTAGCAGAGCAGTCGATGGATGCTCTTGGTCTTGATGATGATGATGATGATGCGATGCGTGCGCTTTCAGCTCCATGGCAACAGAATTCCAGGTTCTACTACAGCAGGGATGACGAGGGGAATCTGCGCAAGTTAGACTTATCTTATATTGATCTCTATGGGACTCTGAAAAAGCCGTTCTATGCGGTTTTAAATGGGAATAACGAGGACGCAAGCGACAAGCTGGCTGACGCGATAACAGAAGTTGTAAGCCCGTTTATTGGCTGGGAGATCTCAACTGGCGCGGCTCTTGAGATTATTGCAAACAAGCGTATGGGCAATGGTTCGCCGATATATAACGAGACAGACATGCCTGAAAAGCAGCTGTCAGATATATCTTATCATTTATGGAAGGCAGCAGCCCCCGGCGTATGGACCAATATTGAGCGAACGTGGAAGGCGGTCAATGATGACGTATCTCGTTCAGGTAAAAAGTACACCTTGTCAGATGAGGCGAAGGCGCTAGGCGGCTTTAGATGGGATAGCGTGGATGTTAGAACTTCGTTGAGCTACAAGGTCGGGGAGTTCAAGCGTAAACGCTCCGATGCTCATCAGATCCTATCATACGTACTGAAAGGCCAAAACAAAGTAAGTGACACGGAGTTGAAAGATGCGTACCTACGGATGGTCAAAGCCAGAAACGAGACCTTTAGCGGGATGAGCAAGCTAATCAACGCGGCTCGAAAGCTAGAGCTTGATGACAGGCAGATAACTCACCTCCTGCGCTCAAATCAAATTAACGCTATTGACGCTAGGGCGCTAATGGATGGAAAAGAGTCACGGTACCGATTGACTAAGCAGAAGCGAAAGACGCTGTTAAAAAGTGCGCTAGGCGGCGTATCCAGTCAGGTCGAGCGCTCTATGATTATAAACCGGGTTAATGATCGATTTAATCTGTTGAGTAGAATTATGCGTGAATAGAGAGGCTGTCAAAGGTCGTGCGTTAGGCTGACTATTCCCACAAGTAACTAACCTGTGAGTAGGTCGGAACAAAAAGAAACCCACCGAACTAGGGAGTAGGGCGGGTAAAGCTCCAAAGGAGGAAGGAGTTAATCTATAGTGTACACTGTCCCCGCGTATACGTCCATGTACTGCTGACCTAAATCCATCAATCCCCCTCCTTCACGAATACGCCATTAATCACGTTGCCCTTCCGGTCCGCGATCTTGTGGTACGCTCGCTCTAGGCACCTCTCAGCAGACGTACCACTTAGAGCTGCCAGCAGTATCACAGTAACCTGCAAATCTCCGATCTCGAGTTCCAGTTCACTTAGTGGCTTACCCTTTGCTAGACACTCTGCAACCTCTCCCAGCTCCTCTGTAACCTTGAGAAACTGATCTTTGGGTGTTGATTGGTTCGATATCCCCCGCACCTTGGCCCAATCTAATACCTTCTGCTCCAGTGTTTTGGTTTCTGGTGCGTTCATTAAATCGTCTCTACACATCTTTACTTCTCCGTTAGTTGTCTGATCCGCTCTTGGCAGATATGAATAATCTTTTTGTAGTCCATCTTCCGACTCTGTGATTCTTTCTTTCTCAGTACACGCTTTACAATGTCCGCATCCCAAGGGTTAAGCCTATAATCAAGCCAGATGTCCCATGGTTGGATACTGTGTTTCGCATAGTCTGAATCACCTACGTTATGTGATCGGATATCTTCCTCGGCATAGTCCAAAGGTTGATTGGCGGGAACCTCATCAGAGGCCACTTCAACAGATTCTGGAAATCGAGGCTTTGCTGCTTCCCAGTTTGAGTAACCACCCTTCACACAAATATCGGTTTCCTTCTCACTGCATGAGAAATTACAGGTGTTGCAGCTCTTCTTCTCTTCACTCATCGTCTTTCTCCTAGGGGGGTGGTAATTGATTTTTCTAGCGACCACCCATACTCATCCATCCGCCTCCGCACTGATGAGA
>Ga0209141_1001481_pt1 | contig 12028 bp, 5 predicted proteins | sample SaaInlLV_10m_DNA_2_FD_184676 | JGI IMG/M metagenome (GOLD analysis project Ga0209141, IMG submission 184676) | Marine microbial communities from expanding oxygen minimum zones in the Saanich Inlet - Saanich Inlet SI074_LV_150m_DNA (SPAdes) (version 2) | ecosystem: Environmental > Aquatic > Marine... | reverse complement strand
TCTAGCAGAGGGACGTATATCCTATATCGCCTTCAAATGGAGAGCTGGCCGAGTGGTCGAAGGCGCACGCCTGGAAAGTGTGTATACGGAAACGTATCGAGGGTTCGAATCCCTCGCTCTCCGCCATCCGTTAATCCCAAGCATTTGAATTTAAAAGATTCTGCTTGGGTTTTTTAGTTTTGGGGTACAATTTGGGGTACAAATTGATTTCAATTCACTCCCCTTCATACAGTTTGCAACACCCCCTCCGTTACTGCTAGAGTCTATTGGATGAACCAAGAACGCAGAGACTTCTTCCGTAACATCGGAACCAAGACAGCAGGTATAGCTGCATCTGTTGCAACACCCGCTATAGCTCATACAGCAGCCCTCTCTGAACAGATGGGCAATGCCACCACTGAGTTGAATCATAAGCTCTCAGAGACTACCAGCAGGCTTAACGAGCAGGTTACATCAGTAGTATCCGAGGTTGGTGAACAGGTATCAGGGTTGAGCAACAGGATCGATACCTCTGCATTGATGCTGAGCTACCAACAAGTACAGATCAACATCATCTTTATGCTACTGGTGCTCTCATTTGCCATAGATGGTGGCATGTCGTTCTTCTGGGCATTTTACGGTTAGCCGAAGATACCGCTTACGAACCCTACTACCACAATGGAGAAGGTAGTCATTAGCAACAAGGGCTTCCACTTCACCTGCGCCTTAGGCTTCAGGTCACTTGTGGATATTGTTACTGGCTCAGGTGGCTTGATGTATACAGGGTAATCTTTCATTTTGATCTATGTTTGATAGGTGAGTAGTGAATCAGTGGCAGATAGGGCAATAGCAAGATCCTTTGTACTCATAATCTGTTTACCTACTTTTGAGGCTTGTCTCTGTTATCTGTTGGTATTGGTTATCTGAGCACTCAATCTCAAAGGTTTTTCCAAATCCTGCTGCCATCAGGGTTTCACCGTATCCGTCACTATGGACTGCTTGCCAATGCACACCGCAAGGATAACCTTATAAAGGCACGTAAGCTGATCAAGCAGGAGGGTGCCGATCTGATAGAGCGCCATGAAGGTGGTGCAGTGGGCACGGGTAGTGAAGAGCTGGAACAACAGAGGCAGCCAGAAGAAACAGCAACCTATATCTGTCGTCACTGCGGTGCGGTGCGGTGATGACCATTGTCCAATCTTTTATGCGTGGGCAATTTCCCAGAGCACCACCCGTAATCGAGGCGATATCATGAGTGCCTTTGCAGACTTCACTCCGAAGGCAAATTTTGATTACCGGCCTGAGTCGGTAATAGGGAGTGCTGCGTGCCGATCAAAAATAGGCCAGAAAATCAGATTTTTTGTGCTGCTGCTAACGCCAGAACACATCACTCCGAAGCTCTACTCTTCTGGGTCTGTTACCTATCAAGGAGAATTGTGGCACTTACGGGCAAAGATCATTCGACCAATCTCCATAGCCATTCACGCTGTAGAGACCTACTGCTATCGGCCCACGGTTTCCTTCACTAGGGCCAGCCAGACATCTACCCCCTAACAACATGCTACTCCTGAACGGACATCTGTAAGGGTAGATGACTGGCAACCCTTAATAACAGCGCCCTCTTACTGCCCTGCACAGGTATCACTACCCGCCGCCTGATCACTGTAGACGAAGTATCCTCTATTCTGATCAAAGCTCTGCAAACTATTGAGGAAGGTGGGCACATCTTTTATATGGCTCACCCAGTACCCTTCCCACCCCCAGATGGAGCTAATCTCTTCCGGGATCGCCGTTTGTGAAATCACAACATTCTCAGTTACACCTACACTGTTCCAGCCTGAATAGAGAGTAGCTGACTGTAGAGTGATTGGAGTATTGACAGCTGTACCGCTCAGGGTGACCTCTATCTCTTCTACATCATCTTGTAGCTTGACCCAGTATCCTTTGCCTGGATCCAGTGTAGTCAGCGCCGGATCAGAGGTTACCGCTGGCGTGGAGCTATCTCTGTTGAACAGTGCAAATTTCCACTGCTTCTCACAGTTGAGGAAGCTCCAGATCGCATCGATCTCAGGAACCTGCTGCTTGATAGCAGTTACCTCGGTCTCCTTGCTGAAGTGGGATAGGTTCCATCCACTATGCAATGTCAGTGGCGAGCGTGTAACTGGAGGTTGCTGTGATGTAGCTGATGTTACCTCGATAGAGAATGCAGTTAGTGAGTCCGTATCTGTACCATCAGTCACGCTTATCAGGATGCTTCCAGTGGTCCCTACAACGTCCTCTGAAGGTATGCCTGATAGGGTTACACTATTTGAGGTGGTGTTGAAGCTTAGCCAGTCTGGGAGGTTCTGTTCAGTGAAAGTAAGAGCATCACCATTTGCATCAGTTGCAGTGGCTGTAAAAGTATAGCTCTCTCCTGCCTCTATTGTAGTAACCGGCGTTGATGCACTACTGATTACTGGCGCACTGTTTGTTGGTTCTGTTGCTGGTGTAGTGACTGATTCAGCACCTACCCCCACCAGATAGCGGCTGATACTATTTGCAGTCACTTCAATGGTCGCTACCTGAATATCTTTACTACCATTGCTCATGACAGCCGTGTAGTTACCGGGGAGTAGTGAGGCAAGGAAGCTTCCATCTACCTCTGTAGTGATGGTTTGATTATTACTTAAGGTTAGAGTGGCGCCTCCCAATCGACTGCTGTCACTGTTACTGAAGACGATCCCCTGTACGATTCCAGGAATGCTGCTGGTGAAGTTGGTGGTGAAGTGGAAGGTTGCACTCTCTCTGGTTGCACCATATAGGTCTGTTGCTGTTACTTTCCAGTAGTAGTTGGTCTGATCCTGTAGTGCTACGGTTCCATCAATCCAGCTGGTGGATGAGGTGATCCCATCACGATTGAGCAGGATGTCGTTAAAGTTAATATCCAAGGCGATTGTCAGGGTGTAGCTTAGAGGATCACCCTCTGGGTCTGAGGTCTCCTGCCAGTCAAGCACGAACAGTTTCTCTACTTCAGTATCCGTTGCCGGAGTTAGCAGGTTGAAGCTATTGGGTGGTGTATTTCCTGTTTTTGCCTTGTAGAGGGTGCTGCTCCATGGTGAGGAGACTTCGTTGGTCTCTTTATCTTCGATGTAGTAGTAGACCTCATAAGTGCCTGAGGTGGTAAACCCACCGAAATCGGTAATGGTTGAGGTATCTAGCTCCCAGCGCTCGTTGTCTTCATTGTAGAGCATAGCCCCACCGGGAAGGTCGACCTCAATCTGGAAAAAGCTGCTGCTGCCGCTATCATCAAGGTCCGCCTCAGGCGTCATGATCTCTAACCAGGCTCTTGGTGCATTTCCGCCGACGTTATCCTTGGACCATAGGGTGATGTGTGCAGGATCACTCGCACTCAATGTTTGGGTCGGAATGGATTCAATAAACTCAGCTGGATTCTCTGCTGAGTTGGTATCAAAGGTCTTGCCTACCCCCAGGAAGATGGAGGCCGCATGTTGACCGTCCCCTGTAGCAGTTAGGCTGTTACTTCCCATTCCATCCCCATTATCATCCAACAGTGGGTGCTGTTTCGCCTTGTCAAAATAGCTGTTGATACTGTTTGCGGAGCGCCCTCGATTTTGAAATTTATTTTCAGTCTTTCGTGTCGCCAGTTCAAATGATCTCTTCAGGGAGTAGCCGTGCCCCAGCTCTTTGAAGAGTTCAGCAATGAAGAATTCGCCATCACGAATCCCATCGGGCTCTTTGCCCCCCTTATAGGAGCGCTCATCGGCAGCAGCACTGGTGACAATGGTACGCCCCTGCTTGGATAGTTCATCTACGAAGCTACCAGAGTAACAAGCACCTAAGATCACAACTCGATCCTCCTCTAGTGCTGTCATGGTCAGGTTGCTCTCCAGATTATTCAACCAGCCATTGAGTGCGCTGGGGGTAATAGTGCCATCATTGTTTTGTCGACCAATGTAGAAGGAGTCTGGCTCGCCATGGTCTACCATCACAACATAGAGCGGTGCAGGCACATCGTTGATCTTCTTTTTAGCCCAATTTTTAATGGTAGCCTGAAGCTTGGCTTGAGTAGGTTCATCCGTTACCAATCCCCCCTGATTGCTATATCCCGGAGTATCAAAGCTGAGGTATTTGATGTTTTCTGGAGAAAAACCGCGCTCAACCAGTTTTTGATAGATACGGTTGGTGCTCTTTTTGTGAGATGCAAATCCCTCTGGTTCTCCTGATGTGGGCTGAAATTTGCCATGCACCACAATGGCATAGCCTGCTGAGGCACCGACCAATACAGAGTTGCTGGCACTGCTTCCGATCAAAATACCTGAGGACTCAAAGCTAGATGTAAGCGTATAGCTTCCCTTCTTATTAAACGGACCAATATTCTGGAACACAAAATGGCCGAGTTCGTCATAGGTAGTTGTATAGATCTCAACATTACTACTTTCACCTTCTGGAGGGGTAATGGTCAATTTGACACGCTTCCCCTGCAGACTGAGATCAGCATTGCCTAAGAGATTGATCTGACCAGTAACCGTCATTTTTTCTGTCTGTCGAATAGATTGACTAGATAGGCTTTGATTGATATCAGTATCCAATTGGATTGAACCAGCCGCGTTTTCCACATAAACAATGTAGGTCAATTCCGAGACATTACCGGCGTTGTCCTCTGCACGTACTGATACAGTATAAAATGAGTCTCTATTTACGCTACCAAAGGTAAATGCCCATGCATTATTAAATCCGATAACTGAGGCATCTAAAAAATCGACTGTATTCCAGATTGGATCTGGGACAAAAAAAGTACCATAAGCTGAAGTGGACATATATTTATTACCATTGGAGATCATCATCTCAACCTTATTGAGGCCTGAGTCACCATCAACAGCAGTACCTACTACATTAGTCCAATTGGTGTTGATGTCGAATTTATCTCCATCCTGAATATTAACAAAGTCGACCAATGGCTTATCAACATCAATCTGATAGATGCCACTTGAAACAACACTTTGATTACCGACCACATCTTCTGCAAAATATTTTAGTTGTGTTGTGCCGGTAATGGCTAGAATCTCTATAGTATTACTATATTGCACACTGCTGGGAGAATTTGATGGATCTGAGCCATCCAGAGTATAGTATACATTTCCACATCCTGACCCACTATCCTGACAATTTAGTGAAACAAATTGAGCCGCGTTATATGTTCCAGCATCCAAAGAAGAGGTAACTGCTGGTGCTGTCTCATCCCCTACGGAAATAGTGAATGGTAAGGATTCAATAACCTTGTCGCCAGCAGTAACTCTGATACGAATATCTTCATAGGCACCATAATCAGTCGGGCTAGGATCCCCCGTAAGTAAACCAGTAGCAACATCGAAGGTAATCCAACTTGGTTTATTAACAATTTCGTAGGTAAAAGAGGCATGATCAGGGTCAATAATCTGTGGGGTTAGTTGATAAGTAATATCAGGCAGTACATTTGAGCTTTGTATCACTTGACCAAATCTTGGTGCATCATCTACTGGGTTTACAGTAAGAGTAAAGGTGGTTGAACTGCTATCGACTCCATCTGATACTGTTAATGTGATATCCGTCTCACCATACAAATTATCTGATGGACTGATAGTTACAAATCGCTCTGCACCATTTCCACCTATAGTAATATTATTGTTAGGAATTAACAGCGTATTAGATGATACCCCCGTTACTGTTAAACTAGCTGCTGATGTTTCAATGTCAGAGATATTGAACGCAATCTTGTCTGTATGGATATCTTCATCTGTTATCTGATCATCAATTGATTGGATAACAGGGGGATCATTGACATCACTCACAGTTAATAGGAAGGTACTGCTTGCGTCCGCTCCAGATTGATCTGTTGCAACAACACGAATATTGTACGACCCAACAGAGTTATCGGTTGGTGTGCCAGAAAATGTAGCAGTTTCTGTATCAAAGCCAACCCAGCTTGGAAGGCTTCCATCTCCTACAATCACTCCATCATCAACAAGTGCTACGGCATAAACAAGACTGTCTAATCGATCTATATCTGCAAATGTATTTGATAGGACTTCAAATAAAAATGATTCATTCTCAACCACCAGCCGATCAGCTATAGAAGATGCTACCATAGGTGGATCATTCACTGGCGTAACAGAAACTGCTACCGTCGAAACATTAGAATATTTGTTTCCGCTCTTTACGCTATAGGTAAAGCTATCCGTTCCATCGTAATCCTGATCAGGTACATACTGAAAGCTTGCCGAACCTGCAAGAATCTCATAATTACTATCCACTGAATGGCGAATGTAGAGCTGCTCTGTGCTCACTGCAGGACTGCTCCACGGGGTTTGTGGGAGAACATGTAAGGAATCCCCCGTACTCACACCATTCACGATCAGGTCGAATTGAAGCAGTGTACCGCCTTCAATCTTTTCCAGCGTCTCTGTGCTGATAGTGTTTTGTGCCCATGGAATATTCGTTCTATAAATCCCACCATTCCCTTTCAAGTAAAGGTCACCACCATCCAGTGACACCTGCGGGTAACTAAAGTACTGATTACCGTCCTTATAGTGGAGATCAAACGCTTGACTAAAAATCAGCCTTATCTGGTAGTGGCCAGATTCCCCACTTACGCCACTCCCATTAAGGTTATCATTGATTATGGACTTCAGTTTTGTCGTATTTATTGAAAGGACACCATCAGTAACACTTACAAAAGTTGCTGGGTCTCGCTGAACTGTTGACGTATTACCATCTGGAGCCAAAGCCCATAATGCATATTGGGTAGCAGCTAATTGAATTTGACCGGACTCATTGATATAAATATCGTCTAACACAACATGTGCCATATATTGCTGATCAAGCTGCTCTACAACAAGACCAATTGCCACTTGAGAAGCTGATACATTAGAATTTGGCAACGCAATCTCCAGAATCAAATCATTACCACTCACAACATTAGAAAGTGAAATAGAATCTATTGCTATACCATCCTTTCCAAATACAATTACCTGTTCACTATTGGAAGTCTTCATCATCAAGTTATTTAGATTAGGTATGGGACTATCGAAAACAAGACTCCCATGTGTAGGCGGGGTGATCACACCATATGTAATCTCGGCACTATCTGAATCTGTCGCATCCAAGAATGAACTTACCAAGCTATCTTCAGATAAATTAAATGTGAAGGATGTGGTGATTGGCGGCATATCAAATGCAACTTCTCCATAGTCCACTTGTATCGGGCTACTTTGATTCTCATTAGTTCCATCACGAAGTTGTCCCTGTGTGTTTCTACCCCAGGCCCATATAGATCCATCTGACTTAATGACCGCAGAGCTATAACCACCCGCACTGACATGCACTACATTACCCAGTCCAGGAATCTGGAGTGGATAATCCGCATAACTCAGGTTTGCTCTCCCCAGTTGCCCATCTCGATTTTGCCCCCAAGCCCAAACTGTTCCATCATTTTTTAAAGCTAACCCATGATATTGTCCTGAGGATATCTCAACGATTTCTTCTAGGCTAGGTAGAACCTTATCGGTTGGATATGGGTAGTCTCCTCCCGTTCTTCCCCATGTATAAACCATCCCATCTGCAGACAAGGCAATACTGTGAGTACCCCCTACAGCAATTTGAATGATATTGTTAGTACCAGAAAGCTGTCTAGTTGGTGAGTCACCTCCCTGCCTCCCCCATATCCAGACAGTACCATCACGCTTTAAGGCAAGACTAATTAGTTCTCCAGCTGCGATCTGCACTACATTTTCTAATCCAGTGACCCGCGCAGCATAGCATTGTTGCCCACTAGAACTACCATTCCCGAGTTGTCCTTGAGGGTTATCTCCCCAAGACCAGACTGTGCCATCTTTCTTTAACGCCAGGGTATGGCGGTTTCCAGCTGCAACTGCTGTAACATCAGTCAAAGTAGCATCAGACTGGTCTACGACCGTGACACGAGAGGTAGAAGAACTACTTCCACGACCAAGTTGACAATCCGAGTTATTACCACTCGTTTCAACCGAGCCATCACTGAGCAACACAACAGTGTGGTACCCGCCACGGGAAACTTGTACTGCCTGCCCAGAACGATCCGGCGCAATCTCTGTTCCTGATCCATCGGTCCAGCCTTCCAAAGAGTAACCCAATATATTTCCACCCTTCAACAGCGCAAAGGCACTGGTATTCCAGTTTAGCGCAATCGGACTGGAACTTTGTACGTTCTGGGTTATATAGGTTGTATCAGTCACCTCCTTGATTACCGATAGATCGAAGGGCTCTAACTGTGCACTGCGGGTGCTATCGGATACAGTTATAACGATCTGGTCAGATGTGGTCCATTCATCGTTGGAAGTAGGGATCCCCGATAATCTACCGTTTGTAGTGTCAAAAGTCGCCCATGATGGCACCTTGTTAATAGAGTAGATCAAAGTGTCATCGGGATCACTATCTGATGCCGTTGGTACAAACTCAAAAGAATTACCAATCTCTATCTTTGTACTTGCTTCCCCAGAGATTACAGGAGCGTTATTATTGATGGTGATAGAAACAGTTGCCTCATCTTCATAGATACCATCCGACAAACTGACAGTAAAGGTATCCGTGCCATTCCCAGATTGAGTATGCTCATAGCGATACTCACCATTACTCAGCACAGATAGGTCACCACGTGAGGGTAGGTGGGTCACCTGATATACAAGAGGCCTACCGATTTCATTCCCGGTAAAATGAATGGTGATATCTTCATTGGAAGTAACTAAAAAACTCTGATCATCGATGGTGGGTTTATCTTGTTGGGTTGCACCGATTTTAGATGACCAAACAGTCGCCTCATAACCAGACATCTCGTCACCCGCGCTTCCTCCAGTCACATAGAGATAGTCACCATAGGCGGTCATATGGTGATTCGCTCTGGCAGCAGGTAATTTTCTATCTACGGTTATAGGCGCTAGAGTGCCGTCAGTATTGATAATAGCCGAGTAAACATCTGAAACAGGTAATTCCCCATTCTGGCGACCTCCAGACATGAATAGTTTACCGTTTATTGCAACTGCGGCCTCGTACTGTCCTACATAATGGTCATGTAAATAGGTAAAACTGCCTACAGCACCATCATCATTTATTTTTGCTACTGAGATCCCTATTCCACTACCACCTGCATCCATATCTGGATTATATTGGCCATAGAGATACATGTACCCATTATATATAGCTGCAGGGTAATTGTTCAGTGATACACTTTCAGATGAAGCATCGAAAAATGGACTTATACTTCCATCTGAACCGAGTTTTGCTGCTCTAATTCTATAATTATTTTCAGCGCCAACCAAATAAACATACCCATTATATGTTAACGCCTTATATTCACTACCAGAAGCAGCTAATGCTGTAGACATGTCATTATTAGGATCAGGAGGATGCGTAAACCACTCACCAAGAGAGCCGCCATCATTTATTTTTGCGCTATGAATTGCCGCACAGTCCGATGAACGCGTAGTTCCTGTAAATACGTGCAAGTACCCCGAGTATGCCACAGCTTTAGCATCACCTGTTCGACTACACCAATCAATTCTTCCAGCCGAATCACTTGAATCTGACTGGGTTCTCCAGTTTGATAATGTACCACTAGTGTCAACATTAGCTATCCGAATATCATAAGCTTGCCCACCGCCTTCGTAGCCACCAACAAGATACATATGCTCGTTATAGACTATAGAATTGTGATAACCCCTACCTTCTGGGATACTTTCATTACTATCCCATACATTTAAACTGTTTGGTAATCCTGCTGTAACAGTAAATTCTTCCACAGTAATGTCAGCATCGCTATCAGTCACAGTTACAGAAAAGATGTAATCTTTTGCATTGACTATGTTGTAGTTAATAGTATCTCCTGAAACAAAAGTTCCATCAGGCAAAGACCATACTATAGATTCTATATTTTTATTTAATTTAATATCAATACCAGCAGACAGCTCAATATTGAGTGGGTATTCTGACTCAATATAATGGGACTCATACTCTGATGTCGGGATAACATCTGGTGCATATGGCATATATATTTGTACTGGTTCAGTTTTGCTATGAGAGTTATTTGTTCCTAACACATACATTCTGGAACCAACCGCTACCGAAGCAGGTCCACCAACATAGTCAGGCAGCTCTTCAGAATCAGTCCACTCATCTGTAGATGGCTGATAATACATAAGCTTATTTCCATCTGTAACATAAATAGAATCATCCATGGTTACAGCTGATCCAAAACGTATATCTGATGGCAACGTACCAACAGATGACCATACATCACTTAATGGGTCATACACATCAACTCTTGTCTTCCTAGGCAAGGAAGGCAGGTGATTATTGGCATTATCTCCACCGATAAGGTATATTTTTCCTTCATATACAGCACTGGCCATTGATGAGCCACCACCATCAATAACACTTGACCTACTTTCTACGGTCTCAGATATTGGATCAAACACCTGCACATAATCAGAAGGATTAGACCATCCTGAATACCCCCCTATCAGATATACCTTTCCTTCAACGACTGCCGATGACAATATATACCTGCTAGATATAGATGCTGAAAGTGTTTCCCATGAATCATCAGCGACAGTGTATTTAAATATAGTTCCAACACTGCTTCCACTTACTCCATACCCGCTAAATCCGCCAAACACATAAATGCTTCCGTTCACTGAGGCTATGGTCGCGCCAGCCCTCTCTTCTGGTAGTGAACTTAGCTGAACCCATTCATTATCATCTGCTACATATTTATAAAAACTATCTGAACCAGATACGGATCCATTTCCATCTCCCGCAAGAGCATAAACTATTCCATTATCTAGGGCCGTAGCTGCAGAAATACCAATATTGAAGTTAATTGGGATAGTCGATGCGGTATACCAACCGGCGTGAGAATACGACCATCCACCGATAGACATAAAGCATAATTGAGATATAAATAGATTCTTTAAAATGAATTTTGATGGTTTTTGCAGAGCCTTCAAGATCAATTCTAGCATTACAATGGCCTCTCTTTATTTTGAGAGTCTAGTGCGACTGCTCTTGTTGAAACAGTTTTTCTATCTGCATCTTCATAAAGGTCTGTAATATCAGTAGTCATTTCTACTTTTACATCACTTACATTTCTCACACAAGTACTCACCAGAAATACCCAAACAAACTTTCCTGTATTTTGTAAACTAAACTTATTAAGTTTTGATTTACTCATAAAGATACCCCGCAACCCTCCTCAATGCCTTGTCATCAATATCTTGCTTTGGCATCACACCAAACTTCTTCACGGCACCTTGCATCAATGCTATCTCAGCATCTGGCTCTTTAACCCAGCCGACAATCCTATGGATAAACTCTTCTCGTTTTGGGTAAGCCATCTTTACGTGCTGCTTCACCGCAAACATCGGTGGAGCTATTCTTTTCCCCCTTTGCGAAACATGACAGTTAGCACATAGCTGATTGAACAGCACTTTCCCTGAGTCTTCAGCCAATACGGACTTTGAAAACATGACAGACAAGAAAATCAGCAACCATCGCATCAGATATGGGCCTCTAGCAGTTAACGGATTCGTTATCTGGCTATTGTTGTATACGAATATAGAGTAGCCAAACAACCCCAATAACCTTAGCACTCTACTTAGCATTGACAAGATATATTACCAAATATTACCAATTACTTAGAGTCCGCTTTGGCTGACTTTGCCCATGATTGCCATCCCCACCCACAACGATCACTCTGAGTCAAATGTAGATGACTAGACCCTGATCTTCATCAGCATCTTAGAGGGCCGCCTTGGTCGCATAGCTTCCTGTTGACACCCTCAGCCAATCTATTGAACTGCCACACCCCTAGAGGTTGCTGCTACAGCGACTCCCTTCCATATCTCACTGACCGAAGAGAAGGTATCAATCATCCTGTGATCTTCTGTAAACAGACTCATTAGATCCTCATTAGATAACGAGAGCACAGTATCTAGCTCTTCTCTTAGCTCACCCAGCACAGAAGATGATGCCTCTCTTTTTG
>Ga0209141_1001477_pt1 | contig 12044 bp, 12 predicted proteins | sample SaaInlLV_10m_DNA_2_FD_184676 | JGI IMG/M metagenome (GOLD analysis project Ga0209141, IMG submission 184676) | Marine microbial communities from expanding oxygen minimum zones in the Saanich Inlet - Saanich Inlet SI074_LV_150m_DNA (SPAdes) (version 2) | ecosystem: Environmental > Aquatic >... | reverse complement strand
TTGGGTCTGTATGCTCTCCAGTAAAAATTAACTCGCTCCCAGGAACAGATCGCTGGGCAGCCTCTGCAATGTCACGTACTGTAAAGTTTCCATCTGGTATACCAACATTAAAAGCTCTTCCAGAGACGAGTGCAGTCGGTGCTTCCAACCCTGCAATAAATGCTGAGCAGACATCTTTAATATGAACCACAGGTCGCCAAGGCGATCCATCACTCATAATCTCAATTTTTCCAGTGGTGTAAGCACAAGCAACAAGATTATTAAAGACGATATCACAACGCAACCTAGGGCTTGCACCAAAAACTGTCGACGGTCTTAAACTTGTTACTACAAAATCATCAGTGATCATACTATGCAATTGTTGTTCCGCATTCCACTTTGCTATTGCATAGGCTGTAACTGGATTTTTCTCACTATTATCTTCATCCAGTTCACTGCTTGTGTCTGACACACCATACATACTTTGCGAAGATGCATAGACAAAACGAGAGACCCCTACATCCTTTGCCATTTCTGCAAGTTGCATTGTGCCAATATAATTAATATCTTCAGTTAGCTTTGGAGAAAACTCTCCAAGAGGGTCATTGGATAGACCAGCAAGATGAATTATCGTATCAATCCCTGCTAAATCTTTTTTTGTAATATCCCTGATATCTTTAGTTATTTGCAGATAGTCTTCATTAATTTCTTCAAGCAAATTATCCGCAAAATATCCAGAATCATAGCCAATAACATCATAACCTTTTTCCTTTAATGCAGACATAAGAACTGGGCCAATATACCCCATATTACCAGTTACCATTATCTTCATAGTTAACTATTCTCCTCTGAAAGAGTATTTCTTGCAATATGCTTATAATCTCCTTTGTCAATAATTTTTCCTTTATCCAAAGAATAAATGCGGTCACAATACTTCAATAGGCTCATACGATGAGCTATAACGATTAATGTTATCGATCCTTTTAATTTTCGGATCTCATTTACCACTTCCTGTTCTGTTTCTCTATCCAAAGAACTTGTCGACTCATCCATTATTAATACATCGCGTTCATGATAAAAAGCTCTAGCAAGTACTACTCTCTGCCGTTGTCCACCAGATAGCCTCATACCATTTTCACCCAACATTGTATTAATACCATCAGGCAGTTGCTCAACTAAGCTACCCAAGCTTGCCTTTTTTAAAGATCTATATACATGGGTATTGTCTATCATAGAATCTTCAATACCAAATGCAACATTAGCTCTGATCGAATCATCGGAGATAAAAATATCTTGTGGTAAATAAGCTATGTGCTTATGCCATTTACTAATACTATTTTCAAGAGGAGAACTATTATATGATATCGTTCCACTTTGTGGCTTTATCAACCCAAGAATCATATTTATTAAAGTTGTTTTTCCAGACCCTGAAGGGCCAATTATGCCAATAGCTTCACCAGATTTAATGGTCAGAGAAATATCATTAATTATGTGATTTTTTGTATTAGGGTAATAAAAAGTTGCATTCTTTATTGTCATATTAATGAATGGGTTTCTATTTTCAGAATTTTCCGTTTCTTTAATAAACTTATATTTTCTTAATTTAGATACATCGTTATATAGCAATGACACGTAATGGCGAGAATAACGCAGCCTATTAATCCCTTCAGAAAAAAAGTTTACCATAGGCAACAATCTCATTGCAGCCACACCAAACAACGCAAAAGTTGGTGCAAAAAGTTGCAAGTTAGCTTCAAGTTGGGTTAGGATCATAACCGAAATGACAAGAAACATAACAACAATTAATTCAAGCACATAACGAGGAATCATCATTAATGTTTGATATTCTGATGATACATTAGCATCATTATGACAATTCTCCCTTACTTTATTATAAAAAAATTTCTCTTTACCAAATATTCGAATTTCTTTATATCCAAGCATTCCTTCGTTGATTGCTTTTATCGTGTTTTCAGAATATATTTGGCTTAGTTTACTACTTTCAACTATCTTATTCTTTAGAAAAGAACTATAAACTGTGACTAAAGTAACCAATGATAGTAATATAAATAGATATGTTAATGGATTACTTAATATTAATAAAATTGATATTGCTACTATAACAACACTATTACTTATTAATTTTAGAATAGTTCGTACCGCAGACCCATGATAATACGTCGATGTATTAATTAAATTGATATAGTACGAAGTGTTTTTAGAAAGAAAATCTAAATATTCCATATGCTGATATGCCCACATTAATTTACTTTTTAAATACGATCTTTGTCGCTCTCCAAAAGTTATTAATCTTTTTTCAATATATATTCCAATTATTGATTTAAACAGAAAGGCTGAAAATAAAATAACGCCAAGAGTATTAATAGCACTACTATTAGGAAAATACAAAAAAATAATTTCCTGTATTTCAAAAAGATATCCTTGAGGCATATTGTCAGGACTTGTGATTAATTGTAAGTATGGAACAATAAGTCCAAGACCAACAACATCTAGCAATGAGGAAAATAAAAATAAAAAAATAAAAAATGGAAGTTTATTCTTGTCTTTACCTACAAGATACAGCAGTTCATGAATATATTTCTTAAATGTGTACATTTTTTGATTTAAAAGTAAATGTCAGTCCCTACTTAAAGTTAACATTCTTCATGAAAGGTTTTGGTTTGTCTAATTGATCCACAATTAACTCTGAAAAAGAAAATGCGCTAGTAAATGCAGGAGATATTGAATTCAAAATATGCATGCTATGTTCTGTTTGCTCTATGATGTAATCCATCTCAATTGACTTTGTTTTTATATTAATCAACTGTGGACGAATTCCAACCTTACTACTTGGAATCAAATCTTCAGATTTTAAATCTGACACTAACTTTTGTGCTGATTTGACAAACCATGGTTTAAGATATTTCTTCATCTCTGTATGCATAAGCAACCTGAAATTACCTTGGTTCTTCCAATACATGCTAACTAGCTCAGAGCCAATTTTAAATCCTTCGCCCAACTCTATTCCGTTCAAAATACCATAGTTTTCACGTCCAAATGCTGGAATAGCTGTCGGCCCAACATAAACATCACCATTGATAACCCGCGTTAGATGTACGCCAAGAAAAGGTAATTTAATATCGGGAACAGGATAGATACTACTATTTACAAGATAATTTCTTTCTGGGCTCAATTTATAGTAAATACCCTTAAACGGAACCATTGTGTAATTCAAACCTTTTCCAAACATTTTCGCGATTCTATCTGCATTCGCGCCCGCACAGTTATACAAGTATCCATACGAAATTTTCTCTTTCAGAGTTGTTACTATTCTATTTTCTTTATCCTGTGCTAATAGAGGTGAATTGAACTTAAAAACAACATTTTTATCTTGAAGTAAGCTATATAATTTTTTAATAACTGATTTGCTGTCAATAACTGCTGTTTCTGGACTGTGTATCCCAGCCTGATAAGGGCTTGCATAAGGCTCTATCTCTTTCACTTCTTGTTCGTTAAGTTTTTCAGCAATAATACCATTCTCACTAGCGTTCCGTATTAATTTATCTATGGTTATTAAGTCATTCTCTGATGTGGCAATAATAACTTTTCCAGACTTATTACAATCAATGCCATGTTCATTGGCAAACTCTTGCATCTTTTTTGCACCAGATGAGCATACTTTCGCTTTAAGTGTATCGCTACCATAATAAATCCCAGAGTGGAGAACGCCACTATTGCGACCGCTGGCATGCAATCCTACTGTTGGCTCTTTCTCTAAAATAGTAATCTTTACCAGCGGATCTCTTTTTCTTAACTCCCAAGCGACTGTAAGACCAATAATTCCAGCGCCAACAATTAGATAATCACAAGATGAATTCACCTCTAGCTATACATTTCCATAGCGACTATTTTTAATCATGGTGTAACCCTTGAGCAACTCACCAATACCTCGATCTAGTGAAAATTCAGTTTTAAAACCAGTTGATTCAATTTTTTCATTTGATACGATATAATTTCTTTGGTCAGGATCCTTGCCAATTTGCTCATCAATAAAGATAAAGTCTGGCACTTGTTTTTGAATGTGCTCACAAAGCTCTTTCTTAGAAACATTGGCGTTTGATAAGCCAACATTATAAATCTCACCTTTCATTGCGTCATGGTTATTAAGTGCATGTTGAAAAACACGAGAAACATCACGAACATGAATATAATTTCTCTTAAAGTGGCTTTCGAAAAGCACAACAAATCGATCATTCACAGCTCTATAGGTAAAATCATTCACTAATAAATCAATACGCATACGTGGAGACATGCCAAATACTGTTGCTAAACGAAAACTTATAGCGCTAGGATGCTGCATTAATTCTTTTTCAATTTCTACCTTTTCAATCGCATATTGTGAAATTGGTCGTAATGGTGATTCTTCATTGCAATAATTATCCTTGTCTCCAGTACCATAAGCACTATTAGTAGTAGGCATAAGCACTATTTGATCCTTAGATAAAAGCTTCAACATTAATTCAATTGCATCATGATTAATAGTAGTAGCTCCTATTGGATCTAAGCTACATAATGGAGCGCCAACAAGTGCAGCCAAAGGAATAATTACATCTGCCTCTTTCATTAATACCGACATAGTATCTTTTTGACGAATATCACCCTTTACAACAGTAAAATTTGGATGGTAACAACAATGATTAAGACTATTCTGTTTAAACATAAAGTTATCCAAAACAGTTACTTTATGGCCTGCTAAAAGCAAATCTGGAACCATAGTTGAGCCTAAATAACCGGCACCACCAGTAACTAAAATATTGTATGACATTTTTTCTCCTTTATTTATTTTTTAAAAAAAATCCAACCAGATTACAAAATTAAAGTGTAATATGGAATATTATAATTTTTAGTATTTTACTATGCTTTTACTCATAGTATAAGCAGCCATTTTTTTAATTAGACAAAATATCTATTGCCTGATAATAATCTTCTGGCACGCCTATATCAATAAATTTTCCCTTGCATTCTTGACCATATAATACCCCTCCATTAGAAATAAAATTTAATAACAACTCATCCTCTAATGACGCCTTATCTCCAGCCTTGAAAGCTAATGAACCCAACACCGAGGGCTCTATCAAATAAACCCCTCCATTAGCTAAACCGCTTGATTCCTTTGACTCAGACTTCAACGATAATATTTCACCATTCGGACTCACGTCCATACCCATGTAACGCTCAAACTGATTAGTTCTAAAGAGTGAAAACGTCCAATCAGATTTACACTTCAAATGAAACTTATAAAGATTATTTAGATTTACCTCTATAAAAGTATCGCCGTTAAGCACGAGAAATGTCTCATTCAAATTTTTTGAAGCTAATAACAATCCACCTCCTGTACCGAGTTGTTCAGACTCTACTACATATTCAATAGAAATGCCTTTATATTTATTACCAAAATGATTAATAATTAAATCTTTTAAATAACCAACAGACAAAATGAATTTAGTGACCCCTTGAAGAATCCAATAGTCCATTAGGTACTCAAGAAATGGACGATGATTAATGGGTGCCATAGGCTTTGGCACCATAGGCACTGTATCTTTCAAACGAGTACCCAACCCACCTGCAAGAATAATTGCTGTAATCATAATTTTATCTTTAAATAAGTTAAAAACAAACTTCAATGTAAAAGATTGTTATTCTGAGATGCATTGATCTCTTAGAGATAAAGTAGGTTCGTCAATAGGCCACCAAATATTATATTTTGGATCATTGTATTTAATAGTAAATTGCTTTCCAGGTGAATAGTACTCGGACTGTTTATACTGAAAAATTGCTCTCTCACTTAATATAAGGTGTCCATTAGCATGATTAGGTGGGATTAAAATTTGCATCTTATTAATATCTGATAAAACGAAAGCCTCCCATAACCCATGTGTTGCTGAACCCTTATTGAGATCAATAACAACTAAATAATACTTTCCAAAAGGACAGCTTACCAATTTCCATGTTTTGTTATCCCCGTGCAAACCCCTTAATACACCTTTTGTTGACCATGAATAATCATCCTGAACAAAGTCGATAGATATTCCTTTTTCAAAATATAATTTCTTATTATAAGTTTCAACATATTCACCACGAAAATCCTCAAATGAATCATTATGAGAGATTATTTTTACACCATTTAACTTTGTATTTTTAACAATCATTATCTATTTGATATCTTGCCTAGTAGATTTATTAATATAGAAAAAGGACATATTTCCATTAAAAAAATTCAATAAATTATTATTTATCATTATAAAAACCACCATTCTCAATCAGTAATGTTGCATGAGAATCGTCACCAAACAATGCTTCTTCATAAGCAGGGAAAATATCCTCAGGCTCTTCTAAACTGACAACTTTGATATTTGTTAACATTTTTTTAAAAACGTTTGTGTAATCAGCAGTATGTTGAGGACCTCCATCTAGTGGGATTTTTGGCCCAATGGAAGTTCTAATAATTACTCGTGGCCTCATTGTCCCCCTAGACATGTATTCAATCTTATCTAGATGGTTTACAAGCTGATTAGAAGCGCAAATTAAAAAATCAAATCTTGGGTAGCAAGTAATAGGTACAAAACCATTTAATGCTAGCCCTGTAGAGAGACCCATTTGAATGTCTTCAAACACTGGTGTTTCTATTTTTTTACTGTCATCAATAGACTCCAAAGTATTAAATATAGCATTTCCACTGAATTTAACAGATTGGCCAATAAAAATTGTTCTTTGGTCTTGGGCAAGAAATTCCATTGACCTAATTAATTCATCTTTATATTTCATATCTCATATTTATTTAAATTTAAAAAAGAATCCATTTTCCTGTACCATGATGAGGAAATTTTCTTTCATATTGATAATAATAAACATCATGAGGAATTTTGCTTTTTTTATTCCAAGTATAATCTGTTGGCGTGTTAGTACTCATATTGTTATCCTCTACAACAAATTCAATTGGTAAATCAAAATTTCTTGCATATTTATAACACTCATGAAATGTGCCTGTTTCAAAAGTCATATCTCCAATAAAACACCACACTTTATTTGTTTGTTGGTTAAACTTTATAGATTGGGCTACTCCCAAGGCTATAGGGAGAGACCCTCCCACAATAGAAGATGAATAAAATTTATCCTTGAGAGAACAAATCCCCATACTTCTTCCTTCTAAAATAAGATTAAATAATTTTACTGGATCAAACCCATGTAACAGAGCATGATAATGACTTCTCCAGCTGCTAAAAACCCAATCATCTTTATCAATATTTTTGAAAATTTCTATAAGTTGATCTTCGTTATTTCCTGATAGGTGAATTGGAGCTTTTATTTCTCCAGCTTCATACACTTTTTTGACTTTTATTTCAAAGTCAATTAAATCTTTTTTATTCATAATTTAATATAGATCATTATAATTTTTATTTATTTTATTGTTCCATTACCTCAACTAATCTTCGCTTTAGTTTTATTTTGTTCATTTTTATGACATTATTCAATGCAACTTTCCCATACTTTTTTTCAATTTTATTCAAAAATTTTGGATTGCTATGATATTTATGATAACTTTGATCTCTAAATTTTAATACTTCTGCCGCAGATAAATTGTCAGAGCCTAACGGCAAGGAGTTATAAGAGTGGAAGGAGTAGTCTTCATACTTTTCTGGCAATGGGATATCATTATCTATTGCTGTTTTATATAATTGACTGCCAGGCAAAGCCATAGCAGGGTAAGCATTCCAACCTATTGTACAAAGATCAATACTCAACTGGAGCGTCTCTTCCATACTTTCAAAAGTATCCCCAGGAAGTCCAAATATATAATTACCCATAACTTCAATATCTGACTCATTAACCTTTCTTATAACATCTCTAATATTTACATCATCAAATTTTCCTTTCGACATCTCTAACCTAATCTTTTTATTACTACTTTCAATCCCAAGTGCTAACCATTTAATTCCAGCATTTCTAACTAACTCTAGTATTCCTGGTCTTTTAATCGTATCCACTCTAGAATATGCCCATATCCTTAAATTGTCATCCTTATTTCGCTTGGCCAACTCTTTACATAGTGGAACGTAATACTTTGGGTTTAATAAAAACATTTCATCAATAATTCTTATTGTCTCAACACCCATGGCAATTAACTTGTCAAACTCTTTGATAATGAAATCAGTGGACCAAAATCTCATTAAACTATAATTACCGGCTACACCAATTCTCTTATTGTCATTTCTGTTTATGATATTTATCATACAAAATTCACAACTAAACTGACAACCAAGGGAGGTTTGTATTGCAGCATAAGGTGTTCTCTTATTATTATCATATTCAGCATGCCACATTGGAGACCTGTAGAGATCAAATGGCATTTCTTTATACGGCAATAAATCCCATGCATACCCAGGTAAGTCAAAATCCAGCCTGTCTTGTGGAACAACTTTTTCAGGATCAGTCAATTGCACTTTGTCAAAATCTCTATACCCAATCCCTTTTATCTTGCTTAAAGAAACAGGGTTTATTTTATCAAGTTGCAATAAGCTTCTAAGCGCATAAACACCTTCATTTGTACAAACAATATCAATACTTCTTTCATTATTAAGCGTATCAATTGGAAGGGCTTGGACATGTGACCCAATATAAACTATAGTGAAGCTATTGTCTTTTGATTTAATAAAATTAGATAAGCCAGTTGCACCACTCATACCTGTAGTTCCAGCATTAACATTCTGACCATAAACTACAAAGACTAAAAATCTAGGGGATAATTGAGTAACTCGATCAAATACTTTCTGATGTGATAATTTCTCTGCATTAACATCAATTATATCTACACTGTATCCAATCGATCTGCATGATTCAGCAAGTAACAGGGACCAAGTTGGCGGTTCGATTGCTGCATAATCATCCGATAAAGTTTGATAAATACCTTTTGAATTACCAGGGTTTACAAATACAACATCTAGATTATTCATTGTTAAATCCATTTGGTTGGTTTAAAACAGTACAACTACCAGAGTTTTCAAATTTAAAAGGTACATAAACTAAATGTTTCAGCTTCTTTCTTATTGCATCTTGAAATTCTTGCCTAGCATAAAAAACAATAAAACCACCACCACCTGCCCCCAATAGCTTGCCACCAATTGCACCTGCTTTAATCGCTGAATTATAAATACTGTCAATTTCAGTGGTGGTTATTTTATCCGAAATACTTCGCTTATACTCCCAACTTTTGCCCAATAATTCGCCAAATATATCTAAAGATGTATTTTCATTATTAAGAATGGTAACAGCTTCATCAACCATATCACTTAAAATCATAAATGCTTTTTCTTGTTTATCAATATTTGCAATTGTAGTTTTTGCGATATCTGAAGAAAATCTAGAAATACCCGTAAAAAATAGCATTAGACGGTCTTCTAAATCTTTTTTTCTTTTATTTGAAATTAATAACGGATCAACAATAAATGTCCTATCTTTGTTAAACTTAATCAAATTAAATCCGCCATATGCTGCTGATATCTGGTCTTGAGATCCTACATTCTCTCCTATAATATTTTGTTCAATATGAATTGCATTTTGTGCCAACTCTTTGCTGCTTGAATTTTTTCCAGCAAGAGAGTATAGCGCATGAATCAAACCAACAGTAAATGATGAGCTTGAACCCAATCCGGATTTAGCTGGAAGATCACCATCATGATGTATCTCAATACCATTTTTTTGCTGATTCCATTCCAGTATAGCCTTAACTGCTGGGTGCTGAATTTGATGAATATCATCAACTGTTTCAATTTTTGAATAAATAATTCGATGTTTATGATCAAAAAAAGGTGGTAAATCTCTACATGTTATATAACAGTACTTATCTATTGTTGTCGCAATAACGGAGCCACCATGCCTACTAAACCATTTATAGTAGTCAGTACCTCCGCCAAAAAAAGAGATTCTAAATGGGGTTCTTGTGATTATCATTTAATTACCAAGCAATATAAATTTGAGTCTTATGCAAGCCATATCTCATAAATTATTAAGTTGCTGAAACCCAATTTTAGCTTCGACCAAATCAAGGTATGCAGGATTGCTAAAGTAGGTGTGCCCTACCTCACCTCTTAACTTCAGTAATTTTGTAGGGCTAATGTGGTTGATTGTCAATGGCTGACTCTCATACGATAAAAATGCATAGCTCGAATATGAATCGAGTAGTGGCCTATCTTTTTCCTTTGCTTTGAGATACTTAGGACTTCCAGGCGATGCTTGGCATGAATACATAATAATCTATAATTTAAAATTTAAAATTTTCTCTCAATAAAATCCAGTATGCGTGGCATCATTTTAATATAAAGAAATATCGAGATTATTATTATTAAAAGAACAAATATAATAACATAATCTACACTTAAATTAATTACTCTATTTGAAAAATAACCAAGAGTTACAACCAATATTTGCAATGGCAATGTTCCAATAATTAATCCAAATAAAAAATTACTGTATCCCACCTTAGATAATCCAAAAATATATCCAAGTGATGATCCAGGAAATAAAGGGTTTGCATGGGCAATCATAGAGGCCTTCCAATTATGAGAATTAATTAGATTAACCACGGCAGCGTACCATGAAAATATTTTAAAAGATGGATTCCAATCTTTGATCAAGAATCGACCAATGACAAAAGTCCATGAAGATGCACATATAGTTGCAAGCAAAGAATAGAGGATACCAATTTCTACTCCCCAAAGAATCCCAGCTAAAACCGCTATTCCAGAACAAGGAAGAATGAATGAAGCTAAAATAATTTGCATTCCTATAAGTAACAATGGAGCAAATATTATATTTTTATTTGAATAAATGAGTAATGTATCTTGAAACAACGTGTTAAATAAAATATTATAAAAAATAATAGCCCAAACTAAAATAAAAATAAGCTTTAAAAACTTATTTATGATCATCTGGTTTAAGAATACTTTCAATAATATATCTAGGTCGACCCTTAGATTCATAGTATATTTTTGATATATATATACCCAAAATACCATTTGACATTAAAATTAATCCACCAAAAAAAGCTACTGTTATTAGAGTACTAGATGCTCCAGGTGCTGAAATACCAATTAATTTGGTAATAAGAGCAAATAGTATAATCATTACTGAAACAAAACTTGCAATAAGTCCAATAAAGAAAGATATATAAAGTGGAGTTGCAGAATATGCTGTCAACCCTCGGATAAATTCAACGACTGGCCCCTTGCCAAAAATAGGGAAATGCGTTACCCCTGAGTGTCTTTTTTCTCGACTATAAAATACATAATCTTGTTTAAAGCCAATCCAAACAGAAAGTCCGCGCATGTATGGATCATATTCATCTAACTGGAGTATTTGGTCTACTGCCCTTCGAGACAGAAGTTTAAATTCACCTGTGTTGACTGGTAATTCTATACTTGAAAAATAGTTAATAACCCTATATGCTTTAGATGTTAACCACATCTTAAATGCACTTTCACCTTCACGATGAGTTCTAGTTGTATGAACAACTTCCGCCCCATTTTTATGCCTTTTAACCAACTCTGGAATTAATTCTGGGGGGTCTTGTAAATCCGAATCCATATATACAACAATATCCCCTCTTGAGTGCTTCAAACCTGCCAATACACAAGGCATAACTCCAAACTTTCGAGACATATTAATAATAGTTATTGGGTATTTATTTTGTAAATCAGCCAATATTTCGAAAGAACGGTCTGTTGAGCTATCGTTGACAAATATGATTTCATAATTCATACCCTCAATACCTAATATTGCCTTTGATACTCTTGAAACAAGTTCTGGAATATTTTCTTCTTCATTACGAAACGAAAAAACTACACTTAGCAACAAAATTTGTCCTTATTTTTGTAATCTGAATTCAAATTTATTGAGACCTTTGAATAATTCATAATTTCCATCCCTTAATTCCATTTTCTCTAATTTTTTTTAAAACTTTCCAGATTTTTTCATAAAAACCTAAAAAATCACCTTTAACTCTACGCTTT
>Ga0209141_1001476_pt1 | contig 12044 bp, 10 predicted proteins | sample SaaInlLV_10m_DNA_2_FD_184676 | JGI IMG/M metagenome (GOLD analysis project Ga0209141, IMG submission 184676) | Marine microbial communities from expanding oxygen minimum zones in the Saanich Inlet - Saanich Inlet SI074_LV_150m_DNA (SPAdes) (version 2) | ecosystem: Environmental > Aquatic >... | reverse complement strand
ATAACATATAATGATGTTTAATATATCAATCAATATTAAACGTGAAAAAAATAACTTATCTTTTCAAATCTTTAGAGGGTGCTTATGCGCCCAATACTATCAGATCCTACCGTTCTGACTTTGAACATTATGCCACCTGGTGTCGAAAATATCAATACGATCCACTAGATACTCATGAAGATAAATTTGCAGACTATATTCTAGAGATGGGTGAGAGTCTAACTGTTGCAACAATTCAAAGACGAGTAGCCAGTCTTAGTAGTATATTCAACCTTACTAAAAGTACCAACCCTACAAAAGAGCCTGTAGTCATTCTAACTTTTAAAAAGCTTAGAAGAAAATTTGGAAGACCTCAAAAACAAGCAACACCTCTAACTTATGATATTCTAACCAAACTCAAAGATGTTTGTTCTGATGATATCGTCGGCCTTAGAAATAGGCTGCTTTTACAACTCGGCTATGAAACCATGCGCCGTCGCTCAGAAATATGTCAATTTAAATTTGAAGACCTACAGCATCTTGGTAATCATAAACATGCGCTCCTACTGAGACACTCCAAAACTGATCAATACAATCAAGGGAAAACAATTCCAATATCTGGAGAATTATCTGGGATGATTTCAAAATGGTCACTAACAATTGATCAAGATAGTGGTCACATCCTTAGAAGCTTCAAACGAAATCTATCTACTAACCCGTCTCTTACGCCTGCATCAGTTAATCATATTTTAAAAAGTCTTCAAAAGAAGGCTGGTCTAAATCAAATTGGAGAACTATCAGGTCACTCATTTAGGGTTGGTGCCGCACTTGATCTATTAGACAAAAATATCCCACTAGAGAAAATTATGCTTAGAGGTGGTTGGAAATCGGAAACCAGTGCAATGAGATATCTTCAAAGTTGGAGTGATCAAAATTGGACAGTGGTATAAGCTACCTTTTAATTATCAGAAAAATTGTTTTAAATATAATCGCTACATCACCAAAAAAAGAACGCTCCCTCACATATTTACGATATAGGGCGATTTTCTTTGGCAGTACTTCACTAATATATGCAGCCTCAGGATCCTTAGAACTGGCCAACAACTCATTCTCATCTCTAAATTCAATAGAGGCATTATCAGTAATACCGGGCTTGACAGAAAGTACATCATATTTTTCGTCATCAGAATAACAATCAATATATTTTGAAACCTCGGGACGGGGGCCAACTAGACTCATATCTCCAACAAGTACATCAATCAATTGTGGGAGTTCGTCTAGCTTATATTTACGAAGAAAAACCCCAGCAGTAGTAATTCGTGAATCTGCGCCAACTGTTATCTGTTTTCCTTTTTTTTCTGCATTCAAAACCATCGTTCTAAACTTATGAATCCGAAAATTAATTCCTTGAAAGCCAACACGTTCTTGGCGAAAAAATATAGGACCTTTTGAATCGATCATAATCCAAAGTGCGGACAATACAAAAATAGGGGTTAGCAATATCAATCCAAAAAAAGAAGCGGTAAAATCAAACAATCGCTTCATTATGTTAACGCTTCTCGTAATACCTGGATAACTCGATCCTGTTGTTCATCAGACATGGCAGTATACAAAGGAATACTTAGCATGGCTTGATATGCCTTATCAGTTTGTGCAAACATATCAATCGTTAATTGGTATTTATCACGCCAGTAAGGTTGGCGATGCAAAGGAACATAGTGAACGCTCGAACCAATACCTTGGTCGCTTAAAATTTGAATCAATTCATCTCGATTTACTGGTGCGTTATCCTGCACGCGAATTACAAATAAATGCCAAGAGTGAGAGCCGCCATCTACATCATCCGCTGGAAGGGTTAAAGGCAAATCGATCAATGAATCAAAATATCGTTTTGCTAAATATTGCCTTCTATCTAAAAATCCTGGTAATTTTTTTAACTGGTGAATACCCATTGCTGCAGCAATATCAGTCATATTATATTTAAAGCCAGGCGCAACCACCTCATAGTACCATGCAGGTTTTTTAGACTGAAAACGATCAAATGCATCTCTATCAATACCATGAAGGCGCATAATTTTCATTCTTTTAGCTAAATCTGAATGACGAGTAACCACCATACCACCTTCTCCAGTTGTCATGGTTTTATTGGCATAAAAACTGAACACAGTTACATCAGACTCAAGAGAGCCAATCATATCGCCTTTATAAGTTGTTGGCAATGCGTGCGCTGCATCTTCAACCACCTTTAAGTCAAACTCTTTTGCTAACAATAAAATTTCATCCATATTGCAACTTAAACCTGCATAGTGCACTGGCATAATTACTTTAGTTCTTGAAGTGATTGCTTTTTTAATTTCATCAATACTGATATTTAAAGTAATAGGGTCAACATCTACAATTCTAACATTGGCACCCAGATATTTAACAACTTCAGCTGTTGCAGTAAATGTTAAACTGGGGATAATAACTTCATCTCCTGCAGAAACTCCCAAAGCTTCAAGAGCCAAATGCAGCCCTGCTGTAGCCGAGTTAACCGCTATTGATTCCACACCACTACCAATAAAATCTTGAAAATTAGATTCAAATAACTTAGTTTTTGGCCCTGTAGTCAGCCATCCTGATTTAAGGGTATCAATAACTTCATTTATCTCGCATTCATTAATTTCAGGGGTTGAAAAATGGATAAAACTATTCATGTGCAATCGCCTAACTCAAATGAGTGATAATAAATTTATTGTAAACTATTTCAGCTTCAAGCTCAGAGAATACCTGTTGTGCATTGTAAGACATTTCTTCTAGCATTATATCGTTATTGCAAAGATTTTCAATAGATTGCTCAAATGTCAACCCATATCCACTATTTTCAGGATTATATTTTATTCCGCAATCTTTTAGCAAGTGATCTATTTCACCTTTAGGGCTATAAATTATTGGCAACCCTTCAGACAAATATTCAATTATTTTATTTGGAATATTTTTTTCAAAGTTTTCTATAAGTGTGTATGGCGCAATCGCAAAATCACAGTATCTCATTACACCAGTTATTTCACTTTTATCCAACCACCCCATAAATATAACATTACTATTATTCTTAAAATAAGATTTTAAGAATTTTTCTGCAGGACCCTTTCCAACGATTATAAAAACAACTGTCTTATCAAATCGATCAATTGCCGACTTCAAGGGAATAAAATCAAACATTTTCTCGCTTAATGTTCCAATAAAAACACATTTTTTATATGATTCGAACCTTGTGAGATTTTTTGGTGCAATGGAATCTTTGCCCCTAATATAGGCAAACGGAAGTTTTATATTTTTTTTTCTAAATTTAGATGGATTATCATTATATGTCCACTGTAAAAATGACTCTGTCGGCGCAGAAACATATTCAGCAAAATAAAAAATTACATACTTAAATAAAAAATATGGGGTTAGTAACAATCTTAGAGTAAATTTCTTTAAAGGATTATCAGTAATAACATCCATGAATAGATCTGGCCATAGATCACGAACGTCTATAATTGTTTTTATTTTAAAAATACGACCCAGAAAGACGCTTACCAATGAACTTTCTATGGTTGGATAAGAGCAAAATATTGACTTAATTTTTTTTCTTTCTCTTATAATGTAAAGGGCAACCTTAGCCCCAAAAATAAAACTGTCTGCAACACGCGCTAATGAAATATTTTTTTTATATCCAGGTGTTCTTAATAAGAAAAACTCTTTAGCATTAATGAGAACCCTACCCTTGTCTTTTCTTTGTTCCTTTGAATAATGATCAAAGGTTGATGTTAAATATATTGCACGCTCCCCAGTTTTATTGCAAAATTCATGTATTGTAGATGCTCGCCAAAGACGTATTTTAGCATTGTCAATTTCCAGTGGCTCAGATTGCCTTATGATTAAAATATATTTTTTCATTTTTCAACTACCATTGATTTTTTTTGCACTGAAAATAATAAGAAAAATAAGCCAAAAATAATATAAGAAAAGGTGAAATACAAAATATCCATAAATAACATTTGCAATATTATTACAAAAACCATCTGAAATAATGAGATGTCAATCCATGTTATTTTGTTAAAATGGAACATGGTCTTTACAATTTGAAAGAGCATTGCTATTATTATAGAAAATCCTATAATACCATGCTCGGACAATATCATCATATAATCATTATGAGCAACCAGACCATACACCTCTCCAAACCAGTCTCCTGGATTGGAAAATGGATACATGTTTGTGCCCACCCCTAATAGAGGATTTTCTAAAAAAATAGTCAACGCCTTCTTTAGCATGAAAAATCTAGTTATGACAGAGCCATCGCCTTCCTGGTTATTTAAAAAAATAAACGATATTAAAAGTTCAAATCTGCCAATAATTTCTTCCTTAATTGATCCATCAGATATAAATACAATAAAGGCACTCATAACTACTAATAAAATTATCCTGCTAAGATAAACCAGCAAGCCTCTAGATTTACCTCGAATTCTCCTTTTAAATAAATAATGTACTAATAAAAAAGATACTACAAAAACAAGCCAACTTGATCTTGACTGAGCATACACTAACGCCACAGCATGAACAGATAAAGGAATTAGCCAAATAGATAATACCTTGCTGTCCAAATATTTCCACAGAATTACAACTAAAGAAATCGAAAGATAGAAGGCTAATGAATTTTTTCCACTCCCTGTTACTCCTCCCGAAAGATCCCAGCTAGGAGCTAAGAATGTAGAGTTGACAGATAGGTATTTATAGAGATAAATAGAAACCAGTAACGTAGAAGACCAAATCATTACATACATATATATTTCTATATATTTTTTATCTCTTGGCAAGAAATACAAAATTGTAAAAAATACACACGCCGAAATGATTACCCTAATAATAGACTTTACTGCCCAAATTATATCCACATCATTAAACATGTATACATAAGTATTAAGAATCATAATGAAAATTAACATTAACAGTAATTGGAAAAACCTTGTGCTGTATTTTTCTAGCTTTATTTTTGTATCAAAAATAATAATATAAGTAAGATTTAAAATAAGCAACAGAAGCAATAACGCAACACTTATTGGTATATGGAATACTTGTAGATTAATTCTAAATATAGAAAATCCAAAAAAAGGAATTAATAAAAATATGACAAAAAAAATATTTTTATTAATTTTACCAATTGTCATATTCTAAGTAACACTCTGATAAGCTTCAATACATTTCTTAGAAATACTATTCATGGTGTTATTTTTTAAAATGTATAACTTAGCATTTTTACCATATTGATCAATAATACCAAAATCACTAATTGCCAATTCTATTGTATTTTTAATTGATTCAACAGAGGTGTCACACCCCCAGCCACACTTATTTAATTTCATAATCTCACACATGTTTGTACCTTGTGTAACTAAACACGGCTTCCCTAGTGTCATAGCCTCTAACACACTATTTGGCAAACCTTCAAATCTAGATGTATGTACAAAAATATCATACGTGTTAATTTCAGCCCATTTTTCATCATTAAAAACAGGGGGTTTAATAAAAATATCATCCTTATATGGCATTTTTTCTATCATCTTAAAAATTTTTTGCCTATCTTTATTTGAATAAAACGGACCTGTAATTATTAATTTAATTTTATTATCCGCCCAACTTTCTTGTAATTTTTTAATAGCCAGAAATAACAAGTCTAGACCTTTATGGTATACGTCTATCCTGCCAATAAACCCAATTGTAATCAAGCTTTTTTCTTTTAGATTGTTAATCACATCCTTTTTGTAGGCTTCATCGGAAATAGAAAGCAAATCATCACTAACGCCATTTGAAACTATAAAAATATTTGAATTTGGGTATTTTATTCGAATTTCTTCAGCCTCATTCTCGCATAATGCATGAATAAGCGCTGATTTTTTTACATATTTATTAAAAAAAAGTAAATTTGCAGGAATCTTCTTATAAAACTTTACTTTTTGTGCCAATACCGACAACCCTCCACGTGGAGTAAAAACATATGGCCACCCCTCACTTATAAAATGCTTTGACAAGGCGACATGGAAAGGATCGTAGGTATCATGAAAGTTAACAATATCTGGAATTCCGAAATGTTTTTTAATTAAGGACACCCAATTCTTTGATATCTTCCACGGATTGATATGTTTTTTAATAGGGCTTGCTAATAACAATACACCGTCTATAGTATTATTTTCAATCACTTCTCCAGATTTTGAAGATAAAAGCGCAATGCTATGACCTAATTTCACCTGCCCTTTTGCTAAATTTAAGACGCTATTAGAAGGACCACCAAAAGCTTGCTTAAAACTAATTGGTGCAATATGCAAAATTTTCATATATATTCTATGTCCTTATATATTGATCGTGCCATTCTTCTAAAAATAGCAAGTACCATAATCTTGTTGAGTGGTCATACCCGTCCATATGATTATCAATTAATTTCTTTATTTCGATAGGTGAAAAAAGCTCATATACAATTCCACCTGGATTGGTTAGCTTGTTAAGCATCCACTCTGCCACCTTCTCTTCTCTAAGCCAATTAGAAAGAGGTGGAGAAAATCCCATTTTCCTCCTATTTACAAAAGCTTTCCCCATGCTCCTTTCAAGTATTTTCTTTGGTATTCCCTTTCTAATACCTTTAATAAATAGACTATTTTTAGGTATTTTCCTGATGAAGTCAAACATTTTCAAATCTAGCATTGGACTTCTGACTTCAATTGAATTATCCATAGAAGCTCGGTCAATTTTCACCAAAAAACCTTCAGTCATCCTTTCTAGATTAAGATTCAAATAACGCTCCATATCATTTTTTCCGGACATTTTGTACTTTAATTTCAATTGACCATCCGGCTTGTCAAATTTAGTCTTCCTAAAGCCGTCACTTCGCATACATTTCTTGCGCATATCCTTTGTCCAACCACCCCGATAAAGAGAATAAAAAGCATCTGACCCATCAATACGTAAGGCCATTGCAGCGTGAGACGCTTTTCTCATTATTCCTATTTTAGAGTTAAGGAGTTTTTCTGGCCATTTCATAAAAAGAAAAGATAGGTGCTTAAAAAAATGCTGAAATTTATCTCGAAACAAGTAAAGATCTGTTCCAATATACCCTCCAAACACCTCGTCAGACCCATCTCCTGTTAAAACAACTTTAGATTTTTTACGAACTGATTTAAAAACTTGATACGTTGGTATTGTAGATGTATCGCCAAAGGGCTCCCCATAAACCTTGACCAATTTAGCTAGAGTAAGCTGTAAATCTACATGCCCCACTTTATTAATCACATGATTAATAGGGAGTTTTTCTGCAATTTTCTTGGAATAGATCGACTCATCAAAAACTTCATCCTCAAATGAAATAGTAAATGCATTGATTTTCTCTTTAGTATTTTCTGCCATCAGTAATGCTATCAAACTTGAATCAACTCCACCTGATAAAAGAATGCCCAAAGGCACATCTGACAATAGTCTATTTTTTACAGCTTTTCTCAATAAATTTTCACTAAGCTCAACTGAACTATCAGCATCAATATCAATCTTACCTTGGTCGAACACAGGTATATTGAATTTATGTATTTCAAGCACTTTTGAATCAATATCAAACTCCAAATAACACCCAGCTTTAAGAGTCAGTATGTCATTATATGCTGTTAATCCAGGCTCATAATATCCTTTTAACAAATAGTGGGATAGTCCATCATAATTCACAGTAGGCCTTATATTGCTCGCTTTAATTGTAGGTTCAATTCCAGATGAAAAAACAAACTCGTTATTTATCAAGGAATAATAAAAAGGCTTTTTTCCAAACGGATCTCTAGCGCAAAAAAGCTTGTTATTTCTAATATCAAAAATACAAAAAGAATAGAAACCATCAATCATCTTAAGAATATCCTTTCCAAATTCAACATACCCCAATAGCAATACCTCGGTATCAGAATGAGATTTAAATTTATACCCTTTATTTATTAATTTTTTCTTAATTTTTTTAAAATTATATATTTCACCATTGAAAACTATAATAGCCCTATTTTTAAAAGTCATTGGCTGTTTTCCCATGTTGGAAAGGTCGACAATAGATAGGCGCCGATGACCTAAATTTACACACCCACTTTTATATATACCCATACTATCCGGACCCCTGTTCTCCATTAGCTCCAGCATTAAATCTATTTTTTTCCCTCCGTCTTTAGAGGATGAGGTTTGAATAACTCCTGCAATTCCACACATTTTCTTTATTTTAACAAGTGTGCTAATATAGTTCGAGCTCTACACTCAAACGTATGCTTTGTTGATTTATTAAATCCATTTCTTGCAATCTCCCTTCCTTTTTCTGGATTATCCAGAACATATTTAATTTTTTTTAACATGTCCTCATGACTTGAATATGTTAAAAAATCTTTACCAGGTTCAAATCCAATGATTTTTTGAGATTTTTTTTCTTCTACTATCTGCAACCCCCCACTTCCCATAATTTCAAAAAATCTCATATTCATACCTTCTATTGACTGGTTTTTATGTATATTGATATTTATCATACAGTTATTATACAAAGCATTGACTTCTGAATGGCGCATATGACGCTTATACAGACATTTCCATAAATATCTATATGGGTATATTATGTAAAAATTTCTCGGCCTGTAATTCCCTGATATTATTTTAAAATCTAGTTTTTTATCAAGTGACCATTTAGATAGCTTGTCAAGCTCTGTCAGTCTATTTTTATCTTTTATTGAGCCAATAAAAGATAAGTCGGTTAAGTTTGCACTACTACCTTTACTGTTCGGATGATAGTAATCAGGATCAAATGCCAAAGGCAAAAATTCAGCACTAATATTGTAAAAATGTTTTAATCTACAAACATCTGTCGGCTCAAAAACAAACCAATGGCATATTTCCTTCCTATAAATCATGAGTCTATCTAATTTATCAATACCGTCCATAGTCCAGACAATTATCTTTGGCGATGGTGTCGCTAATTTAATAGCATTAATAAGATTATCTGATAAAAAATCACCTCTAATAAGTAGTATAAAATCAGGTTTAAATAGCTTTATATTTTTACTTACACGTATAGAAAAATTAGATCTTAGTCTGCGTTCAACATCAAATCCAATTCTTCTTGGTATCGAATATTTAATAATATTCTTAATGCCTTCGTTAGGATATCCATATGAAATATAATTAGTATCACATCCAATATTATGAAATGCCTTTGCTATAATTTCTCCATATTCATAAAATGGATACGACAAAACTAATATCTTCATTTTCTCACTTTATTCTTTTTGTACAATCCAAAAGCATTCATTTCATCAATACTTTTTTGATAATTGTCATTTGAAACCTCTTGCGAGATCACCCACTTTGAAAACCTACTCAAACCCTCACTGAATGAAATTTTAGGATTAAACTTAAGTAAAGCAATTGACTTATTCAGATCTGCATAATTATGCCTAATATCACCTAATCGGTAATCGCCACTAATGTCAATATGTACATTTGACTTGTAAAGGTTTATTAAAGACTTTGCCACCTCAAGTACACTCACCCCTTCCCCAGAGCCAACATTAAAGCAATGCTGTTTCTCATCCTCTATATTGAGAGCACATACTATCGAATTCACTGCATCGTCTATATAAATAAAATCTCTACTCTCTTTTCCATCTTCAAAAATATTAATATTATTTTTATTAAAAATTTGAGTGGAGAATATCGACAATATCCCCGTATAAGGGTTACTTAATGACTGCCCTGGCCCATAAACATTTTGAAATCTTAATGCTATTGTTGGGATATTTAAAGACTGACCGCAAATCGAAATCATTTGCTCTTGAACTTGTTTCGTAATACCATAAATTGATGTAGGCCTTATCTCTGATTCTTCATCTGTTGCCAATACTCTTAGTTCTTTAGAGCAAAAGGGACATTTTGGCTCAAAATCCCAATCCAGCATGTCTTTATCTTTTCTTTCAACTGGATAAACACTACCATGATCAATACATTCATATTTACCTTCGCCATATATTGCTCTAGATGAAGCTAGGATTATTTTTTTAACTGATGTACGCCCCTCTGTTATCAAATGTAACAATTTCGAAGTTCCAAGTATATTAGTCTCAATATATTGATTAATTTCATACATCGACTGCCCTGTGCCAGTCAATGCGGCCAAATGAACTACAATGTCTACATTTTTTAAAGCCTGAATCCAATCATCTTCATTTGTTATACTGCCCTTTATAAATTCTACTTTACCTTTGATTGACAAATACAAGGGTGACTCACTCGTATCTCCATGAATTTGCTTTAATAAATTATCAAGAACAACTACTTGATAGCCGATTTCTAATAGTTTTATTACTAGATTGGAGCCTATAAAGCCTGCGCCACCTGTTATCAATACTTTATTCATTATAAATCTCCTTTATTCAAACATTACAGATAAGATCATCTGAAAATATTATCTATCTACTAGACTTCGTCATTTTTAAAACTAAATTATCGCCTAAACCAAAAACATCAAAAACATAAATTAATGGCTTAGTTAGAATACTTAATAAACTTGAATTATTCAAATACATACTGACTGGAGTAGAACTCCCAATCCTATTCTTTTGAATAAGAAGGTCTAAACTACCCCATAAACATTGAGAATTTGAATGAAATTCAACAGACTTCATCTCAAAGCCTGTTTTCTTCAATGCCATTTCTAAGGATTTTGGGGTGTAAATAATATAATGGTATGGAGGAGTTAAAAAATACCAAAAACTTTTAAAAACTTTAAAAAAAATAGAGTTCAAGTTTGGTGTTGCAACAATCAACTCACCTCCTGGCTTTAGAAGTGAATGCCATAACTTTAACACCTCAATTGGATTCGCAATATGCTCCAAACTATGATTTGAAATAATATAATCAAATGTATTTTCCAGGCTACTATCAAGCGGAAAAATATCCTTATCGTACAATTTATTAATATTTTCAACTTTAAGGGCTTCACTATCAGTATCGTACCACCACAAATCCTTCCAATCATTATGCTTCAGCATATTTAACAAATGCCCGGAACCTGCGCCATAATCCAGTAACCTACCTTTATTTTTTGGAAATCGATAGTCAAATAAAGCCTGAGACTTCCATTTTATAATTTTTACCCTTTGGATAAAATTATAAAATGTCTTTCTTGTTTTTGATACATTTGAATTACATAAGTCACTTCGGGTATAGTAATTATTGTCATAATATATGGATATGTAGTCAGGATCAATTCTAGGGTTTTGAAAAAGTACTTTACACTCATTACATTCACAATAACTACTTAAATCATTGATCCCATATTGATAACCGGGCGCTTTTATTTTTTCATTAATAAAATTACTTGAGCCGCACACAGGGCACTCTTTTAAAATTTCACTGTTAATCATTATTTCTCACCTTTATTATATTTTTTATTTTAGAAAACAGTAGTACGGCAGCATCCCTGCCAAATTCTCGATAGATATCATTTGTGCAATTACTACGCCTAACCTGCCCCATCCCTTTCAGTATTTCTAAAATTTCATTTTTATTATGTGCAACATTCAAATTTATCATATTTCTATAATCATTTTCAGGTGCTCGTAAAACATCCATGACAACCTGAAATCCTGGTATTTTATATCGGATAGCACGTAAAATTGACGTACTCTCGAATGTTGCTACAATATCACATGCGCAACAAAATTCATCAAAATCTAAATTATCAAATGGGATGTATATAGCTTTCGTGTATTTCAATTTAGCCTTAAGCTGCCTAGAGTGCTTTGCATGCCTAGGGTGAGATCGAACAATAACTACTATATCTTCAAATTGGCTAGCAACCTCAACAACAGTCAAAACACCAATATCATTTACTTCTTCAGGTGAAGAAAAATACCCAATAACTCTTTTATTTAAAATATTAAGCTTTTTTTTAATAGAGTTTTTTTCACTTAATAGCCCCATATTGGGCCTATCAGAAAGATCACCTACCGTCAATATCCTATTGTTAGACAGTTTGTTATTAA
>Ga0209141_1001433_pt1 | contig 12288 bp, 9 predicted proteins | sample SaaInlLV_10m_DNA_2_FD_184676 | JGI IMG/M metagenome (GOLD analysis project Ga0209141, IMG submission 184676) | Marine microbial communities from expanding oxygen minimum zones in the Saanich Inlet - Saanich Inlet SI074_LV_150m_DNA (SPAdes) (version 2) | ecosystem: Environmental > Aquatic > Marine... | reverse complement strand
GCACTTTCCTTCTTAGAATCGAAGATACAGATTTACAAAGATCCAAATCTGAATACACGGAACAAATCTGTGAATCTCTACAATGGTTGGGATTAAACTGGGATGAAAATATAATTTATCAATCACAGCGATCTAAGTTATACAAAGATGCAATTGATAATCTCCTTGAAAATGGCAATGCTTATCGCTGTTTTGCGACAAAAGATGAACTCAACCAATATCGGGAAAAAGATGGCTCATTATTTTATCCTGGGCTTTGGCGTGATTGCTCCGAAAAAGATATTCAAAACAAATTAGATTCAGACACTCCTTTTACGATTCGACTCAAAACACCAAATCAAGGTTCTGTGTCATTTCAGGATGAAATTTATGGGCAAATCAAAGTTCAAGCATCTGAAATAGATGATTTCATTATTGCTCGTTCCGATGGAACGCCCGTTTACAATCTTGTTGTTGTCATTGATGATCATGACATGAAAATATCTCATCTTATTCGAGGCGAAGACCATACATCGAATACATTAAAGCAACTCCTTATATACAAAGCTCTACATTATGATATTCCAATATTTGTTCATTTGCCTATGATTTTGGGTGAAGACAAAAAACGATTAAGCAAACGACATAGTGCAACAGGTGTGCAAGCTTATCAAAAATCAGGCTATACATCGGATACAATGATAAACCACTTGGCATTATTAGGCTGGAATCCAGGGACAGAGCAAGATATCTTTACGCTTCAGGATCTCATTGCGCAGTTTAAAATAAATCGTGTTCAGAAAAAACCAGCTGTTTTCGACATGCAACGCTTGAATTGGATATCTTCACAACATATAATGAGTATGGATTTAAAAAAAATCCATACTCACATTCTATCTTTGCACAATAATTGGGGGAAAGAAAAAGATGCTCATTTTTTATTGCAAATCATAGCTTTGTTAAAACCGCGATGTAAAACGATATTAGATTTTGTTGATTTATCCGATTATTTCTTTTTTGACCCAAAAATGTATGACGCTAAAATGGCGAAGAAAAAATGGAAGACCGAAGAAACAAGTCAGTATATGAATAGTTTTACGAAAATATTAGAAGACGGCTCTGAATGGTCAGACTCTGAAATTGAAAAGAAGCTCAAACAATTTGCTGAGAAAAATGAATTAAAAATGGGAGGGGTGATTGCACCAGTAAGGTTGGCGATTTGCGGAATCCCAAATGGCCCTTCACTTTTTTCTATCATGAGCTTACTTGGGAAAAAAACCTGTATTCGGAGATTGAAATCAGCTATAAATACACTCCCATTAAAATGAAAGTAAATTAAATGGAAAAGGAAAAAACATACACAAATTTTATTCAAAAAATTATTGAGGAGCATCATATCTCTGGGCGATTTAATCAAAAAGTTCATACGCGATTTCCTCCAGAGCCAAATGGATATCTTCATATCGGTCATGCCAAATCTATTATCCTCAATTTTACACTTGCAGAAAAAAATGGCGGTTTGTGCAATTTGCGATTTGATGATACCAATCCCATTAAAGAAGAAGATGAATATGTAAAATCCATTATGGAAGATGTGAAATGGCTTGGGTTTGATTGGGAAAATCGACTTTATTATGCGTCTGATTACTTTGACCAAATGTATGATTTTGCGTGCAAACTTATTGAAGATGAGAAAGCGTATATTTGCGACATGACAGGTGATGAAGTTCGGGCATCACGTGGCTCGCTTACAGAAGCAGGACAAGCAAGTCCTTATCGAAATAGAACGCCAGAAGAAAATCTCAAGCTATTTTCTGAAATGAGAGCAGGGAAATTTCCGAATGGTTCTCATACCTTACGTGCCAAAATTGATATGAGTCATCCCAATCTCAATATGCGAGACCCTGTTATGTATCGCATATTACATGCAAATCACCATAGAACGAGAGATAAATGGTGTATTTACCCCATGTATGATTGGGCACATGGATTAGAAGATTCCTTAGAAGGGATAACCCATTCCATTTGCACACTAGAATTTGAAGATCATCGTCCATTGTATGATTGGTATTTGAAGCAATTGGATGTTTACCATCCACAACAAATTGAATTTGCACGCCTAAATTTAAGTTTTACGATCATGTCTAAGAGATGGTTGAAAAAGCTAGTTGACGGAGGACATGTATCGGGATGGGATGATCCAAGAATGCCTACGATTTCCGGTTTAAGGCGACGTGGCTTTAGCCCAGAATCAATCCGAAAATTTGCAGAAGAAATTGGTGTGGCCAAGCGTGAAAATACAGTAGAAATGAATTTACTCGAGCACAGCTTACGAGAAGATTTGAATAAACGAGCAAATCGTGTGATGGGCGTTATTGACCCGCTTAAAGTGGTGATTAGCAATTATCCAGAAGATAGAATAGAATATCTTGATGCGATCAATAATCCGGAAGATGCGGATGCAGGATCACGAAAAGTAGCATTTTCGAAAGAACTTTATATAGAGAAAAGTGATTTTATGGAAGAGCCGTTTCGGAAATATTTCCGTTTAGCACCAGGAAAAGAAGTGCGATTGCGGTATGGATATTACATTACATGCACAGATTTTATCAAAGATGAAAATGGCGAAGTTATAGAACTCCATTGCTCTTACGATCCAAAAACAAAAGGAGGATCTTCTCCAGACGGACGGAAAGTAAAGGGAACCATCCATTGGGTTTCTGCTAGTGAAAATATTGAAGCTGAAGTACGACTTTACGATCGATTATTTACTGAGCCCAATCCAGGGAAAAACGATGATTTGGCATCCACATTAAATCCGGATTCACTGATAGTCAGAAAAAAATGTTTCATCGAATCTGAAATGAAAAATGCAAACAATGGCGAATATTACCAATTTGAAAGATTAGGCTATTTTTCATTGGATCGAATTGATTCTAATCCAGAACAGCTGGTTTTTAATCGTTCAGTGGCACTTAGAGACTCATGGAAAAAGATTGAGAAAGGGTTTCAAACTGGGCAAAAATAGAAGTGGATAAACGCTAGTATTTCCATTAACTTAATCTACTTGAAAGCAACAATTTGATGAAGAAAATCCTTATTAATCTAATATTCCTTTCTGCCATTTTTGGCCGAGAGTCTCTTATATATTTTTATTTATTGCCCTTTGATAATATACAAAATGATCCAACGGTCGAATGGATTGGTCCTGGACTCACAGAAATGGTTAAGGATCAATTGAAAAATGAAATTGATATTCGCATCAAATCAAAAGGTGATTTAGAATCTATCATGAACAATCGTTCAGATTTGATGCGCCAAGCAAGAGGATCAAGAAATTTTTTACTTTTAGGAAAATACAATCGAAAATTGGACGATATTAAAGTTTCCATGCAATTAATTGATATTGCTACTTGGGAAGAAGTGAATAAAAAATCTTTATCGGGGCTATACTCTGAAATTCCAATTTTAAAAGATAAAGTCGGGTCCGTCGTTTTGGAAATGCTCTCTGACTTTTTGCCCAAAAAAGTTCCAGCTAAAAAGTCACCATTCCCAAAATTTGCAAACCAAAATATAAAAACGGAACCGCCCAAAATCTCTGTAGAATCAAAAAAAGTTGCAAGCGGATTAGATGATGCGATTTCTGAATTGGAAGCGAATATGGATTTCGTGCTTGGTTCAAAAACACGGGGGATGAAAACAGAAAAATCAGAAGGAATGGCGTATAATGATGGTGAATGGTCTTTAGATTTTTCAGCAGAGAAAAAAGCAAATGTGAATCCTGAAAATGTGCAAAATTCAGTTTTATTAGAAACTGTTTTGAAGCAACTAACTTCAAATCCATATCATATTACACTCAATCGTCCCAATTTTATTTACCATGATGATGAAAAACTCATTACGGTTCAGTTTAAAGTAGAATATTCTTTAGACAAAAGCATCATTCGTGATATGTTAACGACTTTACCTTATACCAGTCTCCAAGAAGACGGCACTTTAACCGTATTTTATTATAGTCGAGATAAATTTAATTTCCCTCAATATCTCATTGATAATTTAAAAACAGAATCTCATCGAAAAGTGCCCGTGATTCAATTTTTTGATAAGGCGCAAAATCCTTCTGTTTTAATCGTAGATACGCCCGATTCATATTTGCATTCGTTAAATAGTTCAGAATTATTATACATTCCAAACCATCAATTTTCACCTTTAATTAATTTTACCATGGGCGGTTGGTCTATGCAAATTGCCATGGAAACGGTGGAGATTCCGATTACTTATGAGTTTACTCTACCTGTAAGTGAAGTTGAGAACTTGAGGAATGTAAAGGTGAAATTTGTAAGAGAGACTAAGCTACGTTCCTTCTTAGAATCTATATTATAAAATAAGTTTGATGAAAAAACTTATATTGATTTTCACATTATTTTCAATGTTTTCAATATCTTTGGCTGAAGAAGTCAATGTCCGAAAAGTTGCTGATTTTAAATTGAAACTCTTGAACGGAAAACGAACAAGCTTCTATACTATTTTGGAAGAAGGACCTGTATTACTCGATTTTTGGGCAACATGGTGCGGTCCTTGTAAAAAAGCAATGGTGCATCAAGAATATTTTCACCAAAAATATAAAGACCAGGGATTTCAAATTCTCACGATTAATCAAGATTCGCCAAAAAGTCTCTCAAAAGTAAAAGGATATATTCGTTCCAAAAAATTTTCCTTTTTGGTGGGTTTAGATCCAAATCAACAGATTGCGAAAATGTTTAATGCGGTTTTATTACCCACAATGATTCTCATCGATAAAGAGGGAGAAATTGTTTGGCGGCATCAAGGATTTATCCCTGGAGATGAAGTGGAAATAGAAGCAAAAATAAAATCCTTACTAGCAATAGAATGACACGATATCGTTTTCTTTTAACAAAAGGTTTATTCATATATATTACCTCAATTTTATGGGGACAATCTCAATTTTCTGGCAGTAGTCAGCTAAAATATGGAGAAAGTAAATCAGGATTTTACTATTCAGAATCCCTAATCAATACACAAATAAATTTGAATGAATTTACCGTTTGGACCCAGTTTGAATTTAGCCAACCACCGGAACTTGGATTTAAGCATGATGGACTTCGGAAAATACAATTAACATATTCAAAAGGTCCTATCTCGCTCAAACTAGGTGATGTTTATGAAATTTGGGGAAGAGGGCTTGTCTTGAATCAAATTGATGATCAAGCCATTGATTTTGACAATGGAATGCGTGGTCTATATTTTACCTATGAGAATGACGATTTACGTTGGAATCTATTAACAGGGAATGCGACCATTTGGAAATCATCTGGCTATTTTCCTGATGACAATACTTACACCCATAATTATGCTTCTGATCATGCTTTGATGGGCACAAATGTGGATTGGTTCCGTGATGCCTTTGAATTGGGCTTTTCTTATATTCAGTCTCGCGAAGCCCACACATTGCCCTCTTGGTATTTTCCGGATATTGCCCATATAACGCATCGTGTTTTAGGAACAAGACTCAATTATTCAGGAACGAGTTTTGATTTTTTTGCTGAATATGTGGATAAGCAATCATCAGGGTTTAAGGATTTGGATTTTGATCGAAGTGGAAGTGGATTTTATACAAACATCAGTACTTATGTAAGTGATTGGACTTTATCCATTGATTATCTCAAATATGCGTTTGCTCATTTATCTCCCGATGCTTTTGCTCGTTGGGATTTTGTTAATAATTATGGCTTGGTCTTAGATTTTCAACAAGCACCGATTTCGAATTTGCTTCATTCAACAACGCTTTTGGGACGTATTTCTCATCAATTTGATTTTAATAATAATTTGGGTTACCAGATTGATTTAACCGGACCTGCCTTATTCGGCTCCACATTATTGCTTCATTATGCTCAATCTAGTCGTACCCATATTTGGGAAATGGCTTCCGATTATTCTTGGACAAAAAATAACGATTATTCCTGGAAGCCTAGTGACTCACCAGAGAGTTTACCCTACGAAGAATTCTTTGTGGAATTAAATGGCTACGCTTTCGACGATAAATTTCATTACATTTTATCTGGGGCAAAGACGAAAGATCTTAATGATATTTTCATGAATTTAAAGACGGATGAAAGTCATCAATTGCAATATAAATTACAAGAAGCCCTTACCATTCCCACTGCGTTTTCCTGGCATTTTTCAAATGGAATGAACATGGAAGTCAAATGGGAATATCAAGAGTTAATTCGAGGGACATGGAGTTTTGCCAGTGATTCAATTGGCACGGTTCTTTATGATTCACTCCATTCTGATTTCGATTCCTATGACTATGAAACTTTTGTTGTGACTAAACGACCCAAGCAATTTAATCATTTTGTTTCATTCGGATTTGGAAAAGCACCAAAATGGTCTGCCAATTTATTGTTTGACCGAGTTTCTCATGACGATTCGTTTGATCCAAATGCAATTGATTATGAAACCTCTTTTGAGAAATTCTTAGGGAAATTTGTCTCTTTGGAAAACACCTGGGCATCCGTAGAATTTGTCTATAATATCAATGCGAGTCATCGTTTGTCTTTGATGTATGGGAGTCAAAAGGGAGGACTATTATGTAGCAATGGCGTTTGTCGCTTAATTGAACCCTTTTCTGATGGCTTCAAATTAGAGTTAACATCCTTGTTTTAGAAAAGAAGAATCCGCTAAATTCATTAAGCCTTAAATCACAAACAATCGGGGACACAATCATGAAAAAAATAATCATACTCAGTCTTTTAGCCATATCATTCCTTTCAGCCGAAAAAACAGTTTTAGCGAATAATCAAGAAGTATCCATAGACGATCTTCGGGAAATCTTGATTGAAGCCAATCGATCTTCTCAACGTGTCTTTGTGGAAGATTTTACAGGGCTGAATTGACCCTACTGCCCAAGTGCAAGTTTTGCACTCGATACCTTGATGAACGAGTTCCCCAATACTTTAATTAGCATAGAATGGCATAGTCCAAGTTATACACCAGGATCATCTGATTTTGATCTTCCTACAGAATACAGTCAGCGAACGGGATATTATGGAATTGGTGGCATACCAGACTCTCAGTGGAATGGCGATTTTAGCCCAGCAGCAGGCGGATACCCCAACGCAAATTGGGAATTAATGTACCCTACATTTTTATCGTATTATAACAATGAAGTAGATCTGGATACACCTTATGAAATCACCATCAATGGTATGGTTGGCTCTGATTATGTTGATTATGACGTAGCCATTACTTTGGATGCTGATCATAGTTCGACCAATGAGGTTGTTCATGCTTTTGTGGTGGAAGATGAAATCTATTCTTATTGGGGTGCTGTTCAAGAATGGCATAATGCTAGAAATGTTGTGAGGGATTGGTTAGACCCAAGCGATGTAAGTATTTCTAACTTTGGAGAAACAGAATCCTTTACGGGAACATTTTCTTTAGGAAGCTCTTGGGTAGAGGACAATGTGAAAATTGTTGCAGTGGTTCAAAATACAAGCACAAAAAAAATCTATCAAGTTAGCTCTGTTCGCATCAATGATATGAATCCTGATATTGATGATGATGGAATATTAAATGTTGAGGATAATTGTCCGCAAATTCCAAATCCAGACCAAGCTGATGAGGATGACGATTTGATTGGCGACGTTTGTGATCAGTGTAATAATAATGTTTATGTTCTTGGAAATATCAATGGAGATACGAATGGGGCTGGTGAACCTATTTTTGATATTTTTGATGTTTTGGCATTAGTGGATTTAACTCTCTCGCCAGGCGTAATGGACGGTTGTGATGCGACAGTAGCCAATATCAATGGCGATGCGAATGGCATGATCAATGTAATGGACGTGATAACCTTGATTAATGCTATCATGAATAATACTTGGGCTACATCCAATACGTCAAATGGAGCTAATGATGGAAATTATGAAATTCAAAAAAATGAATTTACCCAAATCGTCACTTTAAGCAGTGAAGAAAAGATTTCAGGATTTCAATTTGAGATTGCGAGTACTGATTTTTCTTTAGATGAAGCATTTCAATTTGAAATACCCACAGGATGGTCAATGCATTCAACGGAAAATAATGGAGCCATCACCATTTTAGCTTTTGATGAAACGAGTGAAAACGCTTCTCATCAAATTTCATTTAATATGAATCCATCCATTCAAAATATAGAAATGGAAAAATTCATTGTTAGTAATCCAGCTGGACAAAAAATTAATTTAAAACAGATTGAAGAAAGCCCAATTGTTCCGATTTCGTTGCCGGATCATCCTGAGATATGGTCACTATCTCCGAATCCATTCAACCCAGTCTTATCTATTTCTTTTTCCATTCCTTTTGATGCGCAAGCTCGTGTATCTGTTTATAATCTCAGAGGAGAAGAAGTGGCTGTCTTGGCAAATAATCCTATGATGCAAGCAGGGAATCATACATTCCAATGGGATGCAAGCACTCACCCCTCAGGCATGTATTTTGTGCAGATTCAAACGGCAAACGGATTTGATACAAAAAAAGCTTTATTATTGAAATAGTCAGTTGAATTGAGAGGAATCCTCTCATAAATTCACGGGCTTTATTGGAAAGATATATATTCTTTCTAGCATTAAATATGCGCCCGTAGCTTCCCGATAAATCGGGACAGGCAGTTTCGCTACGGTTCACATTTTGTGTGAAATTTAAATATGCGCCCGTAGCTCAACTGGATAGAGTGTCTGGCTACGGACTAGAAGGTTGGGGGTTCGAATCCTCCCGGGCGTACAAAAATGAATTAAGTTTCAATGAATAGGGCATTTATTTAAATAAAGGATTTAAGTAATTGAGGATTTTAGGCGATATAATAACAACTGAAGAATTACTGGAAATTGCCGAAAAAAGTTTTGGGGATTTAGTAAAAGCTGTTGTAGATATTGATAAAGAAATTATCGCTATTGATGCGGAATTACATTCTGACCTTGAAGCACTCTGTCTTGAAAATGGCTCTAGTCAAAATGCGCTATGGGGAATTAATTATTATCCAGAAATGATCGGAGAAGATTTCATTGAATTTGATTCAATGATTAATTTAAGACCCTCTCAAAACAATCGTAGTCGATATGTAGAAAATGAAAATATGCGTAGAGATATTATAGAAATTTCTAAAAAGTGGATTAAAACAATATAATGTCAACTCGGCCCAAAGAACTTGCGAATGAACGCTGGATAAAAATGTCCACTGTAGAACAACTAGCGAATATTGGCAGTGAAATAAGTCGAGCTATTCACTGGCGTAATAAAAATAATATAAAATATACAGAAAATGCAGTTATTCGTTCTTTAGAACTCATCGAACTTACAATCGACTCGAACACAGTCAAGTCTCACTTAAGAGAATTAACCCGCTTACGAGAAGCCATAAACGATTATTTTTTTGGTAACAATGAGTTCTCATCTTCGGACAATTTGTGGAATAAATATTTTGATCATTTTAATTATGCCACAAGATTGAAGCAAAATAAGGTTTGACTTCTATTTCCCTTAATTAGCCAAAAGGCGGACATTACCACTTGTCTTAAACATCGAGCTTTTCGGCTTAAGACATTTTCCTTATAAAATACTGCTGTATCTGTCTATCTAACGATAGATACAGCCAAACACGCTAATATAAAGGCCTTGACAATACGTTAATTGGTCATAATGGAGGATATAGTGGTAGCACTACTGAAATGTTTATATCCATTTCTGATGAAATTGGAATCATTGTATTAAGTAATATCGATAATTATAATGTGATGATTCAAATTGAAGATGCCCTTTTTAATTTTGCAGAAGAGACAACATTTTTGGCGAATTCCTCACCTGATTTAAAACCAGAAATATTTGCACTTCATTTTAAGGATATGGTGAAAATTGCAAGTTTTGACCAAATTATAAAGATGAACAAAATTGGTAAATGGATATCTGATATTTTTCAAAAAGCACTGCTAGTAAGTAAGTAATTCTTTGATTCGATTTGCGTTGAATGTAATATTTACTATGATTATATAAATAATTTAAACATACAAAATAAAAGGGATAACAAGACAATGAAGAACTATTTTATGGTTTTATTAGGATTAACGATTACACTTAATGCGCAAACAATATTATTAAATGATATGGTTGCTAACGATCCTATTAACAGAAATAATAACCCACGGACTCTCTTGGATAGAAATGAAAAAATACCTGTTAGAATTTATGAAATTTCAAATACGGAAGACTTATCCGAAGGTGTTATAATTGAAAATTCTTGGAGCGGTCGCTATGCTCAAAGATATTTGGGCATTTGTCCACCCGATTCAATGTATTTTGATTCATCAAGTTGGGATTATTATAGCTATTTTAATCAATGTATGGCTGAGTATGCCATTGAAGAAATGAATCTACAACTGTCTTATCTTCCCAATATTTCAGCAGAAATATTTGAGCTTGTTTCTTATGAAAGGATATTTGATTCAGTTAATTATGATTCCCCAGATGGACATACAATGCTTTCTCAATATCATGCGGATTCCACGATTAATACATCAGGCTCTCTAAATATAATTATTACAAATTCAATGGCGAATAATCTTTTGGGAACAACTTATCTATACCAAGATGCTGTTGATGAAAATGGTGCAATACTTATTGTTGAAAGTGAGCATACTCCTAGAGTGATTATTCATGAACTTGGACATTTATTAGGATTTCCCCATTTATTAGAAGATAGTGAACAAATAACTTTCGCAGGAGAGACTATCTCAATTGATGCTATCTCTGAGCCCAATTGTGAGCCAAATTATATGTCATCTTGGAACGATGATAATTGTTCTTTTCCAGATCCCAATGCTGTTAAATATGGAGATATGAATGGAGATGGTATAATGGACCTTGTATCTGCAAGCTCTGTGAGAGTTGGTTCAAGTGGAAGATTTGCATGGCACGAAGGGAACGAAATGGGAGACTTTACGCACCATTTAATTTCGAATACACCAGATGCATATTTAGTTGAAATAGGCGATATTGACTCAGACGGTGATTTAGATTTTGCAACCGCTTCATCTGATATCTTTAATTCTAATGGCCACTTTTCTTGGTATGAAAATGATGGCGCAGGTGTTTTTACGGAACATATTCTTACAGGAAATCACCCTGGCGCTTCTTCAGTTAAAATCATTGATTTAGATGGTGATGGAAATATGGATTTGGTTTGTGGCTCAAAAGGTGATTCCAATATAACGCTCCTGATTAATGACGGGACTGAATCTTTTACAGAACAAAATATTACGCCATCTCAAGGCGATGTATTTGATGTGACCATTGGCGATATAAATGGAGATGGGAATCTAGATTTAATTGTTGTAGGGAGTGAATGGGTTAAAACACTCTCATGGTTTGAAAGTGATGGTTCTGGTTCTTTTACGGAGCATCTAGTTTCTGATCATGCAAAAGTTGCAGCAATTCCAATCGATATGGATGGCGATGGTGACTTAGATATCGTTAGTTTTGGAGATCGACTGACTCTTTTTTATAATGATGGAATCGGTGTATTTACTAATTCACTTGAGCTTGGTTGGGGCTGGGATCTTGGATATTATAATCCAAAAGAACTTTCTATAGTCGATATAGATGGTGATTCTGACGTTGATATTGTGGCCGCTTATAAGAATGGTGTAGCTTTATTTATGCAGGATGTAGATAATACATTTAGTGCCGATTCAATCTATAGTGGAAGTGATATTAATAATAGCCTGCCAATTCAAATGAATGATGACAATCATTGGGATATTATTGTGAGTGAGCATGATCCTTACAAAATTGACAATGATAATGATTTATTTTGGCTTGAAGGAGATGGAACAAATAGTTGGGAAATCGAACACGGAATTACTGAATTGTTGAGGTTAAGCCTTAATACATCCCAACATGGTGCAGTTTTTGGCGAAATTTTAAATTCATGGTTAGATTATCATTATAATTATTTTGATATAAATAATGCACCCATTCTTGCGGTTATTCCAGCTCAAACAACAAGTGAAGATACAGCAAAAGTCGTCACTTTATCGGCAACAGATGCAGATGGAGATGTGTTAAGCTATTCTGCATCATCAGATACATTGGCAGTGACTGCGACGGTCAGCAATGATACACTTACTTTAACCCCTGCAGTCAATTGGAATGGAACAAGTAATATCACGGTTTTTGTGAGTGATGGTTCTTTATCAGATACAACAACGTTTGTATTAACTGTGAATCCTGTTGATGATAAACCAACAACACAAG
>Ga0209141_1001418_pt1 | contig 12375 bp, 9 predicted proteins | sample SaaInlLV_10m_DNA_2_FD_184676 | JGI IMG/M metagenome (GOLD analysis project Ga0209141, IMG submission 184676) | Marine microbial communities from expanding oxygen minimum zones in the Saanich Inlet - Saanich Inlet SI074_LV_150m_DNA (SPAdes) (version 2) | ecosystem: Environmental > Aquatic > Marine... | reverse complement strand
GATGTTAGCGCTCTTGAGAAGAAGTCACCAACAGGATCTGCAACTAAAGAAACATTAGGATCAAGTAAAAAGAAAAAGAGATTACGTGATGGCAGACGTTCACTGATCTCTGGTTCAGCTATGGGCGTATCAGACAAACTAGGATAATCTATGGAATACAAAATACCCAAGAAATTAGGTACAGTTAAGCAACTGATTGATCGGTTCGATGTGGCTAAAGCAAGGAAAGCACCTTGGATTGATCATTTAAGAGAGTGTTACGAATACACCTTACCCCAAAGAGAGACGTTTAACTCTTATTCGGCAGGTCAACGTAAGAACCGAGACATATTCGATTCAACCGCAGTGATTGGTGTTCAGTCTTTTGCCTCTCGAATGCAAGCCACGATGGTTCCCCCTTGGCGTAGATGGTCAATTCTTTCACCTGGCAGTGAGATTGCTGAAGAATTTAAAGAAGAAGCACAAACCTTACTTGATGCAACCACAAAAGTTATCTTTGATCACATTAATCACTCTAACTTTGCCACCCAAACACATGAAGCATTCTTAGACTTAGCCATCTCAACTGGTGCAATGACGATTGAGCGCTCGAAGAAACCAGGCGCTGCATCAATCCTTGAGTTTAATGCGGTTCCTTTAGCTGAAATATACCCAGAAGAAGGCCCTAACTCTAGCATTGAAACGGTTTGGCGTGAAAGAGAAGTGGCTGCACGTAACATTGAACGTGAGTGGGAAGGTGCGAATGTATCTAGTGAAACACAAAAGCTTATTACTTCTAAACCGAATGCCAAAATAACCATCATTGAGGGGTGTGTGTATGAGCCAGAAGCTGATATGTACTACACTTGCATTATTGAGAAGAAACAAAAGCACATCATTTACACCGAAGAAATGGAAGTATCGCCTTGGATTATATTCAGAGAGATGGTCGTGCCTGGTGAAACACTGGGTCGTGGTCGTGTGATGCAATTACTACCAGACATTAAAACACTCAATAAGGTTAATGAGTTTACCCTACGCAATGCAGCACTCGCTATCTCTGGTGTTTATACAGCACAAGACGATGGGGTGATTAATCCATACACAATGACATTAGAACCAGGGGCGGTTATTCCGGTAGGATCAAATGACAACTCTAACCCAACACTCAAACCACTAGATCGTTCAGGGGATTTTAATGTCGGTGAGTTAATCTCATCTGAATACCGAGAAAGAATTAACAAAGGCTTGTTTGCTGAACCGTTTGGTGGCATGGAATCACCCACTAAGACAGCAACAGAGATGAGCCTTAGAGGGCAAGAGTTAGTCATGAGTGCTGGTTCAGCCTTCTCAAGGTTGCAAACTGAGTTTGTGGAGAAGGTGATTAGACGTGTGGTGCATATTTTGTCTAAAGAAGGCAAGATTGATGATGTTAAAGTCGATGGTCGTTTAGTCACCATCAAACACACTTCACCATTAGCCAGAGCGCAGGATCAAGAAGATCTATTATCCATGCAACAGTTTATGGAAATGGGTGGTGCATTAGGCCCAGAGATGTTCGGTCTTGGTGCTAAATTAGAGGACATTGTAGCTTGGACAGGGCATAAGCTAGGTATTGAACAAAAGCTACTTAGAACGCAAGCAGAGCGTGATCAGATGCAAGAACAAGCGGCTGACATGATGAATGCACAACAAGCACAAGCACAACAACAAGCACAACCACAAGGGCCACAAATAGTCAATGGATAAAAGTTGGGGAGCGCTCGATCTCGAAGGTGATCATCTGACAAAGATGAGAGAGGATAACCTTGCCAAGGCACAAGAGATTGCTTCACAGTTTTTTCAATGTTTTAACAGTGATGCTGGCAAGTTGGTACTCAATCGACTTAAAGACATTACTATTAATCGACCTGTTCTGTATGCCAATTCAACACAATTCAGTGCGGGTATTCGAGAAGGTCAAAATCAAATTGTTCGACAAATACTTGAACAAATTAAACTAGCAAACGGAGAGTAAAAAATGGATGAAGAAACACTGATAGAAGATACACCTGTGGAAACGCAAGCAGAAGCAGTAACAAATGATGATATTACAGCAGCAGCTGATAAGATGAACAATCCAGACGTAGAAGCAGAACGTCCAGAGTGGTTAAAAGAAAAATACACCAGTGTTGATGATCAAGCTAAGGCTTATTCAGAATTAGAAAAGAAGTTTGGTGGCTTTACAGGCGCACCCGATGAATATGAACTGAGCTTACCAGAAGAAGTAGAAGGTGAGTTTGACATGGAAGATCCTCGAATGTCTTGGTTTCAAGAAGCGGCTAAAGAGTCGAATATGTCACAAGATACTTTTACTCAACTGTTGCATGGCTGGGTAGAACACGAAGCTCAAGCCACAGAGTTTGATCGTGAGAGTGAAATTAAGTCTTTGGGTAATAACGCTCAAGGTCGATTAAAAGACTTGGCTGATTGGGGTAGTGCCAACTTAGACCAAGACCAATACGAAGGTTTTAAAGCACTCGCAGCATCGGCTATGGGTGTGGGTGTATTAGAAGCATTGGTGGGTAAAACCAGAGAGGGTTCAATCCCACGTTCTAATTCAACGGTACAAACAGGGGAAACACCAGAGAGCTTGCAAAAACTCATTGCTAATCCTGAATATCAAACCAGTGTGGACTTTAGAAAAAATGTAGAACGTAAATTTAAAGAATACTACGGCTAATTAGGGGTCACAGCCTAATCGGGGTTCCTTACTCTCCTCAAGTTTAGTTTTCCTCGTTAGTTATAAAAAAGTGCGTCAGCCAGTACGATAACTGGCACTTATTAAAACCCTTGACAAATACTATCAATTAGATAATAATAGTAGTCAAGTTACAAATGGACACCTTCTATTTAAGAAGCCCAGATCGAAGTAACACGATCTGCCCCGCAAGGGATACCAGAACACAAGGTATGTTTTTTAAATAATAGGAGGACGTAATGTCTAAAAATTTAACAAGTGGCGCTCAACAACAATTTGACGCTGAAGTAAAGCAAGCTTTTCAAACAGCTGGTTCTTTACGAGACACCGTTACTATCCGCAATAGCGTGGTTGGTGACATTTATAAGTTCCGCAAAATGGGTAAAGGCCTAGCAAATCAAAAGCCATCTCAAGCGGACGTAACCCCAATGGATGTAACTCACAGCTTAATCAGCTGCACACTAGGTAACTGGAATGCACCTGAGTACACTGACATCTTTGATCAAGCCGAAGTCAACTTTGATGAGAAGTCTGAATTATCTGCAACTATCGCTGGTGCGTTAGGTCGTAGATTAGATCAGTTAATCATTGATGCTCTTGCAGCAGAAGCTTCACCAGCAGGCACGATTGCTCATGGTTCAACTGGCATGACGTTAGGTAAAGTTATTACTGCATCTAAGAACCTTAACGATAAAGGCGTACCGTCAGGTGATCGTCACATCGCTGTTAGTGCTGATGGTCTTGAGGATATGCTTAACTTATCCACAGCAACCAGTGCTGATTACGTCAGTGTCAAGTCATTAATGTCTGGCGACATTGATACTTACATGGGCTTCAAGTGGCACATCATTGAGACTCGCTCAGAAGGTGGCTTACCGTATGCTTCTTCAACATGGGAAGGTTTTGCATGGCACAAGTCAGCAATCGGTATGGCTATCGGCATCGACATCAAGACGGAAGTCAATTATGTAGCACAAAAAACATCTTGGCTATGTAATGGTGTAATGAAAGCAGGTGCAGTTTCCAGAGATGGTGACGGTATCGTTTCTGTTTCTTACCAATAATAGGAGAATAATATGGCATATTCACATCCAAACTTACAGCGTGTCGGCCCTAGTAATTCTGACTCGCCTACTTTCTGGACTTACTCAACTACTGACACAGCAGCAACATTGAATACCGCAAGTTATTTTGATGATGCTTCTGATGATTTGACTGCTGGTGATTTAATCTATGCGATTACTTCAACTAGTGGAACGACTGTCGCTGCCTTGTATTACGTCTTAACGAACGCCTCTGGTGTTGTTGATGTAAATGATGGCACGGTGTTAGCAGCTACTGATACTGACTAAGAGTTAGACAAAGTTGAACTTAGCGGTGGGTAACTGCCGCTATTTTATAAAGGGGTACAAATGGCAACTGATATTTCAATGTGTTCCAATGCGTTACTGCTAATCGGACATGACACAATATCCGCATTCACCGATCCAGGTGCAGGGGCTAAAGTAGCTTCCAACTTATACACCACAACCTATGAGAATTTATTAACGCTACATCGTTGGCGTTTCGCTTCGGCTAAATCATCTTTATCAAAATTAACCGCAACACCATTGAATGAGTGGACAAATGCTTTTTCTTTACCCAGTGGTTATTTAACAGCGATTAAGGTTTACCCAAACACAGACTTTGAGATCTATGAAAACAAACTGTATGCCAATACAGCAACAATAGAACTCGACTATATTTTTAAACCAGACGAATCAAGACTACCGGCTTACTTTGTTAAGTTGATGGAATTTCACCTGGCTACACAATTTTCAATCCCAGTGACTGATAACTCTACGAAAGCAGAGGAATATCGCACTATGTATGAAGATCAATTAAGACGATCTAAGTATGTTGATTCACAAGCAAGGCCAAATGATTCTATTTTAGACTCACCTTTTACTGAGGTTCGATAATGCCTAGAGTATTAAGCTTGCAGACTAACTTCAACTCGGGGATGTTAGATCCTCGCTTGGCGGCACGTACTGATATCAAGCATTACTATCAAGGCGCAGCTTCAGCGATTAATGTTGTATCAACACCACAAGGCGGACTCAAGAGACGACCAGGCTTTGCTTACGTGGATGATATTGGAGAGTCAGCACGACTCGCTGCCTTTGCCTTTAATGTTGAACAAACCTATTTGATGGTGTTTACCAACAACAACATTGAGGTGTTTAAGGATGGTGTGTCACAAGCCAATGTAACAACAACCTACACTTCGGCACAACTGTTTGAATTGCAGTGGACGCAATCAGCCGACACCATGATTATTGTCCATGAAGATCATGCACCGGCTAAACTGGTTCGTGGTGGCTCACACACGTCTTGGACTTTATCAACCATTACTTTATCCAACATTCCACAGTTTGATTATGGCTCTGGCGCTGTTGATGTATGGTCATCTGCTAAAGGCTGGCCTAAGAGTGTTACCTTCCATGAGGGTCGAATGTGGTTTGGTGGCTCTAAGTCTCGTCCTCAAACCATGTGGGGATCTAAAGTATCAGACTTCTATAACTTTGCCATAGGCACTGGCCTTGATGATGAATTAGTGGACATTACTCTGGACACGGATCAAGTAAACGCTATTACGGCTATATTCCCAGGCCGACATTTACAAGTGTTTACAACAGGTGGTGAATTTATGATGCCAGACAGTCCGATCACGCCTTCTAAGAGTGCAGTAAAACGACAAACACTATACGGATCATCCACAATTCCACCTAAATCTATTGATGGTGCGACTATCTTTATGGATAGAACCGGTAAGTCCTTACGAGAGTTTTTATTCACTTACACAGAAGATGCTTATACGGCTGGCACAACTTCGATTGTAGCATCTAATTTGCTTAATTCACCTGTTGATATGGATGTGTTAAGAGGAACGACTACAGACGATTCTAATTACGTTTATATCGTCAATGCAGATGGCACTATGGCGGTGTTTAATACACTGAGAAATCAAGAAGTATCTGGCTGGACTAAATGGACTACAGCAGGCACAGTAGAGTCCGTCTGTACGGTAGTGGATGAAGTGTACTTGTTGGTTAAAAGAACAATTAACAGTGCCACAAAATACTATCTTGAGAGTTTAAATGTTAATACTTTCATGGATGCTAACAAGTATCAGACCATCACCCCAAGCGCCACAATAACAGGACTGGCTCATCTTAACGATGAAGAATGTCGAGTAGTGGCTGATGATGCAGTGATGCCGAATGCCACCCCCAGCTCTGGCTCCATTACTTTATCAAGAACAGCGACAACGGTAGAGGTTGGCCTGGACTATGATATTGAAATTAAAACAATGCCAATTAACCAGGACTTCCAAGATGGGCCGACTCTGGTTCGTAAGAAAAGAATTGTTAAAGTGGTGGCTGACGTGTATGAGTCACTAGGTTTGTTTGTTAATGGTGAACGCTTGCCAGACAGACAGTTTGGTACTGGCATTTTAGGAACAACACCAACGGTTTATACAGGCATACATGAGGTTTATTTACTGGGTTGGGATCGATTATCGCAAGTAACAATTACGCAGGAAGATCCACTACCAATGACAATATTAGGATTAGCAGTGGAGTTTGAAGCATAATGGGAAAGACATTTAAAAAAGTAGCAACGGTAGCAGCAGTCGCTTATGGTGGTTATGCGTTATACGGTGCAATGACAGCAGCGCCAGCCTTGGCAAGTACATCGACATTACTTCCAGCAGCAGGCGCAGCAACACCAGCCTTTGGTTCGGTAGCAGCAATGCAAGCAATAGGATCATCCACAATAGGAGGAGCGGCAGCATCAACAGGCTTCTTAGGTATTAGCTCTGGTGCATGGTCAGCAGGCACAACAGCTATGTCAATGTTAGGCAGTGTTAGAGCAGGACAAGCACAAGAAGTCCAGTATCAGATGCAAGCAGAACAAGAAGCAGACAAAGCAGCCGATCAAGAACTACAAAGAAAACAACTGTTACTTGCTACAATAGCTACACAAAGAGCAGGTCGTGGCGCACAAGGAATTACAATGGCAGGATCACCTTCGGGAATGATCCAGAGCAATATTGATATGTTTGGTTATGATCAAGCACTGGCTGGTTCAAACACAGCATCAGCTCAAAGCAAGTATTTAACTTCTGGCAAGTACGCTGCCAAGTCTGGTTATACAAGCGCCTCAAATACTCTATTGAAGTATGGTGAAAGAACAGCAGCAAGAGGAGGCCCAGCCTAATGGCGATTAATATTCCTCAATACCAGAGACAGGTACAGTATCAAAGAACTGGTATGAATAATGAAGAAGCTCAAGGCTTTAAGTCTTTGGCTAGTCAATTAGAGCAGTTTTCTAACACTCAACAAACAGCAATGGACAGAGCTGCGGCACTACAAGGCGAGACATCTGGACAAATGGCAGCAGCAGGTAAAACTTCTGGTGTGGTTATGCAAGATGACAGCACAATCTATTCACGATCTTTTAACAAAGGCGCGAGAATGGCTTATGCCGCTGCAATTCAAACTGATATTAGAGAGAATGTATCGCGTATTCAAAGAGAGAACTCTTATGATGTAACGGCTTATGACACAGCATTAGGTGGCTATAAGAAAGGTTTAATGTCAAAGATGGACTCAGCTTTAATACCCCATGCTACTCAAGAGTTTTACGCACTAGGATCACAAGGTAGAGCGCAAGTTGAAGGCAACATATTCCAAAAGAACAAAGAAGCGAGCTTTGCTGCGATCACTAAGAATCTACTAGACACAGACAAGTTGGCAATATCTGAAGTTAAGTCTGGCAGCGTAGAGGGATATGCTAAACATCAAACACAGCTATATGCGATGTATGATGAAGCTGTAGAAAACAACCTAATGGATGCTACTGCGGTTGAGAAGCTTAAAGATGCCTTTGAAGAAAGAGCATACTCGGCTGGAATCGTAGGATCATTTGAGAGAACACTACAAGCACAAGGAATTGAACAAGCTCAAAAAGGCTTGGATCTATTCATAAAAGAAAAGCACGACACATTAACTGAAACATCTCAAGAAGCTATTGAAGCCAAGATGAAAAGCTTGATCTCAACAGAACAAACAAAGCTTAATAAGATAGCAACCAAGAAGTCATCAGAACTAGCACTTAAAACTAAAGCAGCTAAAGATATGCTGGATGGTTTTAATTCGGTTATTGATCAAGGACACTTACCAGATCCGCAGTCTTTAGAAGCGGCATTAAAGGTTGGTGCTGGAACAGAACACGAAGCCGATATAAAAGGTATTCAATCATTTTCAAATGCGTATATTCCGTTTATTGCTATGTCCGCAGAAGCTCAAGCTAACGAACTAGCACAGGCTAAAAACAAAAAGAACATGACTGAATCAGAGGCTCAAGTATGGAAGCGTTTGAACGAGGTACACACTAAGACGATTGAAGAAGCCAAGACCAACGGCTTAGAATTGTTTTATAAACAAGGACTTACAGAAGGCGCTCCATTACCAGAGATTAACTTTGATCTATTGAGACACAGCAAGATTGTAGAAGGGAAACTGGTTACTAAGACAGAAGAAGAAAAAGTATCAGACAAGCAAAAGCTAACACAGCAGTTCTTACAGAATGTTGATATGGCTAATAGAGCTAGTATTCATTATGGTGTTAAAGTTCCACCACTAACAACAGTACAGGCTAAGTCATTAAAGCACGCTATTAAAGAAGGTAACAGGGAAGAAGTTATCGGCATGATGTCAGTGATCACTAATGGTTTTGGTGTTGATACACCAGATGCAATGGCTGCGGTATTTGAAAACGATACAACGGCTTATACTGCGGTTGGCGGCATGGTAGTAACTGGAACTGCTCACAGCATGGATGTAGCTACAGATATGCTTAAAGGCATAGACATGATGAAAGATCATCCTAATCTTATTGCTAAAGACTTTGACATTAAGATCAATGAGAAGATCGGCCTAACTTACTTAGAAGCAGATATGCCAGAGCAGCATAAGACTATCATAAACGGCACTAAGGCTTTGTATGCTCAGTACATGGTTGAAGCTGGCAAGTATGGTGCATTGAAAGACAACGAGACAGATGAAGAACTCTTAAATAAAGCAATCATTGACTTTACTGGTGGCTATGCTGATATGGAAATTCAAGGTAGCGGCACTTGGGATAAAGAATTTAGAATCGAATTACCAAGAGACCGACAAGGCAAAGTCCAAGATGTGGAACAAGTTGAGTCTTGGATGAAAGGCCTAACTGTTGCTGATATTGATGCAATGGGTGGCGTTAGAGACATGTCATCGGAAGAAGCTGTTAAATTAATTAACCTAGGTTATGTTCAGCTAATCACAATGGGCGATGGCCGCTATGCTGTTAAAACAGGTAGAGAAGCTGCGGCTGTTATGATTGACTCTAAAACAAATGAACCTTTCTTGTTAGATTATCAGATCGGTAAACACTTTGAATCAACACTAGGCTTCACTCATGAAACAACAGAGTCTGAAATAACAAACAAGGTTGTGGATGAACAAGGCAATGAGGTGGTTGAAGAAACCTCTTTAGTAGATGATGCAGTGGACTTGATAGACACTATCAGTGATGGTGTATTAGATGTTGCCACAACAATAACTGACAACACAGTAGGCAAGCTTGCTGATCTAATCTATGATGATGAGACTATGGATAAGGTTAATGCTAAAAAATCCGAAGCAGAGCGCCAGAGAAAAGAAAAGATATACGAAAAGAAGAAGAATAGGAAGAAAACCAAATGATGGTGTTTGACCGTAAAGGCCAAGAGAACTTTAACAATCATGCGCTGAGAAATCCAGCTAGTGAAGAAACAGACAAGCTTGGTACTTTAGGTGAGAACGTAGATCTTGCTTGGGATGTTGCAAAATACCAACACACAGGTTTAGCTGAGTCATTAAATTACAGAGACAAGATCAAAGATCAGTTTAAGTTGTTATATGATATAACAGGTGACGAACAATACAACACAAGGTTCTTATCCCATCAAATTGTTGGTGCTAAAAAGAAGGCTGGGGAAACACAGCTTAAAGACTTCGATCTTAATAAAAGGTTTTACGAAGAACAGAACGACACTATCACAAAACTACAGCTGCAATACCCAGACTCTGGTTTAGTAACTTGGAATCAAATGTCAGAAAAGCGTAATGCTGAACTGAAACAAATGAATGTTGATCTACAGAAGCTACAAGATCGTTCACAAACAGAAGATGTGTTCCTGGGTAATGTCGCTAGTATGGGCGCTTATTTCATGGATCCAGAATTATTAGCTACATTGCCGTTCTCTGGTGGTGCTAGTGTTAGTGGTCGTATTGCACAGAATGCTTGGCGCAGCTTTAAGATTGAATCTGCCTTGGCTTTTGTTTCTGAAACAGCTATTGCACCTAAGATATACGAATTTCAACATCAGATCGGTAATGAACAATATGGTCTGAAAGATGCTGCAATAAGAATTATGACATCAACTGTTGCTGCTGGTGTAATCAGAGCAGGTGGTAGTGTTACTATTGATCTATCAAAGATAGCCATAGCTAAAGCTAAGTTAATTAAGCGTGGTCAAATTCAAGAAGCTCATGTATTAGACTTCTATGTTAAGTCTATGGAAGATGCTAATGTTGTTGCTGATGCCACTGGAAAGACAGCTACTAATCCAGAAGCCGTACACGTTGCTGCACAAACCAAAGTAGCACAAGCATTTGAAAAAGGGGAGACTGTAGCACAAAAAGATTTGGACGATGTTCTAGGCGGTGCTGAACCGCAAAAGGTTGATCCAAGAGAAATTCAAGTTGATGCTGAGACGTTCCAATATAAATCTGGTGGTGATGAACTCGGTGTAACAGACGCACTTAAAGGCGTAACCAAGTGGGAAGCAATTAAAGCTGACTCAATCTTAGTATGGGAAAGAGCAGACGGAACAAGATTTGTTGCTGACGGACACCAGAGACTGGCACTAGCCAAAAGACTAATAGGTGAAGATGCTCAAGAAGTTGGACTATCGGCTTTTATTCTTAGAGAGAAAGATGGGTTTTCACCAGCCTTTGTTAGAGAGTATGCTGCTTTGCGTAATATTGCAGACAACAAAGGAACTGCTATTGATGCAGCCAAGGTTCTTAGGGGTACTGGTAAAGGTTTAGATGATCTTCCACCTAATTCACCTCTGGTTAGAGACGCTAAAGGGTTATCAAAACTAGATGATGTTGCGTTTAAGATGGTTATTGACGATGTTATTAGTCATAAGTATGGTGCTATTGTTGGTGATTTAATTGAAGATGCCGCAGCACAAGCAGCTACAATCAGAGCATTGAAACAACTAAAGCCAGCTAATTCATTCCAGGCTAGATTGATGGTTGAAGATATGAAGGCGGCAGGATTTTCAACAACTAAGACAGACGATCTGTTTGGTGGTATTGAGATCACTGAGTCATTGTTCAAGGAACGTGCCAAAGTCATTGATTCTACAATAAAAAAGCTTAAAAAAGATAAGCAAGTATTTAGAACATTAGCAGAGCAAGAGACAAAGATCAGTGAAGCTGGAAACATACTAGACACACAAGCAAACATTGCTCGATTGACTGATGATGAGAAAACATTAGCAACACTATCGGCCCTGGCTAATACTAAAGGCCCTATATCAGACGCTATTAATGCAGCAGCAAGGCGCGTTAAAGACGGTGAGTCTGTTGCTCAAGCGACTAAAGACTTACTTCCAGAGGTTAAAAGAGCTGTGGAAAGAGGTTTTGCACCAGAAACAGAGCCAAAGATCGGCAGACCAGTTAGATTAGCTGAACTAGATGCAACAACAAGAAGAAAGGTTGTAGCTGACTTTAAACTAAAACAGAAAGAACAAAATCTAACAGTCGAGCAGTATTACAAGAAAGCTAAAGCACCACAGAAACAGATTGAAAAGATAGGTCGAGAGCTAGAGAAAACCCTGGGTGAAAATGTTACGTTCCTAACGCCAGGTATTAAATTACTAGAAAAGGTTAAAAACAAAATCATAAACAAGAAATATGATGGCGCTTGGCAGCTTACAGATGTATGTAGATGTGGTTTTGCAGTTAAAGACACTAAAGATATTGACAAGATTATTGCTAGATTATCAAAAGATGTTGTAGTCTTAGATGAGGGTATTAATTTCAGAGAGTCTGGTTATTTTGATCATGTACTATCAGTTAGATTTAAAAACGGCATTATAGGTGAAATTCAGCTTCTTGAGCCACACTTGTTGGCTGTTAAAGAAGGCTCAGAGTTTGTAGAACAAGTATTCCCGAAACATTTAAAAGAATATGTATCAGACATTAAAGTTCCTTCTAAGAAGAAAAGTGGTCATGATTTGTATGAACAGCAAAAAGAGTTGTTAGAAAATGGAAAGGTTAAAGAAGGCAAACAAGAAGCTTTTAATGATTTAGATAATCAAATGGAATTTCTTTATGCAAGAGCAGAAAAGTCTGCGAATACTTCGTGGAAAGCTTCTCTTGAAAGAGATCTTCCAGAGTCACTAATCTCTACAGGTGAAACACGCTCCCAGCTTGAACTAGGTTCTGATAAGTACCAGCCTTCAAGTAGGCCATCAGATGGCAGTATTATTACAGCAGGCCGACCTTCCCAAT
>Ga0209141_1001416_pt1 | contig 12381 bp, 5 predicted proteins | sample SaaInlLV_10m_DNA_2_FD_184676 | JGI IMG/M metagenome (GOLD analysis project Ga0209141, IMG submission 184676) | Marine microbial communities from expanding oxygen minimum zones in the Saanich Inlet - Saanich Inlet SI074_LV_150m_DNA (SPAdes) (version 2) | ecosystem: Environmental > Aquatic > Marine... | reverse complement strand
TTCAGTTCAAAAAGAGCATTTACAATCTATCCTAACTACTCTTCAGTCTCAGGCGGAAGAGCGTATGGGCCCCCAATTAGCTGCAGAGCAGAATGGTAGGAGCGATGAAGACGCCCAAAGGTACGTAGACGCTAACGCATCACAGATCGCTAATGACGCAAAAACTCAGTTCGAGTTAGCCCTAGCTAAGTACGACCTTTCTCTAGAGCAGGCAAAAGTTTTTGGTTCTGATATTGTAAGAGTAAAAGACATTCTAGGGGACCAGGTTATTGGAGCCGAAGAAACCAAGTACTTAAATTCAGCTCAAAAAGAGCATTTACAATCTATCCTAACTACTCTTCAGTCTCAGGCGGAAGAGCGTATGGGCATCCAATTAGCTGCAGAGCAGAATGGTAGGGACATACTAAATGCCTCTACTGCTGCAGGTGAGGAAGCAAAACAGATCGCTAATGACGCAAAAACTCAGTTCGAGTTAGCCCTAGCTAAGTACGACCTTTCTCTAGAGCAGGCAAAAGTTTTTGGTTCTGATATTGTAAAAGTAAAAGGCATTCTAGGGGACCAGATTATTGAAGCCGAAGAAACCAAGGACTTAAATTCAGCTCAAAAAGAGCATTTACAATCTATCCTAACTACTCTTCAGTCTCAGGCGGAAGAGCGTATGGGCCTCCAATTAGCTGCAGAGCAGAATGGTAGGAGCGATGAAGACGCCCAAAGGTATGTAGACGCTAACGCATCTAATGGAACAGCGTTTTTAGCTTCTCAACAGAGTGCTAGAGAGGCTGATAATAGAGAGAAAGAACGTATTTGGCATATGAATAACTCAGAGTGGGGCAAGATTACAGCTGCATTTGGTATTGAGATGTCTGAGATTCACACTCTAGCCGCAGGTAGTATGAAGATGGCATTGGGGGAAGCTCTTAGAACGGGTAAGTTTGAGTGGAAGACTATGCTAGGATCCTTTGCTATGAGTATTGGTAACAAACTCATTTCTGCAGGTACAGACGCAGTTGTAGAGTATGGGCTAGACGCTGCTGCTGATTTTTTCTTTGCAAACGGAGGTGTAGCAGAGGGAGGGTTTAGAGCATTCGCAAATGGCGGTATGGTAACCAAGCCTACCTTAGGTCTAGTTGGTGAAGGTAAGTATAATGAGGCGGTAGTTCCTTTACCAGACGGTAAATCTATTCCTGTTATTCAAAATACTCCTTTAAACGGTGCAGGAAATACCGTTAACAATGTTATTGTTACTGTGAATATGGAGCAAGGGACTGCCAGGAAAGAGGGCAGCTCTGGCAGCGGAGGAGGTAGCGGGTTTGACTTAGAAAAACTAGGGGAACAGGTTGCTTCCCAGGTACAGCAAGTACTTCAGGATGAGAAGCGTCCTGGGGGCTTATTATCGGAGATTTAACTTATGGCATATGATTACGACGTAGAGGTAGGATTTAATCCCGATAAGGCGTTAAAGCAAGATATAAAGCCTCGTATTTTGAAAGCCCAATTTGGGGATGGGTATATGCAAAGAGCTCGTGACGGTATTAATACTTTAAAGGAGACTTGGTCCTTAACCTGGACAAACAGAGGTATAACAGAGGGGCAGAAGCTTCTAGATTTCTTAGAGCATACCGAGGGGTTACATAAGTTTACTTGGACTCCTCCATATGTGTCTAGCCCCATAAAGGTGATAGTGGACAGTTGGGGGGTTTCATACCCCCAAATGGACGTATTAACTATACAAGCTAAATTTACCCGAGTTCACGATTTATAAGGAGTTTAAGTGTCTAAGTCTTCAGTACAACTAACCGAAAGAGCTACAATATCCTCTATAGCGGCTTCTTTAGAAGCGGACGCTATTATAGAGTTATACGAGCTAGATTTATCTTCTGTACCTACTTTAGGTGTTCCAGACACTCTTAGGTTCCACGCAGGTGTAACGGATCAGGATTCAGAAATTTCTTGGCAGGGTAACGTTTATAACGCTTTTCCTATTGAAGCTAAAGGTTTTGAGATGACGGGCAAGGGGCAAATACCTCGACCTAGTCTACAGGTAGCAAACATAACTACTACTTCTAATGGGCAAGGGTGGGGGAGTATATCTGCCCTAACTAGGGACTTTGACGACTTAGTAGGCGTAAAAGTAGTTCGAAAAAGGACTTTTGGACGCTTCCTAGACAACTACTGTAGTATTAATGAGCATACTCACTCTGGTAGATGTTCAGAAGATTCTTGGAATGATAGTCACACCGATTGTTGCGTTCAAGGCGGAGGTGCTTGGGATGCAGACGAAGCTACCTGTATAGGTAGTGAGTATACTTGGGTAGGGTACTCTTGTCATACTTGTGCTATACCCCATTGCTCTGACTTTGCGTACACAACGGAATCTGCGTGCGAGGAGGCAGAGAAGTTTTGGTACACTGAAGGTGTGTGGCACGTTAATAATAAAAGCAACTGGGTTGCTCTTAATACTGCTGAATGGGGTCTTGAGGGGGGCCAAAATCATTCCCATTCTATAACAGTACCTCCTGAAACTTTATGTTCTTTAGGGGAGGGGTCTAAGGAGTCTATAACTTCTTGTACTAATAAGTATGTACTACCAGACATTCGAGTTTACTCTGTAGGAAGTAATGGCGAGATACTAGAGTATTACATAGAAGATGGAGGCTCTGGCTGGCCTGATGTGGTGGAGAATTTAGAGGTTGTTGCTTCTAGACTACCAGATTTAGGGGTTGGGGCAGAGGAAGGCATCTACTCTTCGCATACTCATGTAATAGACCCTCCTATCGAGGATCTGAATAAGCTTATTTCAGGAGACCTATTGGAGGTAGAAGCTAGAACTGAGTACGTTTTTGAGCACGCTCATCAAGTATTAGTTACTTATGACCCTGTAAATACCAGGTTTGTATTAGAGTTTATAGATAATTGGCTCACGGTTGCTAACCATACTACCCCCCACTCTTTAGAGTATAATGTTGTTACTTCTGCTTCTTTTTCCAACCCTCTATTTAGTGGGGGTGCACTGACTAGCTTTACCCTAGCTTCTGGAGGTATGGGGTACTCCGTCGATGACGTAATTGCCTTAAAGGATATACCGAGTTGGGTGGCCCATAGTCACGATGTGCAGCTGGAGTATAAATACCAGGGTAACGATATTAAGGAGTTAGTTAAGGGTACAGACAGTTCCTTTAAAGGAGACGTAGTCTCTTGGTTTCCTACAGTAGGGGCTGAGATAACCAGTAACTATAACGGGGAGGGAATTCTACGGATCGAATCTAACGGTATAGGGGACGGCGCTTATATGGACTTAAGCACCTTTAAAGATTCTGAGTACTTAGTAAGTTTTCAGTTTAACATTGTAGAGGGATCTGATTGTTCTGTAAAGGTAGAGTACTTAGATGCTGACTTACTTTGGGTGGAGGAGTGGTCTGAGCCCTTAGAGGGTACTGGGTGGCAGACTTTTGAAAAAGTATTCTACACATCTGCGGAGATGTATACGGCTACAAGAGTTTCTGTATTTGCAGCAGGGCCCCTTGGAGGAGAGCTTGATGAGATACTAATATCTACCTTCAATGTATCACAGACCTGGGTCAGAGGGGATATAGTTGCTAGGTCTATTACTTTTAATGATTATGACCAACACGGTTTAGAGTATATACATAATTTAATAATAAATACCTCAGACCCTACTGCATTTATGGAAGACGATATCTACTTTATAGACCGAAAGGCTGTGGAGAGTAATATTTTAATCGAGTTTGAACTTGCACCCGCTTGGGATGTGGAAGGGGTTAGACTCCCCTCTCGGGAGATTATTCAGAATACATGCTTATGGAGGTACAGAGGAGGGGAGTGTGGGTACACAGGGGATAATTACTTTGACTACAACGACCAATTAACTGTAGAGAGTCGGGATACCTGTGGTAAAAGATTAAATAGTTGTGAGCTTAGGTTTGGGTCTTCTGCTACCTTACCTTATGGAGGGTTCCCTGGAGCAGGCCTAGGAAGGTAAATTATATGATAGACTTAAGTACTGAGACACAGTTAAAGATTAAGCAGCATGCGAATAGCGTGTTCCCACAGGAGTGTTGTGGAGTCGTTCTGGACGGAGGGGAGTATATACCCTGCCGCAATATTGCTTTAGGCATGGAAGAGGATGACTTCGTGTTAGACCCAGAAGACTTTGCAGCGGCTGAGGATAAAGGGGACATTACTGCTATTATACATAGTCACCCGAATGGGGACCATAAGGCTAGTGAAGCGGACCAAGTCTCCTGCGAAAAGTCTGGTAAGCCTTGGTACATCTTATCCTGGCCAGCAGGAAACTTTGGTAGGATAGAGCCAAAAGGCTATGTGGCTCCTTTAGAGGGTAGACAATTCGCCTATGGGGTTTTAGACTGTTTATCTTTAGTCATAGATTACTACAAAAAACACCTTGAGGTAGACATAAAGTACTTTCAAACTGAGTTCGACTGGTGGAGTAAGGGGGAGAACTATTACCAAGAGAAGTGGGATAGTTGGACTGAGGGGGTCTTTACAGAGATAAAAGACCACTCGAAGTTGAAGAAACATGATATACTACTTATGCAGGTTGCTTCAAACGTTCCTAATCACGCTGGAGTTTACTTAGGAAATAACATGGTACTACACCATTTAATGGGTCGGTTATCCACTAAGGATGTATTTAGTGGGTACTTTCAAAAACACACTATTCATGTACTAAGGCATAAATCACAATGTTAAGAAAAGTTACACTATATGGGGACTTAGGAGCTAAGTTCGGGAAGCACTGGATGTTGGATGTTAAAACCCCTGGTGAGGCGGTAAGAGCAATTGAGGCTAATATACCGGGGTTTTATGACTATTTATCTGAAGTAGGTAGATGCTTCCACATTATTAAAGGCACTAAATATGACAGCGAGGAGCTAGACCTAGGAGGTATTAGTAGCCCTATAGGGAACTCCGAGCTGAAGATTATCCCTGTTGTGTATGGGGCTAAGAGCGGTTTTATGAAGTTTGTTGTGGGCGCCTTAATGGTGGTGGCGGTCATTTATACTGCCGGACTAGCTGCGGGGGCCGGCGGAATGGGATTTGGGACAACTATGTCTGCAGGTATGACTTCTTTAACAGGAGGAGGTCTACTGTCCGCAGAAGGAATAGCTATAATGGATATAGCCGCGGCGTCTTCCCTGCAAGTAGGTCTTGCAAAAATAGGGATGGGTATAGCTATTTCAGGTATAGCACAAATGCTTGCCCCTAAGCCCAGTCCGCCTTCTAGTAGTTCCCCTGTGGATAACGGGAGTTCTTACAACTTTATTAATGGCTCTGTTAACACTACTGCGCAAGGCGTGCCCGTACCTGTTTGTTACGGCAGATTGATTGTGGGAAGTGCTGTTATTAGCGCAGGAATAAAATCAGAAGATATAGGCTTCGTAGAGGAGGCACCAGCATGACATACCCTAGAGATATAATAAGAGGTTCCGGAGGCGGTGGCAAGGGAGGTGGGGGCAAAGGCCGCCCTGCCCAAGAGGATGCAGATACCTTACACTCCTCGCAACATGCTCGAATCCTAGATGCAATTTCAGAGGGCGAGGTCGAAGGCCTGGCTAATGGGGAGAGAGGGATTTATCTAGATGAAACCCCTCTAATGGCGGAGGATGGGAGCTATAACTTTGAAAACGTCACCGTAGGTTTCAGAGAAGGATCTCAGTTTCAAGAGTATATGCCTGGGTTTGGAGGAGTTGAGTCTAGTACGCAAGTAGGTCTTACAATTAATAAGGATCTAGACACCTGCCCTCCTCAGGTAATTCACCAAGCAAACATGGATGCTATCCGTGTTACTGTGGCTTGCATGAATCTAACCACGCAGGATAAGGAAAATGGAGACATACACGGTAGCAAGGTTGAATTTGAGATATACCTTAAGTATGGCTACACAGGGTCTTGGGTTAAAAGAGCTGAAGGGATTTTTGAGGGTAAGACCACTAAGAAGTATACTCGTACATACCGACTAGAATTGGGCGAAAGTTACGAGTTAGGGGAGGAGGTTTGGATTCGAATCGACCGTATTACGGACAAGCCAGAGGATAGCTCTGAGCAGAACGAGATTATTTTTGAGTCTTATACTACCGTAATTGATAACAAGTTGTCTTACCCGAATACCTCTTATATAGGGTTAGCTATTAATGCAAAGCAGTTTCAAAGCATTCCTAAGCGAGCTTACGATATAAAAGGTATTAAAGTAAAACTGCCTAGTAATTATAATGGTTATGACCCTGAGACCTTACAAGTGGGAGACAACCTATACGAAGGGCACTGGGATGGTCAGCTAACTAAACTTGGTTGGACAAGTAACCCTGCCTGGATTTTTTACGACTTAGTCACCAATGAGAGGTACGGACTAGGTGGTTATATTAAAGGCACTCAAATAGATAAGTGGACCTTATATCAAGTTGCTAGGTACTGTGACTCTGTTAACGAGGACGGAGACTTTGTAGGGGTTAAGACAGGCTTCCGTGATGCAGTTACAGGGGAGGACATGTACGAACCTAGGTTCGCTATGAACCTTTATATACAGCAACAACAAGAGGCTATAAAAGTAATACAGGATATAGCTTTTGCCTTCAGAGGTTTAGTATACTGGGCAGCGGGGCAGCTTGTGCCTGTACAAGACGCGCCTAAGACAGCTTCAAAACTCTTTTCAGCTGCTAATGTAATTGATGGTGCCTTCCAATATACAGGTACCGCTCAGAAGGCTAGAAAGACTGTTGCACTAGTTTCTTGGAATGACCCCGAGGATATGTACCGTGCTAAAATGGAGTACGTTGAAGACCGCGAGGGGATAGATAGGTACGGTATCCGCAAGACAAGTATAACAAGTTTTGGATGTACGTCCCGAGGACAGGCTCATCGTATAGGGTTGTGGACTTTGTTCACGAATAGGCTTGAAACAGAACTTTTAGCTTTTAAAACGGGAATTGAGGCAGCTGCGCTGCGTCCTGGAGACCTAGTATTGATAGCAGACCCAACTCGCGCTGGAAAGCGCCTAGGGGGTAGGACTAAGGTAGTAGAGGAGTCTTCAAAGACTAGGGTATACCTGGATGTACCTTTCACTCCTACTGGTGGGGTAGATTATACTTTAAACATTCTTCACTCTGAGGAGGCTTGTGTATACCCGCAGGAAACTTCTCCTGGTGTACCTCATCATAGTGCCGGGCAGATGTACTCTCCTAGTAACCCACATGAGTTAGTACCTGCAGAGGCTTGTATATCTGATGGGGGCCAATGGAACCCCTATTTATTTAATGAGTCTTATAAAGTAGAGCCAACTCCTTATGAGGAGACAGAGTACTTAGAAATACCTGCGGAAGATAGGATAGCTACTGAAGGTACTGGGCTGGAGTCAAACCCTTTTTCCATATATGACTCTTCAGCTAACTTTACAGAGAAATATTTAGGTAGAAGTATTGAAAACAGCACCACGGGTGATATGTCTACTGTATCACAAATTATTTCTCCTACAGAACTACATGTGGAAGTCACTGGTTTCGCCTCTGAGGGTGACCTTATTAAGTACCATCATGCATTATCCTACCTACCTAAAGCGGACTTTATGTACTTACTAGAGGAAGTGGGAGTAGTTGACGCCCAGGAATGGCGAGTTCTTGGAGTTGCTGAAGTTAAGAAAAACGAGTTCGCTGTAACTTGTATGGAGTACCAAGAGGATAAGTACCGCATTATTGAGGAGCGTTTAGACTTTGAAGAGTTAGATAGTAGACATATTAGTTCTATACCTAATACGTTAAAGGCCACTCCTCCTCCTGCGGATGTTGATATTGATGAAGCACTATATAAGTCTTCTGATAGTTCCTTAAAGAATAAAATGGTAGTTAGTTGGAGGGAGCCAGATAACTTCCCTTATATCAGAGACTACTTAGTGCAGTATAAGCCAGAGGGAGGGAACTGGGTTACTGCAGGAGTTACTGAGTTTACTACCTTAGACATTTTAGATGTCCCTGCAGGTACTTACACTGTTAGGATACGAGGTACTAGTGTTTTATTGAATAAAAGCTCTAGCTTTACTAAGGCGACTAAAACACTCTTAGGACTAGTAAGGCCCCCGGCTTCTGTAACACAATATTGTGCCGGGTACTCCTACGCGAGGACTGCTCTAGAGTGTACCTCTCAAGGAGCTTGCTCACAAACAGATGCGGGGTTCTCGGTTAACTCCCAAAGCATTTGTGAGGGGTTAAGGCCTTTAGACCCTGATACGGGGGTCTTAGTAGCTGATGAGGATACCTGTGTCAGTACTTTAGGACACGCTTGGGTGGGGGGAGTCTGTCAGGGCAGGTGGCAGTCTGATGGTAATACCTGGGAGACTAATAATAACAATTTCGTGGGTGTATCCGACTTTAAGCTAGGTACTAGCCTTAGATGGGAGCCCGTGCCTGATTTAGACTTAGCAGGATATGAGCTGCAACAAGGCCCTACCTGGGTATCTCCCGACGCCTTAACCTCTATTGATGTTCTAGAGGGAGGAGTGGGTTACTCAGTAGGGGATTCTATTGCAATCACTAGTACTACAGGAGGCTCAGGAGCAGTAGCTGAGGTACTAGCTGTGGACGTGAATGGTAGTATACTCACTGCTCTTGCGGAAGATAAGATGCCCCTAGGCACTAAGGTAATTGTAGGGGGTTCCGGATATAAAGCTGGAGCTGTAGAAGCTGTAGCGGCTAATGGGACAGGAGCTGTATTTGATATTGGGTCTGACAACGTAGGCTGTTGTAAATGCCGTTGTGTAGACAATAAACTGCTTATTAGAGAGAACTCTTTATCCTTTGGAATTGATGGAGGGTACTATCTGCCTGCAGGTGTACACACCTTTATGGTTAAAGCGGTAGATAATAGTGGGATATACTCGGAATATGTTGCCGAGGTGTCTCTTGAAGTAAGCAGTCCTGATCCTGTGACTAACTTAACCTACTCTTTCGTAGGTGGTAATGTTTTACTAGAATGGGAGCCTCCTGTTTCTAGTTTTTACGCAGTCAAAGACTACGACTACGTCTACGGAAACGCTTGGGACTCTGAATCAAGTACTAGGGTGCATGTTAGTTCAAACAATGCAAGTATTAGTGTAAACTGGGGAGGTACTCGTACTTACTGGGTTACCCCCGAGGACCTTGCGGGTAATTTAGCTGTTCCCGTAAGTGTAGAGATAGAGATATTTAACCCTGGTTGGAGTACTTCGGAACCTATTTCACACAATATCAATAAGTTAGGGGTAGCCTCTTTATCTTGGGAGGTCCCTACAGAAGGTTCCTTACCTATCTCTAACTACGAGCTTAGGTACGGAGGAAGTACAGGGGACACTGCTACCTTAATTGGTTTAGTTAAAACTACTACGTACTCAGAGCAAGTATCCTGGGGACCTACAAGTAATGAACCTATAAGAGTATTCTGGGTTCGAGCTATTGATAGTGCAGGTAATATGAGCGAGTGGCAGCATCATCAAGTAGAAATTCGAGACCCTCTAGATCTAAAAACTTTAGACTACTCTTTAATAGGTCCGGACCAAGTGACTACTTGGACGAGCCAAGGAGTAGGCGACGAGGCTTACGATGAGAACATAGAATATTTATTACCTGTCGCACATTGGGAAGTACGAAGGGGTGCTAACTATAGTTCTGCCTTTGTTGTATCGGCTACTAAGTCTTCTCCTAGATATTCTGAGAAAGTAGAGTGGGGTGATGGTACTTCGGAGACTTATTGGGTAACTCCTATGGACTCCGCAGGGAATAAAGGGCCTTCTTCGAGCCTTCTAATTACAGTAAATAACCCTTCTATACCTTCTACAGTTTCTTACTCTATATCAGGTAACACTGCTACAATTTCGTGGGTGGCACCTAGTGCTGATTTAGATATTGTAGAATACGAGTTACGTAGTGGAGCAACTTGGGACTTTAATTTAGACGGTTCGGGTAATATGGCTATTACAAAGGCTTTAACCTTGAACCACACACTTAATGTAAACTGGAGGCCTTACGACCCTGATAACAATATTGATGATATATGGTTTTTTGTTCGCGCAATTGATTCTGCAGGTAATTATTCAGACGCTCCTGTCACTACTGTACATCCCGAGGGCTTAGGATATACCCACGCTAAAATTAATCAATTGGGTCAAGTAATAAACTTACGTAGTTCTTTTGTAGGTATAATGGTATTACTAACTTGGACGGCTCCTACTCTTGCAGGAGATGCTCTTAATAATTATCTGCCTGTTGACTTCTATGAAATCAGAGATGCTACAGGGGCTGTACTTAAAACTACGAAGTCCACTTCTTACTCTACCCCCGTTGACTGGGGTGCAGGGTTAAATAAAGAGTTTACAGTAGTAGCTAAGGATATGGGAGGAAACTATGGAGTACCTGTGGATATAGATATCGCAGTGACCCTTCCAGACGCCCCTAGTTCTTTAAATACCACCGCTGTGGATAATAATGTACTGATTAGATGGCCTAGTGCTTCTAATCCTGCTAAACTTGATATTATTAGTTATGAGGTTAGGAGGTGTCCAGATGGAAATCCTTCTTGTTCTTCAAGTAACTGGGAGGATTTATCTCCGGTATCTTCTACGGCAGGTATGTTTATATCGCATTTAGAGACCACAGGAGGTGCTTTTAAATACTGGTTAAGAGCCACGGATTCTGCAGGTAACGTTTCCGAAGCTATAAGTTCAATAGTGTTGGTCTCAGAGCCTCCTGACTTTATTTTGAAAGAGGATAGGTTATCCACTTTAGATGTTAGCGCACCTAGTAGTTATGAAGGCGAAGAGACCACTATAGAAACAACCGGTATACATAAAGGGGCTGTGTCTGCGTTCCTCCCTGTAGATGATTCTGAGACTTGGTCTCAACATTTTACTACTAATGGATATAATAGTCCTCAAGAGCAGGTAGATGCAGGTTTTGAATACTTCTTGGAGCCCTCCCAGACTTCCGCAGATTTTTGGCAAAAGTGGGATTTAGAAGTGTTGCTAAATCCTAGTTCTATACAAGTAGGTATTGGACTAAGATTGTTAACAGGCACCGTTATACCTTCTACTACCATATACTATAGTGACTCAGACCCTGACGGAACTTCTTTAGAGAATACCGCTGGGTGGAATACTGCTTCAGGGTCTTCTACTATGGCAGGGCAGGCATTTAGGTATCTAAAAGTCCATACCGCCTTTAGTACTTCCGATGGAGGCTTGGCTGCTCTAGACGAATATAGAGTTAAAATAAGTCTTAAAAATATTACAGATTCTGGCACTACAAGTATATTAGGTACCTCAGGTCTATGTAATGAACTAAACTCAGGAGAGGAAGGAGCTCCTATGTATTATTTAGATGAATTAGGGCTAACACAACAGCCTGATAATGATATGGCTTTATGTGTAAGTAAAGGGGGCTCTTGGTATCCTACAAAGGATGATATGAAGGTAGTTAGAGTTTTCTTTAATAAACCTTTTAAGGATATCAACTATTTAAATACTTCGTACAAAACAGAGCTGGATGGGGAGGTAGTACCTTCCCGGTTCACTATATACGATTTCGAGGATGTTCCCAGCCCTTCTTTCTTTTATGCGTATATACTAGATAAAAATGATTACGGGTCTATTTCGGACCCTACAAAATCTTTTAATGGAATTTTAACTTGGAATAGTAGAGGAGTACAATAATGGCAGCAAACTGGAGTAAACCCACCCTAGATTCTTTATACACGGTATTTAGGGATGAGTTAATAGAGAGAGCGGATGATCACGCAAAAATGTTTAATAGTACTAATACCACTAACCTACCCCCGGGGGTAGTTAAGTGGAACGGTTCCGAGAATAAGTTTGATATAAAAATTCCTGCTGGCTGGGAAGACCTTAGTACCGAATATAAGATAAATGTAGAGAAACTAGGAGGGTTGACCTCTTCTGAATATACTAACACTGCTAGCTCCCAGAATATTACAGGGGCCAAGGTATTTACTAATAATACAGAAATTCAAGGTACTACTACTTTAAAAGGAGACGTCGTTTTAGGGGACTCTGCTAATAATGCAGTTACCTTTAATGCGAAAGTAGAAAACACTACATTTTCTGGGGATGTTACTTTGGAAGGGGTTAATACAGACCTAAGTGTAGGAGGAAACTCCGCTCTAGGAGGGACTTTAAGTGTTTCAGGAAACTCCGTTCTAGGAGGGACTTTAAGTGTGTCCAGTAACTTTTCAGTTAATGGACACACTACTCTAGGTAACGCTAGTTCCGATACTATTACGTTAACTGGAACAGTAGGTGCCACGACTTTTAATGGGGACGTTACTCTATCCGGTACAAGTACTGACTTAACAGTAGGAGGCGCA
>Ga0209141_1001414_pt1 | contig 12390 bp, 12 predicted proteins | sample SaaInlLV_10m_DNA_2_FD_184676 | JGI IMG/M metagenome (GOLD analysis project Ga0209141, IMG submission 184676) | Marine microbial communities from expanding oxygen minimum zones in the Saanich Inlet - Saanich Inlet SI074_LV_150m_DNA (SPAdes) (version 2) | ecosystem: Environmental > Aquatic >... | reverse complement strand
AAATAGAGTTTAGTCAAGTGGACAAAACAGATACCCAATTGAGTGGTAAATTTGAGGTTAAAGTGCAATGAGTAAGAAAATACTCATTATTGGGGCTCACCTTATAAGGCATTAAATTAATGAAAATTGCTGTTATACCAGCGCGTGGCGGAAGTAAACGTATTCCACGTAAAAATATTAAAGATTTTTGTGGAAAGCCAATGATTGTTTGGTCTATAGAAGCTGCAAAGGCATCTGGATTATTTGACCACATTATTGTGTCAACAGACGATAGTGAAATCGCTGAATTGGCAAAAGAGTATGGTGCTGAGGTGCCATTTATTAGGCCAGCAGAATTATCTGATGACTATATTGGTACTGGTGACGTTGTTAAGCATGCCGTTGAATGGATAATAAAAAATCTTGGAAAACCTGAATATGTTTGCACTGTCTATGCAACAGCACCTTTTATTAAGCCGATTGATATAATAAAAGGATTGAAGCTACTTCAAGAAAATGATTGTCAAATAGTTTTTACAGTAACAAGTTTTCCTTTTCCTATTCAACGAGCGATTAAAATTACAAGCAATGGTCGAGTTCAAATGTTTCAACCAGAACATTTTATGACACGTTCCCAGGATTTGGAGCCTGCATATCATGATGCGGGGCAACTCTATTGGTCAGTGACTGATGCTGTATTAAATAATATATCAGCATTCTCATCGGAATCAATACCACTTGTTCTTCCTAGGTACCAAGTACAAGACATAGATACAGCTGAAGATTGGATTCGGGCGGAGCAACTATTTCAGTTAATTTTAAATAAAGGATAAGATGAAAAAAAATCAAAATGACAAACATCATGGGGAAGTTTTAGAAACTGATAATGGCTTCGATGTAATAGATTGTAAAATTTGTGGCTTTAAACACATCCTTCCGATTCCTACGGAGGATGAGCTGGAGAAAGCATATCAGCATGAATACTATACAGATGAAAAGCCACTTTTTTTAGAACGTCATAAAGAAGATCTTGAATGGTGGAATGTAATTTATTCAGAACGCTATGAATTATTTGAAAAATATTTACCTGATAACCGAAGAAAAATACTTGACATAGGCTCAGGTCCCGGTTTTTTTCTTCTAAATGGTCAGGAAAGAGGCTGGAAGGTTAAGGGGATAGAGCCTTCAGAAAAAGCAGCTGAACATAGTCAAAAATTAGGGGTTGATGTTGATAATGATTTCTACTCAAAAGATACAACAGATGCTTTAGGTAAATTTGATGCTATTAATATGAGTGAAGTGTTAGAGCATATCCCATATCCTGAGGAGCTGCTAACTTTAGCGCATAAACAACTAGATAATAATGGGATGATTTGTATAGCTGTGCCTAATGATTTTAATCCAATACAAACAATTCTACGTGAACATCATGATTTCAAGCCTTGGTGGGTAGCGCCGCCGCATCATATTAATTATTTTGATTTTGATTCACTATCAATTTTACTGAAGCGTTGTGGGTTTGATGTAATACATAAAGAGGCTACGTTTCCAATAGACATGTTTTTATTGATGGGAGATAACTATATAGGAAATGATGAGTTAGGACGATCTTGTCATAGCAAGAGAAAAACATTGGAGTTAAATCTTTCAAATGCAGGTATGACTGGCCTAAAACGTAAATTATATCAGAAATTGGCAGAGTTAAATTTAGGAAGAGAGGTCGTTATTTTTGCCAGGAAAATGTCGTAATGTTAAAACAGAGAAGGAAATGCTTTATTTGTGGCAATAGTCATGGGGAACTCCTTTTTAATGACTATTGGAAGGTTTCTGGCTGTGATCAAGTAGAGGTTGGTATTCGCATTTGTTTGGATTGTGGAATGGTGCTTCAAGACCCGATTGTTCCAGATTCGATTATGTCCAAATGGTATTCCCAGATTGGAAATTATGCAAATCCATCACGTAATGGTAAGCCATCTATTGCAAAAGTTGCAGCTGTAGATCATCAAATTGAACATCTCAAAAAGTATGTATCAAAGCCAGGTAATGCTTTTCAAGTTGGATGTTCAGATGGGTATACATTGTCTCGTTTTAAGGAAGAAGGATGGCAAGTTGGGGGGGTGGATCCATCCCCTATTGCAGCTGAAGTCTCAAATGTGTTATATGGAATTAAGCCAACAGTAGGTTTTTTTGAAAACTACACACCAAAAACTGGCGAAAAATATGATTTAATTATATTAACACACGTGCTTGAGCATCTATATGATCCAGTCTTATCATTAAAGAAATGTCTGGAACTTTTAGCGCCAGAAGGGGAGTTGTTAATTGAAGTGCCCGCTCTTACACATCCAGAAAATTGGTCAATTAGTTTTTTTACTTTTGAGCATGTTAATTATTTTTCTCAAATATCAATGGAAAACTCATTAAGGAAATCTGGATTTTCAATTCAAGGTGAATGGAATGTTCATTTAGAGCGAAAAGATTATCCGGTAATGACATGTATTGCAAAAAAAGATACAACTAAAAAAGTATCGAGCATTATTTCTGATTATAAAAAAGCTAAAAATAGTTGCGAGTACTTTTTGAAGAATGTAAATGCAATGTGGGTAAATATAGATAAACATTTATCAAGAGAGTTTAAAAAAATAACGCATATTGTAATTTGGGCTGCTGGCATACATACCTCACAATTGCTGGCTAATACAAGTATTGAAAGCAATATAGTAATTGATTACCTGGTTGATATGGATCCACAAAAAAGAGATTTTAAGTTAGGTGAATACGATATTCGTGACCCTGACTCGATTAATTTTAATGATCCGACGCTGGGTATTGTGATTTCATCATTCGAAGCAGAAGATGAAATATATAAAACCATCATCTCTAAAGTTAATCTGAAAGCTAATGTTATTAGATTACACAAACAGGAATGAAAATATCTGATAAACCATATTACGTCTTAGCGGGTGGATATGATACAAGAAATGTTGGCGATTACGCCATGCTTGATTTTTTAAAAAGAAAACTTGATCAAGTTGGTTGTAATATTCAATTGTTAGCACGTCATGACGAGCAACACTTAAAAGATATTTATGGCGTGTCTGAGTTGATTAGTAATTATGAATATAACAATAAAGAAGAAAGTGTTGATAGATTTTTTAGAGGTTTAAATCATGGTGAAGATTCACGTCATTTGGTAAATTTGAAAAACAAGTTGGAAAGCTCTCAAGGCCTTATTATTGGCGGAGGTCGGTTATTAATTGACCATACAGCCGATGTTATGCGAGGCCCTTTGGCATACTTCGCAACCTTGGTTATGCTTTGTCGGTTTTTAGGAGTGCCTATTTACGTGTATGCAATGACAATCGTACCGTGTAAATCAGAAGAAGGGAGTAAATGGTTAAAATTTATAATCGATAACTGTGAAAAAGTTAGCGTAAGAGATAAAGAGTCGGTGGAAGTTCTCCGCTCCATTGGTTGTGTTAATACAGAGATAAAGGTTATCCCTGATCCAGCCTATGGTCTTCTCTGGGGAAAAAAGTTGTTACATTCAAATAAAAAATTAACTGCCGGATTAACAGTTCGAGCTATTCATGAAAAATGGGGGGGGATGTCAAGTAATAGCTATATTCAAAAAATGGCAAGTTTGGTTAAATTATTGAAAGATAATAATATCCATGTTGTTGGCATTCCTCATCAATATTATGGGATTGATGACAGTAGGTATGATGATCGAAATATACTTAATGAAATAGCAAAATATGTAGATTTTGAAGTTATCAATGATGAAATTCTCGATCTAAAAAAATATCAAACAATATATCAAGAGTTAGATATTTTGGTTGGCATTCGTCGCCATTCATTTATTTTTTCAGCTGTTTCGGGTGTTCCCGTATTCCCTTTTTCTGAAAATCCAAATGCCGCTCGTGCGTGTTCTGAATTAGGTGTTGAGGATGTATTGGCATTAAGTGAATCCTTTGAAAATTATGAACGAAAATTGAAAAAATTCCTTAGCATAAAAGATAAACGCCTAATAATTCAGAATGAAAAAATGGAAGAATTAAAAAATAGATTAGAGTTAGGTTATAGTGATTGGTTTACAGTAAGTTAATTTATATAACTAGCATTTATTGATTTTATGGTGTACAAAGTAAAAAGAAGATTTTATCTAAACAGACATATTAACTACTATGGTAACTTCTTACTTGGTTATTGGATAAAATACTAGTCTGACTATGAAGTGCCACTGCTTAAATAGTAAATTTAAATTAGAGAGAGTCTATTATGATTAAAGATGTAAATATAATTAGTGATTTTGCTAAGGATATTCGGCGGGATGCTTTAGCATTGCTATTTCACGCTGGATCAGGTCATCCTGGGGGCACGCTATCATGTGCAGATATTGTTGCTTATTTATGGAAAAAGGAGTTGACTTATCATGGCGATAATTGGCAATCAAAAGATCGGAATCGTTTAATACTTTCTAAAGGACATTCGGTTGCAACAATTTATGCTGCAGCTGGGCGCTCTGGCCTAATTAAACCTGAACAAGCAACCTCGCTTAGAAAGATAAATAGCTTTTTACAGGGGCATCCTCATGTTAATGATACTCCCTGGGTTGAGACAAGTACCGGATCACTAGGGCAAGGGTTTTCTTCAGCCATTGGTATGGCATTAGGATTACGTCATCAAAATATAGTTTCACGTGTGTATGCAATTTTAGGAGATGGTGAACTACAAGAAGGCCAAGTTTGGGAAGGGGCGATGTCAGCAGCTCACTTCAAACTCGATAACTTGTGTGCAATTGTTGATTACAACAAAATGCAGAGTGATGATACAAATGAAAATATAATGGGACTTGAGCCACTTGCTGATAAATGGCGCAGTTTTAACTGGCATGTGCAGGAAATAGATGGCCATGATATTGCCGCTATTGATAATGCAATTAAAAATTCAAAAGAAATAATTGGCAAGCCAAGTATGATTATTGCTCATACAATAAAAGGAAAGGGTGTATCTTTTATGGAAGGTGTGCCAGCATGGCATGGTAGTGTTGCAATTACTACTGAACAATTAATGAAATCATTACAGGATTTAGGGACTGAATCTAAACAACTTGAGGTATATGTCAATGGCAATTTCTGGAACTAAAGATAAGTCACCTGCGAGTAGCCCAGCATTAATTGGCTCGTCAGGTGATTCAATGCGTGAAACTTTTGGCGTAACCTTAACGCAGTTAGCTGAACGTTATCCAAATGTTGTTGTACTTGATGCTGATGTTGCTGGTGGCACTGGTGCTCATCACTTTCGTAAAGCCTATCCGGAACGTTTTTATCAATTTGGTATTTCTGAGCAAAACATGATGTCGGCAGCAGGGGGAATGGCTAGCACGGGATTAATTCCAGTTATAACGGTGTTTGCAGTATTTTGTCTTCGCGCTTATGAGCAAGCTCGCCTTTCTGTTGCGTATTGCAATAGAAATGTTAAAATTGTAGCTAGCCATCCAGGGCTTGATGTTGGGCCAGATGGTGGATCAGCACAGACTCTTGAAGATATAGCAGTTTTTCGTGCAATACCTGGAATGACGGTTATATCGCCTGCTGACCCTATTGAAATGGAATTAGCTACGGAAGCGATATTAAAGTTTGATGGACCAGTTTACATGCGAACTGGTCGAAGTCCGATCCGTCGTGTACTTGCTGACGATTACAAATTTGAAATCGGTAAAGGGCGGGTATTACGTGATGGTTTAGATGTGTCAATTGTAGCTTGTGGTGTTGAGGTAGCCCGTGCATTGGATGCAGCAGAAATGTTGTCGAAAGAAGGTATATCGGCACGTGTGGTTAATATTTCAACAATAAAACCGTTAGATGTTGAACTTTTAGTTTGCTGTGCAAAAGAAACAGGTGCTGTCGTTACAGCTGAAGATCATAATATTCATGGTGGTTTAGGTAGTGCAGTTGCAGAAGCTCTAATACAAAATGAACCATGCCCAATGGAGTTTATTGGTGTGAAGGATGTCTTTGGTGAATCTGGTGAACCTGACGAGCTTGCTGAAAAGTATGGTTTAACTGCTCCCTTTATAGTTGAGGCAGTAAAAAAAGTAATTAAAAGAAAAGAGGCTGTTAAATGATATTGAATGATAAAGTTGCGTTTATCACTGGTGGAAGTCGTGGCATAGGTGAAGGCTTAGTAAGGGCTATTTCAAAGGCAGGTGCAAATGTTGTTTTAACCTACAATGAAAATGCTGAGAAAGCAGAGTTAGTTTGTGAAGAACTGAGACGAAGTGGATCTCAGGCCTTTGCTCTTAAAATGCATGCTGAAGATAGAGAATCTGTTAAAAACGCTATATCAAAGACAGTTGAAAAATATGGCAAGATTAATATTCTAATCAATAATGCTGGGATTGCCCAGGAAAAGCCATTCGATACTATTACTGATGATGACTGGGATTATATAATGTCAGTAAATTTACGAGGTCCATTTTCACTTATTCAAGAGGTGATGCCATTTATGGTTGAAGATGGCTGGGGTCGTATTATTAATATTTCATCAATTGGCGGGCAGTGGGGTGGATTTAATCAAGTTCATTATGCCGCAGCAAAAGCAGGATTAATTAATTTAACTCGTTCAATTGCAAAAATATATAGCGCTCAAGGGGTTACATCTAATGCAATTGCACCCGGTTTAGTTGCTACAGACATGGCTGGCGCTGAACTAGATTCTGAAGCAGGTAAAGCGAAGGTTTCAGGTATACCATCAGGGAGAATTGGTACAGTTGATGATATTGGATCTGCTGCTGTCTATCTTGCAAGTGATGATGCTAGTTACGTTACAGGTCAAACATTAAATCTTAACGGTGGCATGTATTTTACCACTTAAATCAGTATGAAAAAAAAGCTAGTTATAATTGGAGCAGGTGTTGAGCAAATTTATGCATATCAGCTTGCTCGCGAGTTAGGATATTATGTGATTTCGACTGACCAGAGTAAAACCGCCCCTGCTACAAAGTTTTCTGATTATTTTATTCAGGCTTCAACTCGAGATGCTGATGAAACGCTTGCTGCTTTACAGAATTATTGTAGTAAAAATGGCCCTATCGATGGCGTAATGACTATAGCTAATGATGTACCTTTGACTGTAGCTAAAGTAGCTGAATATTTTGAATTGCCCGGTCATTCTGTTGAGAGTGCAATATTAGCAACAGATAAACTTCACATGAAAGAAGTGTTTAGAGAAAAAGGCGTACCTTGTCCAGATTTCTGGGAAGTTCATAATTTAATAGAGCTGGAGTCACTGATCGAGCGAGAAAAATTCGATCGCTTTGTATTGAAGCCGCTTGATGGTTGTGGCGCTCGTGGAGTTTTGTTATTGAAACCAACTGACGATCTTGAATGGGCATGGAATGAATCTTTGAGTTGGGGTAAGGGAGCTACTTTGCTTGTTGAGCGTTTTGTGTCTGGATTGCAAATTTCTTCAGAGTCTTATCTAATATCTGGTAAAGCATATACACCTGCTTTATCAGAGAGAAATTATTCTCGTTTAGATGATTTTTCACCGTATATTATTGAAGATGGAGGAATTCTTCCGGCTCTAGTAAATAAGACTCTTAGCGATAATATCGATCGGTTAATTGAAGCTGGAGCTAAGGCTATGGGGGTTGAGAATGGAATTGTTAAGGGTGATTTAGTTATAAATGATAACGGCTCTCCCCAAATTATTGAACTTGCTCTCCGACTTTCAGGAGGGTGGTTTGCAAGTGATCAAATTATTGCAGCTACAGGTGTTAACTTAGTTAAAGCTGTAATGAAGCAAGCAATAGGTGAAAAGGTAAATGTCGAAGACTTGATTCCGATTTTAAATAAGGCAACAGCGATTCGCTATTGGTTTCCAAAAGCAGGAAAAATAAAAAAGATTAAAGGTGAACAAAAAATTAAAAATTTGCCTGGTATATTAAAGTATGATTTTTTTCGACAATGCAATGAAGTTCAACCAGAAATTCGGATGCATCCTGATCGTTTTGGCTATGTTCTGGTAGAGGGTTCGGATCGTACTGAAGCGATTACACGTGTTGAAAATGCCATTTCCTGCTTAAGTATAGAGGTTGAGTGATATGGCTTTTTTTATAGCCGAAGTTTCGAGTAACCACTCAAGGGATATTAAACGTTCTTTGGCATTTATCGATGCTGCAGCATCAGTTGGTTGTGACTCAGTAAAGTTCCAGCTCTTTAAAATAGAGCAACTTTTTTCATCTGAAATTCTAAAAAAATCGAAGCAACATAGAGATAGAAAGCAGTGGGAGCTGCCTCTAGAATTTCTACCTATATTATCAGATCGTTGCAAAGAAAAGGGCATTCAGTTTAGTTGTACACCATTTTATCTTGATGCAGTTAAAGAGTTAGAGCCTTATGTTGATTTTTACAAAATAGCCTCTTATGAATTGCTCTGGGATGATTTACTTATCGCTTGTGCTCTCACTGGAAAGCCTGTGATTATTTCAACTGGGATGGCTAATTTAGACGAGATAAAGCATGCTGTAAAGACTTTGCGTAATAATAATTGCGAACCGACAGTGCTCCATTGTACATCTGCTTACCCAACGCCCTATAAAGAGGCGAATTTATCTGCTATAGAAACTATTCACAAGTCGATTGGTTGTGAGACTGGTTGGTCAGATCATACCGTTGATCCGGGCGTTATACATCGTGCAATACACAAATGGAATGCAAAAATTATTGAATTTCATTTGGATTTAGATGGAAAAGGTGAAGAGTTTGAGTCTGGACATTGCTGGCTGCCAGAACAAATTGGCTCGGTAATTAAGCAGACTCGTCACGCTGAGGATGCTGATGGTGACGGCATTAAAGAGCCAGTTCCTTCTGAAATGTCCGATCGCTTATGGCGTACAGATCCATCAGATGGCTTGCGACCATTTAAATCAATTCGTAATTCTTTTAACCCTGATACAAAATAGTTTGAATAGACTTCGTGCTTTACTTGTATGCCATGTTAGTTCTGAAATTGGGATTGGGCATTTATCTAGATTATTAGCATTAGCAGAAACACTAAGAAAAGATAATAATGTTATTCCAGAGTTTTTGATCTTTGGCGATCTTATTAAACAAGATGAGTTAGCTGATTTTAATGTATATGCCTTTTCACTTGCAGATGACTTTGTTGCTACGATTGAAAATATTTTAAAGATAAATAATTTTGATGTGGTAATATTTGACCTGTATCCAAAGCATAGCATTGATAACCTTGGTGAATTATTTATACAACTGAAGCAGCGAAAGGTTCGCTTGATTAGTATTGATTCTTTAATTGAATATTGCAATATTTTAGATATTATATGGATTCCATCATTTAATTTTGATTGTAGTAGGTATACTAACTGTACTAGTGTATTAAAGTCAGGATGGGATAGTTTTCTGATTCAGAAGCGACTTCAGCATAAAGACTGGACTCCTGGAATTAAAGTATTAATTTTGACTGGTGGGAGTGATGTTGTAAATTTAGGAGAAACTCTCCCTATGCAATTAGATGAATTATTAGTCAAGAGCACTGATGTACACTGGGTTAGGGGTCCATTTTCCGGTTCTCCAAATTTACCTAAAAAGTGTCGATTAAATTGGATTGTTCACAATGCTCCGGAGCGGCTTGATGAGCTGATAGTTCAAAGTGATTATGTAATGACAGTATTTGGCGTATCTTTTTTTGAAGTATTACAATACGGTATTCCTACAGTTGTTTTCTCACCTTATGGTAATAAAAATAATAATGAGTTGGATGCTTTATCAGAAGAGGAAGTTGCCATGTCTGTGTATAATCCTAAGCTTGCTATTGAGGGGCTTATTGAACTTATGAATAATGATGGGCTTGCTAAAGAATATTCTATGAATGCACTAAAGAAAATGTCAATTAATGGCGTTCAAAATCTTTCTAATGAAATTTATTCTCTAATGGGGCTTAAGTGAAGCCAAAAGGATATCTAGTTTTTCATCTCAATTTAGCATTTTCTTCTATTGAGGAGGAGGTATGTCCAGATGTTATTGAAACTTGTTATCATCCATTGCTAGATCTGATTGAGAAAACGGGTATTCCGATTGGAATTGAATTAACAGGCTGGACTTTAAAGCAGATTGAAAGAATTGATATCGCCTGGATTGAACGATTTAAAGTATTACTAAACACAGGGGCGTGTGAATTGATTGGTAGCGGCTATTGTCAAATAATTGCTCCATTAGTTCCATATAAGGTAAACGAGTGGAATCAGAAGCTAGGTATAGAGTCTTATAAGAAAATTCTTGGTTGTAGGCCAGAAATTGTCCTGGTAAATGAAATGGCGTTCTCAAGTAGCCTGGTAGATTTGTATAGTCAATTTGGCTATAAAGGCTTTATTATGGATAGAGATAATATACGTCTAGCGTTGAAGCTTGAAAAATTGCAAATGAGTGTCGTTCCAACCCATGCAAAAGGGGGTGGTGATACTGTGTTACCAGTATTATGGTCAGATTCAATCTTATTTCAAAAAGTACAACATTTTGCACACGGTGATATATCGATTAATGATTATTTAGACTATCTTAAGAATCGTATTAATAACAACGAATCAATTTTCCCTATTTATTGTAATGATGCAGAAGTTTTTGATTATCGTCCAGGTCGATTTAGCGAGGAACGACCAACACATCTTGAAGGGGAGTGGAATAGGATTGAAAGACTTCTTAAATCTATTTCCTCTAATACGGAGATTGAGTTTATTTCACCAACACAAGCGTTAGAAGCTAGTAATAAAGGAAAAAATAGACTAGTGTCAAAACTTACCAATGCGGCTTATCCTATACCCGTTAAAAAACAGGGAAAATACAACATTACAAGATGGGCAATTACAGGAAGGAATGATCTCTGGCTCAATACGATGTGTCATCGTATTGAAAAACATCTGACTGGGTCTAAAAATAATAACCATAATGACTGGCGAGAGTTATGTGAATTATGGGCAAGCGATTTACGTACACACATTACCGATAAAAGGTGGAGTAAAGCAAAGGGCCAACTGAGTATATTACTAAAACAACATGGCATTAGTAATGCTTTTAATAGTAAGCCTAAAATAGGCGGGAAGTATGACGCTTTGAAAAGCGTCACTGGTCAGTATGGAAGTACCAAAATAGATATAGATGAAGAAGGAATTTTATTGAGCATATCTACTAAAAATATAAAACTGGAATTAAACTTAAGAAGAGGTTTGGCAATACAAAATCTTGCCTTTTCTTCACATAAAATGGAGCCATGTATTGGTACGTTGCCGCATGGATATTTTCCATGTATTTCTCTAGGTGCGGATTATTATAGTGGAGGTGTGGTAGTTGAGTTGCCATTGCAAAGAATGCGGGTTACAGATCTTGAAAAAGTTGAACCGACATTTTTAATAAAAGATAATGGAAATATTGAAATTCGTGCAAAAATTAAAACCCAATTTGGGAGTATTATTAAAGTGGTAGAAGTTTCGATTAATAGTGAAAAAATTTCATTAAGCTATAATTTTTCAAAATGGGATAAAATTATTGGTAGTGTTAGGCTTGGGGCTATAACTTTATTGAATCAATTTGGCCATAAAAATACAAAAATACTATGCTCTAATGGTGGAGAAAATAATGAGATCTTTGATTTTAGTGGTGAATTTAATCATGCGAAACCAGCATCAACCCTTGTCTCTTCGTCAAGGGGGTTAGGTGCAACTACTGGAAAAATTCAAATTATAAATAATGGGAAAAGTATTAATTTACAATGGGATCCAAGTGAATGTGCAGTAATGCCCATGCTACACAGGGCATCATTTGACAGTAGAATTCTATCTAGGGTGTTATTCTCCATGAAAGAAGTGGATGATACTTTGAAAAAACCTTCTAGGCTTGGCACGTTTTCATTGTCAATAACATCTTAGCCATGAATAAGGGCGGCAAGTTTTTATTTCAAGAGGCTGACTTTTATGGAGCATCAAAATTAATTTTTTTAGATAAGGCATTACCTATTTGCTATAAAGCTACCTGGATGCATGGGCTAGGACATATATTTAGTAATGCAGTGAGCCCAGATGTTTTAATTCATTCTAATGAAAGAAGCTTGCCGTTACATTTGGTTAATAATAGTGATACGGTAAAATTACTTAAAAATAAAAATGCCATTGCTGTTGGAATGCCTTATATTTATACAAAAACTTACTCTGAAAATGTAAAGGTAAGGAAAATATATAAAAGAATGTTTATGCCAGGCCACTCTATTTTAGGGATTGATTATTCTTATCAATATGAAGATTGGAGGGTTATATTAAAAAAATATAAGTGCGACTCTATTTGTTTAGGTGGTGCAGATTATGAAGCCATTAAAAATAAGTAACTATTCAGGACT
>Ga0209141_1001413_pt1 | contig 12395 bp, 12 predicted proteins | sample SaaInlLV_10m_DNA_2_FD_184676 | JGI IMG/M metagenome (GOLD analysis project Ga0209141, IMG submission 184676) | Marine microbial communities from expanding oxygen minimum zones in the Saanich Inlet - Saanich Inlet SI074_LV_150m_DNA (SPAdes) (version 2) | ecosystem: Environmental > Aquatic >... | reverse complement strand
TCCACTTGAGAATACACTACATGTGCGGGCATTACCGCATCTAACCCATGGTTAGTCAAATCTTTAAAAGTCGCCATATCTGGCACAAGCTCCATCAGAGGGCGGTCATCAATCGGCAAATCTAGGTGTGAATCAAGCGCAACAAAACCGTGTCCAGGAAAATGCTTACCAACACATTTCATACCGGCTTCATGCATGCCGTTAATCAAAGCACCTGCTAGCTTCACCACAACATCAGGGTTAGAGTGAAAAGCCCTATCGCCAATGACTGAGGAATGGCCGTAGTCCAAATCCAATACTGGTGCAAATGAAAAATCCACATCCATGTCTAGTAATTCTGCCGCTAAGATCCAACCACATGAAAAAGCCTGCTCTAGCGCTTGTTCTGGATTTTGATCGTAGGCCTCGCCTAACTTCATCATAGGCGGTAAATGCGTAAAGCCCTCTCTAAAGCGTTGCACTCGACCACCTTCGTGATCTACTGCAATGAGTAAGTTTTGGTTTGTTAGGCGAATGGATTTGATTAGATCTTTAACCTGAGCAATACTCTCAAAGTTTCGAGTGAATAAAATTACCCCGCCAATACTTGTCTTAGTCAGCTGAGTTTTTTCTTCTTGTGTCAGTATAAAACCAGACACATCCATCATAATCGGCCCAATCATATAAATATATGTTTAAATCTTTTGCTGATCCAGTACAACATTACCAAACTAGGGATTACCATTAAGGCAGTTACTGCAAAAAATACCACCCATTCTCCTCCAAAACTAGCTACCCAGTTTTGGGCTTCTAAACTATCCACCATCCACCCGCTTCCACCGGCAAATAAAGTTCTACCAAAATTACCTGCTGATGCCATTAGCGCATATTGCGTTGCGGTGTAAGCGCGATTAGTCAAATGGGAAATAAAGGCAACAAAAGCAACGGTTGAGAAGGCTGCAGTAAAGTTATCCAACAAAATTGCTACGGCAAAAATATTAGTATCTGGCCCTATAAAAGCCAAATAAGAGAAAATTAAATTGGTACTTGCCATCGCAACACCACTAATCATAAGGCCACGCACCAACCCGTAATGAACTGTGATGACACTAGCAATAATAGAAAAAATAATGGTTAGCGTTGAACCCACCAATTTAGAATAAGTGGCAATCTCACCGGTGGTAAAGCCAATTTCTTTGTAAAAAACCAACGACATTCTGCCCAAAAATGCTTCGCCGATTTTGAAAAATACAATAAACAATAAAATAATGATGGCAGTTTTACCAAAACGAACAAAGAAGTCTTTGAGTGGTTCGGCCACCGTACTTAAGAACCATGCGCTTGTCTTTTGCCACAGGTTATGGCCACCCAACAATTTTTCGTATGATTTTTGCGCTTGCGCTTGTACTGCCTCACGCTGACTTTCAGGCTCATCCAACCACAGTGTATTTAGAATAAAACCAACAACAAACACACTAATCATTAAATAAACAGATGACCAATCTTTGCCAAAATCAGACAAATAAAGTGCTACTGCACCAAGGAAGCCGTAACCTACCCACCAGCCAGAAGTTGCCATCGCTGCGGTTGCGGGTAGTTTGTCTTTTTCTTCTAAACTGAATGCATCAATTCGGTAGGCATCAATCACAATGTCTTGTGTACTCGATACAACAGCAACCGCCAAAGCCAACAAGCTCACCCAAATCAAACTGTCTTTTGGATCGGTAAAAGAAATAGCAATAATGAGTAAAAGCAATAGACTTTGTAACAATAAAAGCCATGAACGGCGCTGACCAAATCGTTTGCTTAATATAGGGATTTGCACTCTGTCTAACAAAGGCGCCCACAGCCAATTGATTGAGTACACTGCAAACACTGATCCAAAAAAACCAATCGCTGTACGGGTTAACCCCGCATCTTTTAACCACAAAGTCATGGCTGAACCAATAATTACCCAAGGGAAGCCACTAGCAATACCGTTTAAAAAAATAAACAACATTCTTTTATCTAGATAAGTTTCTAGCAGTTTATTCATTTAACATTGATTCCACGGCATGCCATCATGTCGCCAGCCATTGACATTGCCACGCTGATCACTCTCATCTAGATCACCTTCAAAGCCACTTACAACGTGAGACACATCAGTAAAGTTATTGTTAATCAAACAACGGCCAGCATCATCAGAACGAAACCCACTGCGACAGATAAGGATAATTTCTGTGCTGAGCGCATCGTCACCGATAAATCGCTTAATGGCTGCAATAAAGTCATCGGCGTGTGGCTCCCAATCTGGTTCATCTACCCAAGGCACAAAAATACAATCAAGTGGCCTACCTACAAACTTGTTTTCCGCCTCGGTACGCACATCAATTAAAACCGCTTCTTTATTGGCCTGCAGCCGTTCATAGGCCTTCTTAGGCAGGTATTGTGTTAGTTGACTCATGAGCTCATTATAACGATATCTTCGCCGGTTTGAACATGATCAAATAACTCAATAACATCTTGATTATGCATACGAATACAACCCTTTGATCCAGGTACACCCATCGGTGTTTCATCAGGTGATCCGTGAATATAAATATATCGATCTTTAGTGTTGCTGTTGTGCTCTTCAAGGCCTTCTAGCCATAAAATACGGGTGAGTATCCAATCTCTATCAGAGTTTTTGTCAAGTAATGTTTTTGAAAAAACTTCACCGGTTGGCTCTCTGGCAATCAATACCGATCCCACTTCTAAGTCAGTACCGATTTTTTCTGCAATTTTGAATTTTCCTAAGGGTGTGCAATAAGAGCCTTCAGTTTCACCCACGCCATTTTTTGCACTACTAATAGAATAAGTTTTATCTTGATATTTTAGTGTCTGATTAGTAATGTCAATTGTAATCATTTAGTGAATAGTGCAATTGATTCAACATGGGCAGTTTGAGGGAACATATCCATCACCCCTGCGGTATCTAATTTGTAACCAAGCTCGAGCAACTTAGCGGTATCTCGCGCTAATGTTGCAGGATTACACGACACATATACTAATCGCTCAACGCCGAGTTTAGGTAGTAATTCGACAATCTCAATTGCACCTGAGCGTGCAGGGTCGATCAATGCTTTGTTATAAGTTTTACCTCTAAACCACTCAGTACCTTCAACTTCTTTAAACAAATCAGCCTTGTAAAAGTTTGCATTGGTAATTGCATTTTTCTCAGCATTATATTTAGCACGCTCAATCAAACCCAAATCACCCTCCACACCCACCACATGTTTAGCGTGTTTGGCAATCGGCAAAGTAAAGTTACCCAAGCCACAAAACAAATCAATTACTTCGTCTTCATCATTAAGCTCCAGCATATCCAATGCTAAATTAATCATCTTTTGATTAAGCTTAAAATTCACCTGAGTGAAATCAGTCGGTAAAAACTCCATTTCAATATCATGATCAGGGTGTGAATACGTTAGCACTACTGGCTGATCTAATGGTTTAACCGTATCTTGTCCGCCACTTTGAGTGTAGAACGTAATGTCTAGCTCATTGGCACAATCGAGTAATATTTGCTCATCTTTAGCCGTTAGTGGTTCAAGGTGTCGCAAGATTAACACCGTGTTATTCTCAGCCACCGCTACTTCTAATTGCGGGACCTGTGATTTAATTGAAAGTTTTTCTATGGCATCGGCCAATACTTCAAGATTATCACCTAAGGATGGATGCAGCACTTCGCAACGACTCATGTTAGTAATAAAGCCAGATTTCTTCTCTCTAAAACCTACCAGTACTTTTTCTTTTTTAGCGACATAGCGCACGCCAAGTCTTGCCTTACGACGATAACCCCAACTCTCGACTTGTAATGGCTCTAACCAGTGCTTTGGCTCAACTTTAGCTTGGCCAGCAAAGGCATCTTTGAGCCATTTGCCTTTAGCTTCTATTTGATCCTCGCTAGACAAATGCTGGAATGAGCAACCACCACAAATACCAAACACCCCACACTTGGGTGTTATGCGATTATCAGCAGGTTTTAACACCTCAACAACATCAGCCTCTTCAAATTTAGCACGTGAAAAAGTACGGTCTGCAATCACGGTTTCGCCCGGCAAAGCGCCAGAGACAAAAATCACTTTTTCCTCTAAATGCGCAATGCCTCGCCCCTCGTGCGAGAGTGATTCGATTTCTATTTCGTAGGTTTTAGCCTTTGGTTTTCTTCTTCTACCCATTTAATAACTCAATCCAATGTTTGACCGGTATTTTAGTGTCTTTTTGCAAGTGCATTAGACAACCGATATTAGCAGTTACAATCATCTGTGGATTGGAGGCCTGCAAGTGCTGTAATTTATTGATTTTTAATTCTTGTGAAAGCTTTGGCTGGAAGATTGAATACGTACCTGCTGAGCCGCAACAAAGATGTGAGTCTTTTACTGGCGCTGGCGTATAGCCTAGTTGCTGCAAGATAGAATTAACCAAGCCTGCTAACTTTTGCCCATGTTGCAGTGTGCATGGCTCATGATAAGAAATATTCGATTTTTCTAAATTTAGCTGATTTAAATCTTTGTCGACTAAAAACTCAGCAATGTCTTGGGTTTTGCCAGAGACTGCCTGTGCCTTTTGATAATATGGATCTGACTGATCAAATAAAGACGGGTAATCTTTCACCATTAAACCGCAACCGCTCGCACTAGAGATAATAGTCTCCACCTCAAAATCAAGCCAGCTATCAATGTTAGCTTTAACTTTAATAAGCGCCTCTTGAGTTGCACTAAGGTGTTGATCAACCGCCCCACAGCACTGTTTTTGTGGGGTTTCAATGGCATCATAGCCCAGCTTTGCCAAAATATTTTTAACACTATGGTTGATATTTGGGGCAAGCACAGGTTGTACACAACCGCCTAATAACAATACTTTTTTACTGCCAACACTTGGGGTAATGGATTTTCCTTGTTTACTTGAGTGTTTTGCAATAAATCCAATTGGATTAAACAATAATGGCGTGGTTAATAATTTACGCACAGAGTGACGATATACTCTTTGCCACAATGGTCGCTTCTGCTCAACAAACTCACGGCCAATATCAATCAAATGTCCGTACTCAACCCCAGATGGGCAAGTAGTTTCACACGATCGACAGGTTAAACAACGATCAAGATGCTTGATACTTTCATCAGAAAAATGATTATTTTCAAGTGAAGACTTAATTAAATAAATACGCCCACGAGGTGAATCTAACTCATCACCCAAGAGCTGATAAGTAGGACAAGTAGCCAAACAAAAACCGCAATGCACGCACTTACGAATAATATCATTGGCTTTTTGATTTTGAATATGATTCGTTTGCATTATTGAAAAACACCCTTAGGATCAAACACCGACTTTAATCTTTGTTCAATTTCAGTTCGTAATGCTGAATTATTACTCGACTTCATTGGTGCGTTAAGTTCGCCAACATAAGTACTCGGCAATACCTTAAAGCTGATTTGTGTAATCACCGCTAACTTGCCTTTTGAGCCGACCAACAAACGCGCGACATCATAGCCTGCTACGTTTTTCATTACCTGGCCACCAAAGTTTAACAACTCGCCATTACCATCAATAATTTGCACACCCAAAACACTGTCAGAAATATCTTGCCCGCCATTGGCATACACAGCGCCAATAGTGGTGGCGTCATCTTTGGTATAAAAAGTTAAGGATTGTTTATTTTTCTTTAGTTGTTTTTTAATCTCGGCAATTGTAGTGCCCGCCTTTACCGTCATCACCAATTCTTCTGGGTAATACTCCACCACGCCAGCATAATCTAACCATTCAGCATTAATATCTATGCTATCTGCCTCTCGCACCAGTGTTTGTAATTGTGTAATGCGATCTGCCATCAAAATCGCTCCAACTCTGGATGTGACAACTCGCCATGATGCACATGCATTGCACCGAGCTCGGCACAACGATGCAATTCTGGTACTGCTTTGCCTGGGTTAAACAGGGAATCCGGATCAAAGGCTTGCTTGATCTTGTGAAAAACTTCCAATTCTTTAGCATTGAATTGATGACACATGGCATTGAGTTTTTCAACGCCAACGCCATGCTCGCCGGTAATAGTGCCACCCATATCAACACTGAGTTTTAAGATATCTGTACCAAATTCTTCGGTTCTTTCTAGCTCGCCTTCAATATTTGCATCGTACAAAATTAGTGGATGCAAATTGCCATCACCTGCATGAAAAACATTGGCCACTCTAAGCTGATATTTTTGAGAAAGCTCATTAATTTTTTCTAGCATGTCTGCCAGATGTCTACGCGGAATAGTGCCATCCATACAATAGTAATCAGGTGATAAACGACCTACTGCTGGGAATGCTGATTTACGCCCTTTCCACAAATCTAGGCGTTCTGCTTCACTTTCAGATACTTTTAAGGTAGATGCACCTGAGAGTACTTTTAATACCGTATCAAGCTCTGCTTGCACTTGCGCTTCAGTGCCATCTAACTCACACAAGAGCAGCGCTTGTGCATCTAATGGATAACCTACCTGTGCAAAACCCTCAGCTGCTTCAATGGCAAATTTATCCATCATTTCTAAGCCTGCGGGGATGATGCCAGCTTTAATAATATCAGCCACAGCATTAGCACAATCACGCACTGAGTCATACGCTGCCATCACTACTCGTGCGAGTTGTGGAGTCGGTATGAGCTTCACCGTAATTTCAATCATAATGCCTAACAAACCCTCAGAGCCATTCATCAGCGCCAATAAACCCATGCCGTCATCTTTACGACTTAGTGTCAGCTCTTCGCCATCCATGGTAAGCATGGTTAAAGATTCGATATTGTGTACCGTTAAACCGTATTTAAGACAATGCACACCACCTGAGTTTTCAGCCACGTTACCACCAATCGTACAAGCGATTTGGCTCGAAGGGTCAGGTGCGTAATACAAACCATGTTCAGCTACTGCTTCGCTAATGGCAATGTTTCTAACCCCTGGCTCTACCACGGCTAATTGATTTTTAGCATCAATCGATTTCACTTGATTAAGCTTCGATAACCCCAATACAATTGATTGCTCTAACGGCATCGCACCACCAGCTAGGCCTGTGCCTGCACCACGGGTAACGACGGGTGTATTGTGTACTTTACAAATTTTTAAAATCTGCTTAATTTGCTCAATGTTCTCAGGCAAGGCTACAGCCAAAGGCTTTTGTCGATACACACTCAGGCCATCGCATTCAAACGGGCGTGTGTTTTCCTCACCGGTAATGACAATACCCTTAGGTAAAGCGCGAGATAATTCTTGGACGACAGACATGCAAGCAATTATAATGGCTTCTTTAATTCTATTAACCTTAAAAACTATGCAATCATTTAATCCACCAATTAGAACTTTAATGGGTCCTGGCCCTTCTGATGTACATCCTAGAATCCTATCTGCAATGGCTCGTCCAACAATCGGTCACTTGGACCCTGCTTTTGTTGGCATGATGAATGAAACCAAAGAAGGTTTGAAGTACATTTTCCAAACTGAAAATGAATTGACTATGCCAGTTTCAGCGCCAGGTTCTGCCGGTATGGAAACTTGTTTTGCTAACTTAGTTGAGCCAGGTGATAAAGTTGTTGTGTGTATCAATGGTGTATTTGGCATGCGTATGAAAGAAAACATCACGCGTTTTGGTGGTGAAGCTGTTGTTGTTGAAGACGACTGGGGCACAGCCGTATCAACTGACAAGGTTGAACAAGCTTTAAAGGACAACCCTGATGCAAAAATTCTAGCTTTTGTTCATGCTGAAACTTCAACCGGTGCAAGCTCTGATGCAAAAGCACTTTGTAAAATTGCACATAATAATGACTGTATCACGATTGTAGATGCAGTGACATCATTAGCTGGCACTGAACTGCGTGTTGACGAATGGGAAATTGATGCGATTTACTCAGGCACGCAAAAATGTCTTTCAGCAATGCCTGGTATTTCACCAGTTAGTTTTAACGAACGTGCATTAACCAAAGTTAGAAATCGTAAAACCCCAGTTACTTCTTGGTTCTTAGATTTAAACTTAGTCATGGGTTACTGGGGTGAGGGTGCAAAACGTACTTACCATCACACAGCGCCGGTAAACACGCTATACGGCTTGCATGAGTCTTTGGTAATGATCTCAGAAGAAGGCCTGGAAAATTCTTGGGCACGTCATAAAACAAACCACGAAGAATTAAAAACCGGCCTTGAAGCTATGGGTATTAATTTCTTAGTCGATGAGGCTGATCGCCTTCCACAGCTTAATTCAGTGTTTATTCCTGAAGGTGCTGATGATGCTGCAGTTCGCTCTATTTTGTTAAATGATTACAACTTAGAGATCGGTGCCGGTCTTGGCGCTTACGCAGGCAAAGTATGGCGCATTGGCTTGATGGGTCACTCTTCTAGAAAAGAGAATATTGCCCTATGCTTAACAGCACTTAAGGATGCGTTAGGTCGATAATTTCAATCACTCATACTTAAGAAACAAAAAAGGCGACCTAATTAGGTCGCCTTTTTTATGCGTGATTATTATTTAAGCCAGTTTAGCTAATAACTCTTCATCAGTTTCCACTCGATCAGGGTCTGATAGGCAACAATCTACTGGGCAAACTTCAACACATTGTGGCGTATCAAAATGACCAACACATTCGGTGCATTTATCACCATCAATCTCATAGATTTCATCACCCATATAAATCGCTTCATTTGGGCATTCTGGCTCACAAACATCGCAGTTAATACATTCATCAGTAATCAGTAAAGACACGGTTTTCTCCTAAATTTTAAATCGACAATATTGTTGTCTATATGGGGGCTATTTTAACCGATTGCAAGTCGCATCTTTGGTAACATATTAGTTTTCTTTTTCAAGAGCAATTATGAGATTTCTAGCCTTACTTTTTACTTTGTTTTTATCATTCCAATCTCAGGCGCAATTAGACGATGGCTTGTATGCCAATTTACACACTAATCAAGGTGATATTATTGTCAAATTGGCTTATGAAAAAACCCCGTTAACGGTGATTAATTTTGTGGGCTTAGCCGAAGGCAAAAAACACTCAAATATTCAAACAGGTAAGCCTTTTTATAATGGCTTAAAGTTTCACCGAGTGATTGATAATTTCATGATTCAGGGTGGCGACCCAAAAGGCAATGGAACCGGTGGTCCTGGTTATAAATTTGCAGACGAAATAACGGATTTATCGCATGATGCTGGTGGTATTTTATCCATGGCAAACTCTGGCCCAGGCACTAACGGCTCTCAGTTTTTCATTACTCACGAAGCAACACCGTGGCTAGATGGCAAGCATACGGTTTTTGGCCATGTGGTTAAAGGCATGGGCGTGGTTAACACCATTAAAAAAGACGATTTCATTCGCAAAGTAAAAATCATTCGTATTGGTGAAAAAGCCATTAACTTCAAAACTGATGAAGCTGCTTTTCAAGCATACAACCAAAAAGAGTCAGAAAAAGAGCTAGAAAAACAAGCCAAAAAACGTGAAAAACTCACCCGCTTCGTTAAAGCCAACTACCCTAACGCTAAAGCTGCAGAGGCAGGTCATTATGTACAAATCAACCAAACAGGTGCTGGCGACCCACCCAAGCCAGGTGATTTGGTTAAGGTTAATTTATCCATTGATTTAGATGATGGCACCAACATGCGTCCATCAGACAAGCCACTACCTTTTGCCGCAGGATCGGGTACTATTATTGAGGTAATTGACCAATCAGTACTTAATATGAATGTTGGTGAAAGTCGCACTATTATCGCATCTTATGCGCAAATATACGGTGACAGTACGCGTGGTAGTTTATCTCAAAAATCTTTGCTCATCTTTAATTTAGAGCTTTTATCCATTAACGACGTAGACTAATATGTTTTTAGAATTAATCAGTTTTCTTACCGAGTTTGATCCGGGCTTTAGTGTCTTACAATACTTAACCGTTCGTGCAGTATTGGCAATGTTGGCGGCATTATTTATCAGCTTAACCCTAGGTCATTTCTTTATCGCTCGATTACAACAATATCAAATCAAACAAGTGATACGTGCCGACGGCCCAGAAACACATTTATCCAAAGCCGGCACACCAACCATGGGCGGTGTGATGATTCTCTTCTCATTTATTGTCAGCATCCTTATTTGGGGTGATTGGCACAACACTTACCTATGGATGATTATTGTCACAGCGCTAATTTTTGGCGGCGTTGGTTTTACTGATGATTATTTAAAAATTGTCAAAAAATCCTCTGATGGCCTAAGCGCTAAACACAAAATCTTAGGTCAATCTTTGGGTGCAGTTATTATTGGTATTTGGTTAGTCAATGATCCACACCAACCTATCCCTACTGATTTACTTGTCCCATTTTTTAAAGATTGGACTATTCCACTAGGTGCAGCTGGTCTGGCAGTGCTGTCTTATTTTGTAATTGTGGGCAGTTCAAATGCGGTTAACTTAACCGATGGTCTTGATGGTTTGGCGATTATGCCGGTGATTTTAATCTCGGGCGCATTGGCAATTTTTGCTTATATTGGTGGTAACTACAACTTTGCTAATTACCTCAATATGCCATTTATGCCAGGCACGGGCGAGATTTTTGTAATTTGTGCAGCGTTGATTGGCGCGGGCTTAGGTTTCTTATGGTTTAACACTTACCCTGCTGAAATCTTTATGGGTGATGTTGGCTCGTTATCACTCGGTGCGATTTTGGCTGTGATTGCGATCATCGTTCGCCAAGAAATCTTGTTATTTATCATGGGCGGTGTATTCGTTGCTGAAACCCTATCAGTGATGATCCAAGTTGGCTGGTACAAGCGTACTAAGCAGCGTATCTTCCTAATGGCACCACTACACCATCACTTTGAGAAAAAAGGCCTGTCAGAGCCTAAAATCATTGTGCGTTTTTGGATGATTACTTTCATTTTGGTGTTGGTTAGCCTAGCATCTATTAAAATACGCTAGCATGAGTCAATTAAATAAATGGGACGAACGTTATTTAGCCTTAGCAGCTGAAGTAGCCACTTGGTCAAAAGACCCGTCCACTCAAGTAGGTGCAGTTACCGTTGGCAGTAAAAAAGAAGTACTTTCTCAGGGTTTTAACGGATTTCCTCGTGGCATTCATGATACTGACGAACGCTACAATCACCGAGAGACCAAATACAAATTTGTCGTCCATGCTGAGATGAACGCTATTTACAACGCCACTTACTCAGGCACTTCACTAGATGGCGCAACCCTTTATGTACACGGCTTACCTATTTGCTCAGAATGTGCCAAAGGCATTATTCAAGTGGGCATTAAAAAAGTAGTCATCAAAAAATCTAAAGAACTTGATAACTGGAATGAAAGCGTTCAGCTCTCAAAAGAAATGTTTGATGAAGCCGGTATTGAGCTCATTATTAAATAACCATGTCTGAAGTTTCTAAACGTCGCACCTTTGCGATTATCTCTCACCCTGATGCCGGCAAAACTACCGTCACTGAAAAGCTATTACTTTACGCAGGTGCGATCAAAACTGCCGGCAGTGTTAAGGCCAGAAAAGCCAGTGCTCATGCCACCTCTGACTGGATGGAAATGGAAAAAGAAAGAGGTATTTCCATTACCTCATCCATCATGCAGTTTGATTATGATGGTCACGTTATCAACTTACTCGATACCCCAGGGCACGAAGACTTCTCTGAAGACACCTACCGCACACTAACAGCCGTTGACTCCGCACTCATGGTGATTGACGTTGCCAAAGGTGTTGAAATGCGCACCATTAAACTGATGGAAGTTTGTCGCCTGCGTGACACCCCTATTCTCACCTTTATTAACAAACTCGATCGCGAAGGCAAAGAGCCAATTGATTTGATGGATGAGGTAGAAACCGTACTCAATATCGAGTGTGCGCCCATTACTTGGCCAATTGGCATGGGTAAGCGCTTTAAGGGTGTAGTACATTTATTGGAAGACAAGGTTCATCTGTACGAAGCAGGCAAGAACTCTGAGATTGGTGAAAACATCATTATTGATGGTGTTGATAATCCTAAATTAGATGAGATTTTAGGTAAAGATGTCGCCATCGAGATGCGTGAAGAAGTTGAGCTTATTCGTGAAACTACAACTCCATTTGATCTAGACGAATTTTTATCCGGCAAGCAAACGCCAGTTTTCTTCGGCTCGGCAATTTCAAATTTTGGTATTCAGAATTTGCTCGATGGTTTTATCCAGTACGCGCCAACACCAAAAAACAGAGAATCTGATATTCGAGAAGTTAAACCTGATGAAACTAAACTTACTGGTTTTGTCTTTAAAATTCAAGCAAATATGGATCCAAAACACCATGACCGACTTGCCTTTATGCGTATTGTTAGTGGCGAGTACAAAAAAGGCATGAAAGTGCTGCAAGTATCTACCGGCAAACAAATCAAAATCGCCAATGCCGTTACCTTTA
>Ga0209141_1001393_pt1 | contig 12537 bp, 9 predicted proteins | sample SaaInlLV_10m_DNA_2_FD_184676 | JGI IMG/M metagenome (GOLD analysis project Ga0209141, IMG submission 184676) | Marine microbial communities from expanding oxygen minimum zones in the Saanich Inlet - Saanich Inlet SI074_LV_150m_DNA (SPAdes) (version 2) | ecosystem: Environmental > Aquatic > Marine... | reverse complement strand
TCTTTGAGATGCATGCTTGTGAGGGTTGTTGCGTAGCTATGATTGCTACTCTCTCACGATGCTTGTCTTTTGTCCATCATTTTTGTTAAATTTGTTTACCTAATGAGTGGGGGATCTGAACCGTTACACTTGGGCCGGTTCTCTTTACCGATCCATGTCAGTTCCAGTCGGGGCTTTTGGTTTTTACTCATGATTTGACTATCCTATCCTCTGTTCAATGCAGTCATCACCGCAGTTTTCAGAGTCTGTAGGTCGGTTGAATTTTCAAAGACGGCTCTGGGGTTTTTGTTCCATTGCAGTTTGTCATACTCCTCAACGATCTGTGTGGAAATTTCTCCAATCATTTCGGAGAGGGTTTGTTGATGTGCTGCTGAAAGATGAAGTTCATCATGGTCAATCGCATCAAATCGGATCAGGAGAATGTGCGCCGTCAAGAGGCTACAGTGTCGCAGGATCTCCTGCTGTTCTCCGCTATCCTGATGGGCATCCCAACGCAGTTGGGAGCGTACCTGCTCTACAACTTGTACAGTACGCCATAGCTGGCGGGCCTGTAGAGAGCTTTTGAAGATGCGACTGTAGTTGGAGCTGTTCTCTTCTCCGTTGAGTTTTCGGTCAAACAGCCGTTTGATGTTTTTCTTGGCAAGACTGACTAGACTGCTCCAATCCTCTCGAACCCAGCAGGCCAAGGCTCTTGCAGCCATCTCTACATCGAAATCCTGCTGGTCTGCCTTGCCCCCTTTGTAGCGGTAGGTAATACCCGCCTGCTGTAAGGTCTGTGCCCACTGCTGCTGGTTCTCATCCAGTGCGGCAAAGTCGATGTCTGTGATCGCATTCTGGTGGTTACGATAGCGGGTGATGTGTTGCCCAAAGTTGTTTGGTGCACCATCCAGGCTGACAATGGTTGCCAAGATTTTGGAGGGTGCCTCTCCATCGGTGGCTGTGGCGTTGGTTAGGCTGCTGACCGTTTGTGCGCCATTGATTACAGAGAGGCCATGAAAGCGGAAGCGGCCTTGGTTACGATTTTCGTCGCGCCTTCCAATGACATCAAAGGAGTCACAGAGAAAGGTAACCCCATTGTTAAAATAGAAGAAGTGCTCTGGCTCTTGCTGGATGGTTTGGGCAATATCCCGATTGACCAGCGTATCTCCTTTAAATTGTCGGATATTGGCATCAAAGAGCTGGTTGCCATACTGCTCTTTCAGTGCCTTGAGTTGTTGGCCGGAAACAGTGCCGTAGTAGGCTACATATGGCTGATTGATGCAGCCAAAATTTTCCAGCTCAATTTCTGCAGTAATGGGGTTGGGTTGTATTTCACTGATCTGAAAATCGTCGAAAGTTGCCAGTCCTGCATTGGTAAAATGGAGAAAGTTGGGTTCACCTGCTGAGTTGAAGGAGTTCTCAAGGTCGCCCATCATTCTGCGGCGATCATCGGAGAGGGCATTTCCCGTATAGACCAGCACGGCTTTTACCTTGGCAATGCCTGTATCAAAGGTGGTATTTAGGGCTGGAATTTTATGTTGTAGTGTCTGGTTGAAGCGTGAGTATTGCTGATTTAGCAAGTCCCTGACACCACTCTCAAATTTGTTTACGTCGCCGAGTGCAGGCTCTCCTTTCCCACTATCAATATACTTGGATTGGATCAACCAGATGGTTTCGGTGGGGTCAATAAAGACGGAATCAATACCGTGGTCATCACCGCCATCAATGGATGCCGCTACCGCCTCCTCGATGGATGCGTTGGTGGCTTGCGTTAGTATAGTAGGCCGCGAGTGCCTTGGAGTAGTAGTTACGCTGGCGTGCGGTATCGTCGTTACCTGTGCCTGTAATGTGTGTTTGAAAACGTTGATCGAGTAGTTCACAGAGCTGGATCAACTCATGGGGGCGGCTTACTTCTACCATTAGATCACCTCCCAGCTGATGGTAAAGAGGTGCTGTTCTTCGATGGTCTGGTTCATCTTCTCTTCCAGTTCGGTGATAAGCATTTCGCGGCGGTCATCCACCTCATCTTGTCGGTCAAATAGTTCACGGCGTTTTTTATTGCGCTGCTTCTCCAGCTCTTTTTGTCGCTTCTGCCAGTGGAGTTTTTCGTGGAGGTCTGGTGCTACCTTTGCGGTTCTGCGCACCTCCTGTATTTCACGGTCATGCTCTTTGATCTCCTGCTCCAGTACCACCTTGAGGTCATCCGCCCAGGTATCGAGTTTTTCTACCTCATCCCCAAAATATTGGAGGTTACGTTGGCTGATCTCCTCCATGATCGTGGTTTTACTGCGCTCCAGCTGGCCCTGAAGACTGGTGTTGATATCAATGGGGCGTTGTGTTGTATTTTCAGCGGGATAGGCCAATAGCTTTTCCAGTACCTCTGGCGCGATGGTCTCCCCTTGGCGGTTAGTTCCGCAGGTCACAATATGGTCCTCTATACGCTTCATGGACTCTACGGTGAGACGGTTGACCTGTAGTTGACCGGATTGCCCCTTGAGTTGCTGGACGACGGATACCTTGGTCCCTTTGGTGCCTACTCGAAAAATAAGGTGTTCACTGCTCAGTGGTCGGGCTTTGGCTTGTTCAATGGCCCACTGTGCCAGTGGGTGCTTGAGGCGGTAGATGTGGTGCTCGCCATCTCTCCTGGGGAGCTCATACTCTCCGGTTGGGATGTTGTCTGGGGCATTTTGCGGCAGGCTCTCTATAATAAAACCACCGTCGGCCTCTTTGAAATGTTTGTCCAGTTCGGTTTTTGTCAGGGCGAGTAGCATCTGCTCATACTTATCAAGAGAGCGCTCGGTATTGATTTTGATCTTTTGTAGAACATCTTCGTCGAAATGCTCAAACAGCTTCTCGCGTGTGTCCACCATCTGTAGGTTGATCTCATGTGCAAGCTCTTGCTGTAACTGGTTAAAGGCCTGTTTAATATCTGCAGGATCACGGCAGGTGTCGTAGATGGTCTTCACCTTGTGCTCGAAATCTACACCGTGCTCGATGGCCCCGAGTACTTCGTCAGAGGCTCCAAAAACACCATCAAAGATGTTGAACTTCATCTGTAGCAGTTGATGAACCCGTTGGTCAGCTTCGTTGGTGGTGTCCATAAAGTTAAGTACAACGACATCATGTTTCTGTCCATAGCGGTGGCAGCGGCCAATGCGTTGCTCAATGCGTTGTGGGTTCCAAGGTAGGTCATAGTTGATCACCAGTGAGCAGAACTGCAGGTTAACCCCTTCGGCGGCAGCCTCGGTGGCGATCATCACCTTGCCTTGTAGTTTGAAATATTCAATCAGTGCAGCACGTGTATCTGCTGTTTTTGATCCAGTAATTTTGTCACTGCCTTGATGTGTTTTAAGCCAAGCTTTGTAGATCTCTTTGGCCTTGCTGTCACTGTTGGTACCGTTAAATAGTACGATGCCATCACCGTACTTGCTACTTTCCAGTAGTGTTCGCAGGTAGTCCTGAGTCTTTCTTGATTCGGTAAATAGAACCGCCTTTTCTGCTGCACCCATCTCGTTCATCTTGGCAAAGGAGATGTTGAGTGCCTTGAGCAGTGATTTGCCTTTGGTGGGTTGGTGAATGCTTCGAGCCAGTGTTCTAAAGGATTTTAACTCTTCAATCTCTTCTAGAATGGACTGTTCAACCTCTCTGTTTGCACTAAGACTCTCATCATTGATCCACTCCTCAGCGGTATTTTGCAGGGCTTCATAATCGATGTTGAGGCTATTGAATAGAGTTTCCTCGGCCAAATTCTTTTCAAGGCGCTGGATAATGGTGTCTAGTGCTCCGGCAATTGCAAAGGGTGAAGAGGCGAGCAGTTTCCACATTACCATGGAGATGAGTTGCCGTTGCCCAGAGGGCAGGGCGTTCAGTTCAGGCCTGCGCAGGTAGCTGGATACCTTTTGGTAGAGTGTCTGTTCATCGGCTGAGGGGGTGAAGTTCTCTACCATGGAGATACGCTTGGTGTAGGGAACGTAGGCACGCACCTCTTTTCTCAGCGTGCGTTTACAGATCGGCTTGATTCGCTGTTTGAGCTCTCCAAAGGTAGTGGGGTTGTTCAGTTTTCCATAGCGGATACGAAAGCTGTCGAGGTCACCAAATACCTTCTCATCGACTACGCTGACTAGGCCAAAGAGTTCCAGTAGGGAGTTCTGTAGAGGGGTGGCAGTGAGTAGTACTTTGTATACTGAGTTTAGGGCATCCCGAATTGCTTTGGCGATTTTGTTCCCTTTTTTGTAGATGTTGCGCAGTCGATGTGCCTCATCGATTACCGCAAGATCCCACGGTACCATCTGAATATCGGCGGCTTTTGATTTTACGAACTGATAGGAGCAGATCACTATGCCATCACCGATATCGAAAGGGTTTTTGATGCCCTCTTTTTTTGCTTTTTTGTAGTTGTCTCCCTCAAGGATGGTGCCATCAATGCCAAATTTATCTTGTAGCTCTTGATGCCACTGTTTACGCAGGTTGGCGGGAACGATGATCAGAATGCGGCGTTTATGCTCTGCCCATTTTTGTGCAATGACCAATCCAGCCTCAATGGTTTTTCCCAGCCCGACTTCATCAGCTAAAATCACCCCGTTGGAGAGTGGGTTACGAAAGGCAAAGAGAGCGGCATTGACCTGATGTGGATTGAGATCGATCTGGGCATCCATAATGGCACCCGTCAGTTTATCCTCATCTTCACTGGCAAGCCTTCGAGTGAGCTGCCATGCAAAGTATTGCGCTTGGTGTTTGCTAAACATGAATGGCTAATCCACTATCGCTTGATAGGCTTGGTTTTGGTGGTTGGGGGTGTCAGGATAACGTAGTTTGAGTTTTCCTTGTGACACCATCGGTGTTAAATATCGAGAGCGTAGTCCATCGGTGTTGCGTTCGAGTAGTGTTCCCAGCTCTCTTTTGGTGAGCCAGTTTTGGTTACAAAGTTCAGTGATGAGTTGTTCTACCTGACTATTCGGTAGTCGATGTTTATCTCGTGCTGGTTGAGAAATTTGTTGTAGTTGCTCCCATGTTTGGTTGTTATGTACGGAGCTATCATCGTTATGTACGGAGCTATCACTGTTATGTACGGAGCTATCACTGTTATGTACGGAGCTACCTGGCTGTTCGGGAAGGTGATACCAGCTCCAGCGACCGTGTCCTTTCTTGACCAAGGTTTTTTTTGTGACTAATGACTGGAGCAGTACGGTAAGGTCTGCTGAGTGTGCACCTGTAATCTGTTGTAGTCGGTTGTTGTCGACTCTTTTTTCAAGGTCAGCAGTAACCAGTGCTTGAATTTCCAGTGGGCTAAAATGGGTGTAAGCGGAGCCAAACTGCTGTTGTAAGTGATCTAGAGATTCATCAGGGATGAGGCTTACTGTAGGTAACATCCAGTGGACTCGGTCTGGCTGTACCTGCTCGGTAACTCGGGGTTTGCGCCAGTGTTGAGACTCCCAACCGAGGTGGATTTTATCGATGCCAGAACCTGCTTTTTCCCCCGCACCTAGCATCATAAACATCGTCTGTAGGGTTTTATTGCGACACTCACTGACGCTGCCATAAAAGAGCTGCTCCATAGAGACGAGTAGTGAGCCCGGATTGGAGAGTTCAAAGCGGTTACGATACTTCTCGATTATGATGCCTCCCATCCCTTGGTAGTCCGCATGAATCAAAGTGTTTACCAGTGCCTCGCGAATGGCTTCATGGATGATGGTTTCACCCTTTCGAAAGAGCTCATTATCCAGTTGAAAAGGTATTTTCAGGTCAGCGGAGAGTTTTTGAATAACGCGAAGGTAGAACTGAAACAGGTTGCCTGACCAGGTGCCATCCATGTGAATACGGTCTGTCCAGCGAACATGAGGATCATCGGACAGTTTTTCTCGGTAGTCGACATGATATTGGGGGAGCGCCTCGCGCAGTGCCTCCTCTTTGCCAAACATCATCAGCCCTGCGATGGTGAGCCCCTCACTGTGATTGCTTCGTTCATGTCGCCATGCACCCAGCTTGGTTAAAAATCCGAGGTCACTCTCCCCTGCCCAAGGATGGTCCGGTTTCAGTGAGGTAAAGCGATTGCGATACTGCTGAATGGATGCGGTGTCGAGGTCATCCATTGTGTAGTGCTCCAGAATACGGCTATCGGCGGGACTCTCTTCCCTGTCTGAAAGCATCCGCCCAACTTCCCGCTCGGTGCAGTGGTAATCGCCTTCATGGTTACGTCGATAGCTGCCAGTGAGAGGGTTTTGTCCGATGAAAATGGGGCGTTGTGAACGGGAGGCGCGAGGGACCTGTATCATCAGCAGGGTGAATTTCCCCTCATCAATGGTAGTGATGTCCTGGTTTGTAAGCAGATTTTCGCTGACTTTCCCCCGATTGTTTAGTGTATTCCAGAGGTTATTCTTGAACTTTGAAATATCGGGTATGCCGGATAGGGATCCATTATCTTCAATGCCGAGAAGAATGGTGCCCCCATCACTGTTTGCCATAGCGCTGTAGGTCTCCCAGAGGCTTTTGGGGACACCGCCGCGTGCAGATTTTAATTCAAGGTCATGACTTTCACTCCAGCCTGGTTGGAGTAATTTTTCGATAGAGTGAAGGGCGGCTGCTTCCATGTTACTTGTTTTTTTTCATGATCTTGGTTGGGCGTTTTCTATTATACGTAGTTTATAAATAGAGGCGAATCAGCTAAGCCAGCCATACCAGAGCGGAAGTGTGATTAGCGATAGTGCTGTGGAGAGTGTGGTGGCAGCAGCAAACAGTGCAGTATCTAGATGATAGCGATCACAGATCACCATCCCCAGTACCATGGTGGGCATTGCCGCTTCCAGCACTACGGCTGCGCGTAGGTCGCCCTCAAGCCCAACACCAAAAGAGGCCCAATAGAGTATCAAGGGCATCAGCATCAATTGGATCAGCAGGGCGGGAATAAGTCGGGGGAGTATGCGCCAGTGCAGTAGATCCCAACGCAGCCCCATACCTAGGGCAAGCAGCATCAGCGGAGGGACGGAGTTACCCAGTAGCTCCAGGGTTTTACCAACACCGTTAGGCATTGGTATCTGGTTAATATTGAGTGTGATGGCAGCAGTAGCAGCCCAGAATGCAGGAACACGGACCAGCTCAGCCAGTGGGTGTCGTTTCTCCCCCTCCCCATGTTGTTGTGCAATGAGTATGCCTATGGTGAGTAGCAGTGGGGTGGCGGCGAGTAGGTCATACTGTAGGGCCACACTGCGGAACTCGGTGCCAAAGGTCTGCTCTAGTACCGGCAGACCGAGATAGGTGGCGTTAGGCCAAGCTGCGGCAATCAGTAGCGCACCGCGTGCCTGTTGTGGAAGAGCTTTGGGGCGATAGATCAGGGAGGCGACTACCGCTGAGCCAACCACTGCAGTGCTCGCCATGAGGATGATACGTAGTGAGTCGATCCCAATCGGTGCCTTCCATAACACTTCCAGCACCAGTGCGGGCAATAGTAATACGTAAACCAGCCCAGTGAGTGATTTGCGCACGCCATCCGCATCTAGCTCCAGAGGACGCAGAGGTCGCCACAAGGCACCTGCAATAATCAGTGCAGCCATTGGGAGTAAAATCTGCAGCATCAGAAGAAGATGGGGCGTACCCGCTTGATTTTTGGATCATTGACCAAGCAGTGGCTGAGTATTTTAATCAGTGCCTCTGCCCGTGCTTTGGATTCAATCTTTGTGATAGGGAGCCACACCTCCAGATCCAGCTCACCATTGAGGTAGTGGAGAGTAAACTCTTTAATATATTTGCTCTCTGGAATCTCTGCCCAACAGGGTGATAGGCGCTCAATCAATTCGTTACGCATCGGCAGGTTGGTACAAGGACCGTTCAGCTCATCATTTTCTGGATCGATATGGACAGTGACATCGGTGACATCCTTGATCTGTTTGTAGAGGGTCTGTTCTACATGATCTGCGATGTGGTGTCCCTCTGATACGCTTAAGCGGGGGTTGACCAAAATATGTACATCAACCAGCACATTGCTCCCCATACGGCGGGTGCGCAGTCGGTGCATGGCGTTGACCCCTTCCACCTGAAGGATCTGTTGACGGATTCCATCCAACTTCTCCTGTTTCAGACCGGTGTCGATCAACTCCTGAATTGCCTCCCAACCGAGTTCGCCTCCCGCCTTGGCAATCATCAAGGAGACCCCGACGGCGGCAATTGCATCGAGATACTCCAATCCAGCCATGGTACCTATTACCCCGACCAGTACCACCACGGAAGAGAGCGCATCGCTGCGGTGGTGCCAAGCATTGGCGTGCAGCAGTTTAGAGTGAATACGGTTGGCTACCGAGAGGGTGTAGTGGTAGAGCCACTCCTTGGAGAGGATAGAGAGTAGTGCAGCAATCAGTATGATAGGTTCTGGTTGGGTTAGCGTCTCTGGGTTAAACAGGCGCTGGACTGCATCCACTCCGAGTCCTATCGCCACAGCGATCAGCAGTACCCCTATAGCAACGGTAAATAGGGTCTCAATGCGGCCGTGTCCATAGGGGTGCTCCTCATCGGCAGCCATACCACCATGTTTGGCACCGTACAGTACCAGTAGGTCAGAGATCAGGTCGGAGAGAGAGTGGACCCCATCTGCGACCAGAGCCTGTGAGTGGCCGAGGATACCAATGACCACCTTGATCCCACTCAGCAATAGATTGATCAGTGCGCCAATCAGTGTGGTGCGTTTAGCGGCTGGGTAGTGGTTCAGCTCATCCATGAGTTACTGATCGCGCTGGATCTGCTCCATCTCTGGTAAGTTGATGGCTGCCTCCGTGGCCTGCTGCAGTGCACGTTGTAGGCGTGCAGGGGCGCTGCGTCCCATACAGTTGTGGTTGAGGTCCCCATTGAAGGCCTCGACCATACCATCGATCAGTGCCTCTCGATCCAGTTTCTCTTTGGTCAACCACTCTTGTAGATCAATCACCTCATTGGCAATGTTACGAGCGAGGGGTTGATGTTTCTCCCACAACTCACCGACATTACCACCTACCCTCAGTCCGGCAATGTTGGTGGTGAGGATATAGAGGTTCTTCAGTACCAGCTCCTGCAGCAGCTCTACAGGCGTGGAGAGCACCTCGGTGCTGATCTCTAGTTTGCCTAGGGAATCAGCAATAGTTTGGGCATGGGGGCCAAGCACCGGAGAGGGGATGATCACCTTGAAGTCCATCCCCTTCTTCTTCTCAAACCAGACTGAGATTACGGTGGGGTTTTCGAGGCCATGCTGTTGCCAGTCGCGGGGCAGTAGCTCATTTTGTAGCAGTACCAGACGATCACGCCATGCTGTGGGGATCTCCTTCAGTAGCGGATGGAGATCGCCTTCCGCAACCCCAACTACGACAAATGCGGGGTCAGGGATTGCATTTGCACACGCTTCAATAGAGTCATTGCGGTTGACGGGGTGGATGGGATAACCGGCACGCAGCAGGCCACGTGCAAATACTCCGCCCATCTCGCCAGCACCAATCAAAATTACAGGTCTCTTGCTCATCGTCATGTCTCAAATATTGGGGGTTGAACTGTTTTGGAATTGTATCAATTTCCTCTCGCACTCGAACCACACAATAAAATTGGGTGATCACTGTGGGTGCTGACCCAATTGAGGGTTTTCGGACAGGCTTCTGGGTTAAAGGTCGACCCCCTTTTGTGCCTTCACCCCTGCCCGATAGGCGTGCTTGGTATCTTTTAGGTCAGTAACTGTATCTGCAGCTTCACATAGGCCATCCGGTGCGCCACGACCAGTGATCACCACATGCTGCATTGGAGGGCGGGCCTTGAGGTCGGCCAGTACGGTCTCCAGCTCCAGCCAGCCATACTTCAGTGGGTAGGTGAGTTCATCCAGCACAACCAGCTCCAGTGATTCATCCTGTAGCATCTCCTTAACTACTGCCCAGCCCCGTTGAGCGGTCTTGATATCCTGAGAGAGGTTTTGTGTATCCCAAGTGAACCCCTCTCCGAGTACATGCCACACCACATTGGGCTGTTGGCGGAAGAATCCCTCCTCTCCAGTATCGGTGCGACTCTTAATGAATTGTGCTACACCGACCTTAAATCCATGTCCCAGTGCACGGGCCACCATACCAAAGGCCGAGCTGGATTTGCCTTTGCCGTTGCCGGTCAGTACCAGCAGGATGCCCTGCTCTTTGTCTGCATGGGCAATAGCAGAGTCAATCACCGCTTTTTTGCGCTGCATTCGTTTCTTATGGTTTTGGTCTGAGTTGGGCATAGGTATTTGATCGTAAAGGTTATAGGGGGGTTATTTGAGTTGATAGATAATGGGAATCTCCATCTGCAACGGTCCCCCCAGCATCCCCTCATTGACTTGGTTGAGATGGTTGATTCGTTTCATCGTATCCACGGCAGAGCGGTTAAGTACGCCAAAAGGGCTGCCGTTCAGAATTTTGATTCCGGTCAGCTTTCCATCGGGCTGAACAGTAAACTGTAAATGAACTTTCCCCTCCCACCCCTTACGTCGGGCAAGTCGGGGGTATTGAAAGTAGCGCACCAGTTCCGCCTGAATTAGACGACGGATTGTGGCGCGGGACTGTTTGACAGCCTCACTTTCTTGTGTGGTTTTGGAGGGTGTCTCAACCTTGGGTATCGGTTTTGGGGGAGGCTTGGGTTGAGTGGCTTTGAGTTGTGGTTTGGGTTTTGGAGTAGGAGGTTTGGGAGGTTTAGCTGGAACCGGTTTGGGTTGATCAGCCTGCTTGCGCAGTTGTTCAATCTTCTTTTTCTGGAAGGGGACGTACTGTTTCTTCGGTTTTCGGGTAGGAGTGGGTTCAGCTGTTTTTTCTACAGGCTGAGGCCGCTTTTCAACTGTGGGCGGTGCTGGCTCGATAACGGATTTAGTGACCTCTTTAATAATCGGTTCAGGGTTAACTGTAGGTTTGGGGGCAGGCTCCGGTAGATCGGGTTGAATAACTACCTTTTCCTCTACCGTTGGTGTTTCATTATCTGGCTCTGGCTCTGGCTCTGGCTCTGGCTCTGGCTCTGGCTCTGGCTCTGGCTCTGGCTCTGGCTGTTGCGGCGTTGGAGGCTCCAATGCGATTTCAATGGTTTGTTGGTTCTGTTGCTGACCACCAAAGTCGAACTGTAGTGGTTCTTTCCATGTAATCAGTAGTATGCCATGCAGGAAAATAGAGAATACAACGAATAATGAGAGTCGTTGTCTGCTTGTATTCAGTCGCCATCCTGCATGGAAGAGATTCATTGCATCCGGTAATTGATAGAGAGAAGGAGTGTTCTTCCTGCGGTAGTAAACCCCTTTTCTAATTGATACTGTTTGTCAAATAGGTTACCTACTTTGAAATGGAGTTTGGTTTGTTGGTTGAGCTTGTGTCCCAGCTTGAGGTCAAGTTTGCTATACCCAGAGATTCGGCTGTCTCCGTAACTGAAACGGTGGCCCTGATTAACCCAGTCAAGGCTTAGGTTGTATGTGCCTAATGTGCGGGTTCCATGCAGCTTTAGGGTACGTTTTGCTCTGCCAAGGAGCTGTTTTGACTCTTTACGGTCCATCGGGTTGAGTAGGGTTAAGGAGGTGTGGAGCTTCCAAAAGTCAATTTCTGTATCAATTTCCAGTTCAAGGCCATCAATTTCTGCCTTGTTTATATTCATATAAGAGGCATCTGCAATACTCCAGTGGTTGCTTGGGTTAGGGTCATGCCAATCGATCATGTTGGATATTACTGTATTAAATAGTACCGCATTCAATGTGGTGCCAGTGGATAGCTCACGGGAATAGTGGATCTCTATAGTTGAAGACTCTTCTGGTTGGAGTGTAGCGTCTCCATAGCTGCTGTCGTAGAGCTGGTAGAGGCTGGGTGCCTTGAAAGCCTCGCCATAGGAGAGACGCAGTGTTGAGTCATTATCCAGCGCCTTTTCGTAGGCGATATCACCAGTCAAGTGTGACCCAAATTGCTGATTATCTTCAATGCGTAGTCCTACGTTGTATTGATTGCTGTTATCGAGATCACCGCTCAGGTTGCCGAATAGTGCGGTACTGCTGCGCTTCCAGTTGGGTGATGAGGTGTAGCTTTTTAGTGTGCTGTCTTGAGAGTAATCAATACCACTGACTAGCCGTTGTTGCTGTGATAGTTTGATGTGGTTAACCCAGCTGGAGGAAAACACCTCTCCGTGGTAGTCGCCAGTGGCATCGTTTTTAGATTGTCGCTGTTGGCTGCTTTTCCCAAGGTGAAACTCACTGTCCCACTGTGAGTTTATGGCTCCTTTCCAGTAAGTGTCGGTACTCCACTGGGTAAAGTCGGATTGGCAGTTGTTGGAAGAATTGCCGCAATAGTCATACTCGTTGTAGCCTGTTGAGTGGTGTGAATTAATGCCGATAATAGTATCTGTAGGGAGGATATAGTCAAGTTGGGCAGAAATTGAGCGGTTTTCATAGCCATCCGCCTCCAGATTGTTATCTTTCGATGAGGTACCATCGGTTCTTAGTTGGCTGGCCTTAAGCGAGTAACTGAATTTTTCTCTGGAGTTTGCAAAACCGGCACTTATCTTTTGGGTGTTTTCAGTTCCTATTGAGATTGATGCAAATTGGCTCTGCTGCTCAGGTTTTGTGAA
>Ga0209141_1001389_pt1 | contig 12553 bp, 10 predicted proteins | sample SaaInlLV_10m_DNA_2_FD_184676 | JGI IMG/M metagenome (GOLD analysis project Ga0209141, IMG submission 184676) | Marine microbial communities from expanding oxygen minimum zones in the Saanich Inlet - Saanich Inlet SI074_LV_150m_DNA (SPAdes) (version 2) | ecosystem: Environmental > Aquatic >... | reverse complement strand
TGGAGAAACAAAATGAACAACTCAAAAATGAACTTGAAGAAACGAAGGTTCATTTGAAAAAATATACTGCACCCGCCAGCAGCAAAAAGTATTATCAAGAACATAAGGAAGAACATAAGCAACGGGTTCGGGAATATCAAAAGCGTACGAATTACAAAAGTGAATCTAAACATATACCCACTGCTGAACAGCGAAAAGAGTACAATCGACGAGCATATTTGAAAAAGAAGGAAAAGGAAAAGTTGGATAAAGAAACACAAGAGAGTCAAGAAAACATTTAGGCATTTAAGTATTTTTTAGTTAGTATTAAAAACTACTTAGAGAATTATCTATATATATATTATATATAAAATGACAACCAAGTGTATCGGAAAAGATAGAAATGATAATCCCTGTCGTAATAAGGGTATTCAAGATACGAAATGCTGCAAAATTCATCAATATATGAAGGATTATACAGATGATATGTTGAACAATTTAAGTAAATGTTCAGGATGTAAAAAACAATATTACTTGATAGATGGAGTAAAAACTTGTGAGAACTGTAAGCAACGCGGTAAATCAAGTAAAGAAAAACAAAAAGAAACAAAAGTATTATGTAAAGCGGAGGATTGTACATTCAAGAAAAGTGACGAAAATGATTATTGTATGAAGCACCAAATCAACCTATTTATTGATGAAACACACGCTTTGGGAAAGAAGATGTGTAAAAACTATGTGCGTGGTTGTAGAACACAATTGGAAAATGATTATTCAAAATCGTCTTGTGAATCATGCTTAGAAAAAGACCGTGAGAGAGATAGAAAACGTCGTGGAGTTAGCAACGCACCAATAGAGTTGAATGATACACACCAATTTTGCGGTTCTTGTTGTAAAACTTGTACAAAAGATATGTTTGAAGGAGAGAAAGGTTCTACGAAGACATGTTCTGTATGTCGTGAACGTAATAAACTTCAAGATGAAAAACGCGATAAGGAACATCGTAACGCAGTTGCTCGTATCGCAGATCAAAAACCAGAACGCAAAGAAAAGAAACAAGAATGGAAAGAAAATAATTATGAAAAAGTGGCATTGACTACTATGAATTATCGGCAAAGACAAATCGAAAATGATATGGATGGCTATTTGAAGAAAAATGCTGAAAATGCGAAGCAATGGCGGGAGAATAACCCCGAGAAAGTAGTAGACAATAACGAAAACAAGAAAAATTCAAAACAACTTCAATACACAGTATATTCAAGAACAGCGCGCGACAAACGGTTAGACTTTGATTTATCTTTTAGCGATTTTAATAATATAGTTTCGGAACCTTGCTATTATTGTGATATTATTCAGGACAAAGGCTTTAACGGCATTGACCGTAAAGATTCTGCGATTGGTTATACATTGGATAATTGCGTAAGTGGTTGCACTATGTGTAATTTTATGAAAGGGAGTTATGGCGTGGATTATTTCTATCACAAAATAGAACATATATTAACTTATAATGGAATTATTAAAGGCAATTATTGTTATGAATTGATGTGTGATATTTCAGGAACACCATATTATCACTATAAACATAGAGCAAACAAAAAAAGGATAGCATTTGATATAACAAACGAAATGTATAATAAAATGAGACAAAGCCCTTGTTACATCTGTGGTAAAGAAGGGAATCATCTTCATAATAACGGCATAGATAGAATAAACAATCAAGAAGGATATACAATTACAAACATACAACCTTGTTGTTCCGAATGTAACTATATGAAACGCGATTATGATATGAATGATTGGATTGATAAGATGAGTAAAATATATTACAATAACATTCAATACAAAAAAGAAGTTATAAATGATAATGAAATAAATTCAAATAAGAGGATTGTACAAAATAAACAGAAAAAAACAAAAGAAGATATACGTGATGCTGCAAGAATTAAAAAGCAGAAACAAAGACAAGCGTTGCGTGAAAAATACGGCGATGAAGAATATAAGAAAATGAAAGCGAAAGAACTCGCGGAATATCGTGCGAAAAAGAAAGCATCATCTAGTTAAATTAAAAATAAGTAGCGTTTAATATTATTTTTAATTTGTTGGTCCCCTATTTATTAGATACATATTATTATGTAGGTCCCGATTGATATTATTTATGTGGTATTAAAAATAATTAAGTGTATGATTTTAATTATTTTTAGGGGTTTTTGATAAGATATTTAATGAATTTTTTAATTTGTAGGTCCCACTAATTTGAGTACGCTATACCAGCCATACCGGACATCACGCGGAGCACATTGTAGTTAACAGCGTACACTCTGACCTTGGCGGTGTTGGTGCCAGAGACGGTGTTGGAGGAAAGGACAAGCTGGAGGACAGCGTTGTCAATGCGGGAGAAGTTGCAACTTCCGGAAGGCTGGTGCTCCTCAGGGCGAAGGGCGAAGGAGTACACGTTGATACCAGCGTCAGGGGCGCGGGTGTGGTGCTGGAAGGGCTGGACGGTATCGAAGTAAGATCCCTCACGCTCGGAGAAGCGGTCCTGGCCGTTAAGCTGAAGCTTGGCGGTCACAACGGGATTCTCACCCCAGCAGTGCATGTCAAGGGCGGTCTCGGCAAGCACGAAGGTACCGGCATCGGAGAGAGCAGAGCCAAGGGTGGCGGCATCAACACCGGACACATCGGCGGCCTCGTTCATCTGGAACACACCACCAGAGATGACACCGTTATCACCAGAGGTGGCGTTGTCACCACCGAAGGCGTGGATGGCGTTGGGAAGAGCATCAATGGCATCAGTGTAGTTGAAGGGCTGGGCACCGAGGGTCTTGTAAAGAGTGGAACCACCCTCAAGAGAGGAGCAGTAATCCACGTTGGCATCAGGCTGCACAACCCACACAAGCTCCTTACAGGGGTGGTTGAAGTTCAGCTTGATCTTGTTGGAAGAGGAACCGACAGACTCGTCACCGGTGAACTGCACCTGCTCGATGAGGTACTCGTGGGGGTTCTGGGCCATCTTGCGACGCTCATCGGTATCAAGGAAGATGTAGTCCACGTACAGAGAAGCGGCAACCAGAGACTGCTGGTAGGCGGCGGCAACGGACTTGGAAGCACCGGAGGCATCAGCCAGGGTGTTCACGGCCCAGAGGCACTCACCGATGGGGCGGAAATCGATGTTGATCTTCACCTCGTGGTATTGCAGAGCAATGAGGGGAAGAGCAAGTCCGGGGTTGCGGCAGTACCAGAACTGAAGGGGCACGTAAAGGGTGGTCTCGGGGAGGGCGTTGCGGGGAGCGCACACCTGAGAAGGGGCAGAAGTGGAGGCACAGGGGCCAGACACAGCGGCGAAGGTGGGGTCGGTGATGTAGGTAAGCTGGGTGGTGTTACCGATCATCTTGTAGTAGCCGGACTGCTGCTCCTTGGAAAGGGTCAGCTGGTTCCAGATGTGCATCCAGTCGCCATACTGGCGGTCGATGCGCTGGCCTCCAACCTCAATCTCCACCTGGGCGATGAGCTGCTCACCAACGAAGTCCAACCAACGGGCATAGACGTCACCACTGGCGACGTCCTGGTTGATCTCAGGAAGAGTCACCTGAAGGTAGGTGCGGTAGGCAAGATCACCATTACGGGAGATAGTGCAGGTCACGCGACGGCCGAAGTCAGCCTGTCCGGAGAAGGTCTGCTCGATGGACTCCATCGCGAAGTTGGTGTGGCGTCTGTAAGACACCTTCCAGAAAGTGATTTCAGGGGTTCCAGTTAGGAACACGTCTTGGGCGCCATAGGCGACAAGTTGCATAAGTCCTCCAGCCATTTTGGATTATATATACTATTACAAAAGAAAATAATTTTGGAAAAAACACATTAATTTCATTTTTTTATTGTCGTTTCATTTTTCCTAAATTATATCTTGTATACACACCACAATTGTAGTTTACTTGGAAAAATTACAATTCGCACTGCTTACGGTAAGTATTTGTAATTTTGTATTTTACAATTGTAACCACATTACATCACAATTGTAAAATAGTTTTTTTTGAACTAAATATATACATATCAATTGTCTAGAAAGCAATGTTCAGTAGAATTGCTTATTATGAAGTGTTCTAAATAGTTTTCTTCAAATATTTCGCGTTTGTTTTCATGTTTTTTCGTAAAAATGTATTTGTCGTTTTGTTTTTTGATAGACCATCCTTTTTCTAATGCATTCATCAGAAACATCATTTTTTGAAATTGACTCTTGCTTAATTTTATTTCGTTATGTTGGTCAATTATAACATTTTTGGGATTATCAGACATATACATTTCATATATGGTTTTTATATAGGATTTTGACGAATTTACAAGAAGTTTGTTTATTGTTAACGATAAAATTAACATAAAAACACTCTCGTAGATATATCCAAAAATATCAAATATGTCTTCATCGAAAGTGACCAAAACATCAGTTCACACGATTGATGAAAAACATACGGAAATAATTAATGAAATTAATCATAACCACGAAACGGTTATACCTGAATTGTTAAAAGAAAAGAGTCGACTCAAAGATTATATACGCTCATTGAAAAAATCTCAAATAGATGACTATATGGAAACACGTGACCGGATTTATGCGATACAAGACGAAATTGCTGTTATGAAACAACAAAAAAAGGATTATTATCTCAACAATTCAAAATATATTTTTGACTATTTTGAACAAAAAAAACAAATCTCGGCAAATGAAACACCGAATCCACATTCAGAAGTAATTAATACATTCTTTAAAATCAAATCAAACACCTCCGATGCTGCTAATCCGCAAAGTGCCAAATACGTTAAATCTAAAAAATATTATCAAAATTATTGGAAAAATGTCTGTAATGATAATTATAACATGCAAGATTGTATAATTGCTTCAGATGTATGTCAAGTATGTAATAAAGGTGAAATGATCCCCCAAGACGAGGAAGGCATCCTAATTTGTAATAATCCTGAATGTGCGAAGTTCATCACGTATATTATCGATGGCGCCAAACCAAACAACAAGGACCCACCTAACGAAGTATCCTATACCGCTTATATTCGATTGAATCATTTCAAGGAAATTTTATCGCAATTCCAAGCAAAAGAAACAACACAAATACCAGAAATAGTCATAGATGCGATTAAAGCGCGTATTAAAAAAGAGCGCATTGAAGATACGTCTACATTGAATTACAACAAAATGCGGGACATATTGCGTAAATTAGGTCTGAATAAGTATTTTGAACATATTCAATACATTAATTCTTTGTTTGGGATTAAACCACCTGTAATGAATGAGGAACTACACGAAACATTATGTGTGTTATTTATCGAAATTCAAAAACCTTGGGCTGTACATTGTCCAGCAAACCGAACTAACTTTTTCAATTATACATATACGTTGTACCAATTATGCAATTTGTTAGACCAGACTCAATATTTACCATATATTCCGATGATGAAAGACCGCGAAAAACAATTGGAACAAGATATGATTTGGAAAAAAGTATGTGATGATTTAGACTGGGTCTTTTGTCCAACTGTGTAATTTTATACATATGTAAAATCTATTTAGAATTATAATTATATTTTACACTACGATTATGCTATCTTGTGAAGAAAAAGAGTTTGTCAATCTTTCTTACAATAATACGAATGAATATCGCAAAGAAATAAGACGTATATTTTGTATGGACTCTTCTAATTATCCAGACATAGATGATTCTATTGATATTGAGAGCAAAGATGAGTTAGAATATGACGAAAAAACAATGTCTGTAGCATTAGACCGAATTTATGCAAACACCAAGGACCATCCAACATTCAAAGAAATATTTGAAAAATCGGCAGGATGTATGTTTTCTATCGACCCCGAAATTGGATTAGCGGTTTTGTGCAGTTATGACTATTTAGATGTCTTCATTCCGTGTTATAGAGAATATATGCTTACTGGTGTATTTGATACAACAAGCATATATTATGTAAATTTGTTTAACAAACTATATGAATAAATGATGATGAAATTTACTCTTCTTTATTAGCCTCTGCCTCTGCGTCAGCCTTCTTCTTGGCCTCTGCATCAGCCTTCTTCTTGGCCTCTGCATCAGCCTTCTTCTTGGCCTCTGCGTCAGCCTTCTTCTTGGCCTCTGCATCAGCCTTCTTCTTGGCCTCTGCGTCAGCCTTCTTCTTGGCCTCTGCGTCAGCCTTCTTCTTGGCCTCTGCCTCTTCGTCAGCCTTCTTCTTCGCCTCAGCATCAGCCTTCTTCTTCGCCTCTGCCTCAGCATCAGCCTTCTTCTTAGCCTCTGCCTCTTCGTCAGCCTTCTTCTTAGCCTCTGCCTCTGCGGCAGCCTTCTTCTTGGCTTCAGCCTCAGCGGCTTGTTTAGTGACGGCAACTTGACGAGCCGCGGCTTGTGCCTTCAAGTTTGTTCTGGGACGCATTAAAAAATTCATGATTATACATAATTAATATATAATATTCCTTACTAAATAGAATCTTGATTTAGTATTTATATAAACACAATTTTTATGTAAATAAAATGTATACTCTATATAAATAATGTCATCAACGAGAAATAAGAATTCTATTGGCGATTATCAGCATGAAATTCGTAGTTACACGAACGCATCTAATTACACGACATATGAGCAATCTGGAAAAGCGCCTACTAACCATTTCGCGGGAGACGGTTTACTAATGGGACGCATGGCTTCAGAAAATCTGTCAAGTAATGCATGCGACATTGAATCGCAATTGATGGGAATCGGGTCTACGAATTTAGTGAACCCCAAAAAACATGTTCAACCCAAAGTACACGATATAAAGTCGCTGAATATGATTGACCGACTTTCAATGGTGATCCCAGAACCGCTGGTCGTTGAGAAAAACCAACGCCCTTATCCTAAGAATTAAATCGCATTTTGGAAGTAACATTATGCATATTTTTAGGATGTTTTTTAAATGTTGAGTGTTTATGGTGAATCGCTTTCTTTTTATTCGATAATTCTTCTAAAGTTATATACTGAGAAGTATTATCAATCTGGTCTTCTTGAAATATGGTAGATTCTTGCTCGGAATTTGCATGTATATTTTGAACAATTTCCTCGGATTGGTCTTCTTGCTGAATCGGCGATGATTCGTCAAACTGGTTTTGCTCATGTAGATATTCTTGTATTTTATCTGATAAAGCGGTTTGTAAGTCACAGTCAGTTCGTTCAGGTAAACTATCGCACTGCGTAAATGATATATGTAAATATTCTTGCATGGGCTCGATCATGTTATCAATAATTTTTACAGGCAAGTCAATATGGGCCATAATTAATTGTACGGATTCCATGACTATTTTTGGTTATTTGATAGTTTTCATAAAAAGTATTTAATTGTTTTTATGAAAAAATGTTATTTGTAATAAGTGTAATTCATTATTGTTGTACTGGTCTAATGAAAGGTTCTTGTGATTGACTTTGTCCCATAGGCATTTGGGGTGGGTATCCAGTAGACATCCCCGATGTCAATGATTGTTTGATTTGGTCTATTTTTGCTTGATAAGATGGGTCGTCTTTCGCAATGGCGCGACCGATTATTTCTGGGTTTTTTCCTAAGATAGCAATTGCTCCGTGAGGATATTTGGATGGGTCAAAACCAAGCTGTCTCTCCATTTCCTTATCCACTGCTAGAATATCATCCAATTCCATTTCAGTGTGAAAAACATTGTCCTTGAAGTTGAAATATAGATGAGCAACTTGTTTGAATGGTTGGTCTCCAATCTCCATATCCATAGAAAACTTACCTAGATATTTGTAGTCCGCAATTTGGTCTTTGTCTAGATGAGTTAGTTTTTCAGGAGGACGATGAACTGTGAATTCCTCGTTATAAGGTTCAAACCAATCTTGATAGGTACTGCTTAAATATGTAGATAACCCGGACAACGCTCTTGACGCTGATCCAGTTACGTCGGTATCACACATATTCGGCATCTTTGGCATAGAAGGAATCATTCCTCGTGCATTGCTGAACATATTCTTCAAATCTTCTCCCATTCTTGCCATAGTCATTTGGGGATTCAATTCATCATATAGTTTTTGTCTTTCTGCTAGTAGTGGTAAAATGGGGAGAAGTTTTTGTAGGATTTCGTGTTGTTGGGTATTTTGTTCGATTTCAGCGATTTCTTTTTTAAGTTTATCGCGTTGAGATTCTTGTTCCTTCTCTTTCGCATCAGTTTCTTTACTTACCTTGGTTAATTCCTTGTCTTGTTTTTCGATCTCTGTATCTAACTTGTGTTTTTGTAACAATATTGGAAGTATCTCCAACAATTTTTGAATATTTTCTTGTTTCTGTATGTCAGAATCGATATCATCTTCTTCTTTTTTGGTTTTGTCTATGAGTGTTTGTAATGCTGCTGCTGCTTTGCTTGCGTCAGGTTTGATTTTTTCAGGTAGTTTTGCTGATTTATCTAGTTTAGGTCCTAACTCTGCTTCTGGTTCTACCTCAGATTCTAACTCAGGTTCTGGTTTTTCTTCAGATTCTAACTCAGGTTCTGGTTTTTCTTCAGATTCTAACTCTGGTTCTGGTTTTTCTTCAGATTCTAACTCTGGTTCTGGTTTTTCTTCTGGTTCTGGTTTTTCTTCAGATTCTGGTTTTTCTTCAGATTCTGGTTTTTCTTCTGGTTCTGGTTTTTCTTCAGATTCTGGTTTTTCTTCTGGTTCTGGTGGTGGTGTATATTCCCCGCAAGCATTGGTTAAATCTTGAAATTTTTTGGTAGCTAGGTCTACGCAATCAGGATTTTTATCAGGATGGAATGTCATCCGTCCTTCATTTGTGGGTTTACGTTCACCATTCTTTTCTTGACAGTGTTTGTTTAGGTCTATTTCATGTTCCTGAGCTTTACATGGTGGTGCTGGTGGGAAATTTTCTAGTGGTGTAGATGCTTTATTTTCGATAACGTCCTCACTTGCTTGAGAAACTGGTGGAGGTAATTGTTCGTTTTCAACAATGGGAATTATAGTGGTTTGACCACTCGGTTTACTACTTGCACTTATTTCTGTGTAATTTTTTTTCTCTTCTTCAATTGCTTCGTCAATACGGTCTAATACTGAACTCTTAGATGGCTGTTTATTTTCGGTACCTTTGTTGTCTTTTTCTTGTTTTTGCTTTTTTAAATCATTATATTTACTTTGAATCGGGTCTAATATTTGCTCAGCAATTGCTTTTTCTAAATTAGATTTCGTTTCTTTATCCATTGTATTACTCATTGTTTATGAATCAAGTATAACATATACAAACAAATTACTTTATGTAGGTAATTTGTTTTCCAATAATTCTAGTTATACAAATTTTAACTCAAGCGCGTCTTTTCGTTTTTCTTTGTTTGGTCTTGCGACGATTTTTACGAGTTTTCTTTCCGCCTTGTGTTTTAGATTTTTCAGATACATAGTTATCTATAAATTTTTTTAATAATTCTATGTTTTGTTTAATAAATATCGGTTGTATATCATCGGTTGCATGCTTACTGCTAAGATTGGTTTTTATTTTAGCTAGATTTGTAGTGAGACCTTTGTTATTTATATGTTGTATAAATGATTGTAATTTACCGTCTATTCGAACAAAGTCTTTTGAAAATGATTTTTTTTCATTATAATGATTGGTTGTTAATCTCTTGCCGATGTTCTCGAAATCTGCTATTATAGTGGTTGCTTCCTTCGTATTTTCATCTGCGTTTTTGCATTTTAATGTATCTACTGGACATTTGCCCTTCACTAACTCACTAGTATGACATCCTTCTATGTAATTAAAACCGTCTTTCTTTTTGAAGTCATTTATAAATGTAGAAACGTCGTTTATAAAATTAGTTTCTATATCCCCCGGTAGTTTATCATTTATCAGTGTCCCCAGATAATAGTTTATTCCTTCAATCGCATCTACGGTATGACTATGTTTCGCATTGTAACTTCCTTCACCGTACCCAAAGATACCTTCACTTAAAGGTGCTTCATATTTACCAAAAGTGAATGGATATAAACGACATAAAACATTCTCAAAAATATTTTGTAAATTTGTATTGTTCTCTTCGCCAATTGTCTTGATTATTGTATCTTTTATAAATCCAGTGTTCCACGACTTGATGATATCTGATTTTAACTTATGAATTGTATCTGCAATGTCTGGATTTCGAACCGTAGCATCTTTTACTTTGGCTTGTAAAGCGGCAATATTCGCAATAAATTCTACTTTGGTTTCATCGTCTTCTTCTATCCTTTCAGTAATTGCTGTCACATCTAAATCATCTTCTAGTTCGTCTTCTTCCGCTTTTCGTGCCTCTTCTTCCGCTTTTCGTGCCTCTTCTTCCGCTTTTCGTGCATCTTCTTCCACCTTTTTCTTAGCATCTTCTTCCGCCTTTTTCTTAGCATCTTCTTCCGCCTTTTTCTTAGCATCTTCTTCCGCCTTTTTCTTAGCATCTTCTTCCGCCTTTTTCTTAGCATCTTCTTCCGCTTTTCGTGCATCTTCTTCCACCTTTTTCTTAGCATCTTCTTCCGCCTTTTTCTTAGCATCTTCTTCCGCCTTTTTCTTAGCATCTTCTTCCGCACGTAAACGTGCTTCATGTGCTAACCTGTCTATCTTTGTTTCTAATTCTTTACTTAGGTCATCTGAAGGAGCAGTTACACTACTATCTATATAACTATCACTCACATCTTCTAAGTCTTCAACTACCAAATCGTCCATATTTATTTGCGCTTTTTCATGCATAAAATCTGGCGAAGTAATTTCTTCATCATATGACATAGGACCACGAGACGCGTCATCTAAATCCACTTCGCCCGACTGTTGTTCGTCAGATATACTGGGAGCGAGTGTTGTAGAACTCAACAAATCTTTATCGTCAAGTGTTGTAATTTCGGGAATGTGATAAATCACAGGTAAATTCTCGTCAATACAAAATTTGTTATCAGATTCATTTTTTTCCTTTACAGTAGTTGCATACTGAATAACATCTTTATCTACCTTTATAATAATCTCAAGTAATTTACCTTGTTCAAAATCGTTGGAAATGGTTAACTTATTCTTGTATGGTGTATATACTCCTTCTGATGCCATTGAACTATCATCAAGTAATTTCATTGTATTCACAACAAAGCTATTATCACTGCAGAAATCAATCAAAATAGAATATTTCCTGTCTGGGTAGTCAATTAGTTTTTGAACCAATTCATCTGTAAGTTTTTCACTCAACGCATCTTCTAGTGATTTTCTACCCCCGACTTGCGATGTGTTTTTAAAAGTAGTATTTTTTTGTTTTCTTCCGGTACGCTTTTTCTGTTTTTGGGTATATCTTTTCTTTCTTTTTGGTGGCATTACTCCTTATAATATACACATACATAAGTTATCGTCTATATCATAACTTATTTATGAACTATTGCTAAATTTACTTTTTGGAAGTCTTTCTCTTGTTCTTGTTATTGCGTCTGGTTCTACGCTTCTTTTGGGTCTTGCGTTTCTTTTTGCCTCCAGCCATAACAGCACCACGGGATTTCAGTAGGTCCATCATAGTCTGGTTTTCATTTTCTTTAGCCAATGTGAAAGCTGTATCCCCGCTAACAGTCTTGGCTTCCAGGTCGGCCCCCTTGTTCAATAGAAGGGTCGCCACGTCCTCGTGACCGTTTATGCTAGCTATATGAAGAGCAGTCCTGTCATGTTTATCCTTGGCTTCCACGTCGGCCCCCTTGTCCAGAGCATCCTGTGCGCGGGCAAGGTCTCCGTTCTTAATGGCATCGAGGAGCTCCTTGTTTATCGCCTTTTTTTGTGCTTCTTTTTGTTCTGTCGATGGTTCGTTCGTTGGTTGTTTACTCACTTGTTGTTGTGATTCATTTTCGATTGCTAACGGGGTTTGTTGCTGTTCTGGTGGTGATCCATTTTCGATTGCTAACGGGGTTTGTTGTTCTGGTGGTGATCCATTTTCGATTGCTAACGGGGTTTGTTGACTCACTTGTTGTTCTGTGATTGCTAACTGTGCTTCCGTTGCTACTACCCCTTTATCTCCTGCTCCTTCTCCTTCTCCTTCTTGTTCTCCTTCTCCTGCTTGTTCTCCTGCTTGTTCTCCTGCTTGTTCTCCTGCTTGTTCTCCTTCTCCTGCTTGTTCTCCTGCTTGTTCTCCTTCTCCTTCTTGTTCTCCTTCTCCTTCTCCTTCTTGTTCTCCTTCTCCTGCTTGTTCTCCTGCTTGTTCTCCTGCTTGTTCTCCTGCTCCTGCTGCTGGTACTGCTACTGGTACTGCTCCTGCTGCTGGTACTGCTTGTTCTCCTTCTTCTTCTTGTTCTCCTTCTCCTGCTGGTGGTGATGATGTGTCTCCGTCTCCTGCTGCTGGTGTTTTTTCTTTCTCAGGTTTCTTTGCGTCCGCTAATTCTGTATCTTTTTCGTCTTTCTTCTTTTTTAACTTGTCAACTTCGCCTTGAATATATCCTTTTATAGCATCTAGACCTTCAGGGGAAGTAATATCATTATTAATGCCCGCGTTTTCAATCTTCATCACGTCTCCTTTGGGTGGTTTGACTTGTAATAACTTTGTGTGTTCTTTATCTAAAATAA
>Ga0209141_1001373_pt1 | contig 12673 bp, 15 predicted proteins | sample SaaInlLV_10m_DNA_2_FD_184676 | JGI IMG/M metagenome (GOLD analysis project Ga0209141, IMG submission 184676) | Marine microbial communities from expanding oxygen minimum zones in the Saanich Inlet - Saanich Inlet SI074_LV_150m_DNA (SPAdes) (version 2) | ecosystem: Environmental > Aquatic >... | reverse complement strand
ATCAGACAGTGATGCCATGATTATTATGGACAATGCATCTGATAATATAGTTACGATACCTGCAAACACTTCAACTGCTTACCCAATCGGTACACGAATGAAGTTTATGCAATTGGGAACAGGTGCAACAACAGTAGAAATTGCAACTGATACATTGAATGCACCAGCAACATTACAGCCTGTCCTTAATGGACAATACGCAGTTGCAGAAGTAATTAAAATTAATAATACAACATGGACATTATATGGTGATTTATCACTTATCTTACCATTTAGTGCAAGTGGAGGCACTGAGGTTGATGTAGATGGATATAGATACCACACATTCTTATCAAATGATATATTATCAGTTACATCACCAGGAGAGGTTGAGTATCTAGTTATCGCAGGTGGTGGTGGAGGTGGCGGTAACGGTGGCGGTGGTGCTGGTGGTTATCTATCAGGCACAGGAAGGTCAGTAATAGCACAGGATTATGCCATCACAGTTGGTGCAGGCGGTAGTAGCGGAACAAATGGTGGTATATCATCATTTGACACTATTATAGCACTTGGTGGTGGTGCAGGCAGTGACTCTGCAAGTGGTTCAACAGGTGGATCAGGTGGTGGTGCAGGCATACCAGGATCAGGTGGTTCAGGCACAGCAGGGCAAGGATTTAATGGTGGCAACTACTCGAATTATGGCAGAACTGGTGGTGGTGGTGGTGCTGGTGGTGCTGCAACAAGTTCAACGCAAAACTATAAAGGCGGTAACGGTGGAGTTGGACTTAATACACATTCTGTTTGGGCAACTGCTACTTCTACAGGTGATTCTGGATACTACGCAGGTGGTGGTGCAGGTCGTGGAGACAACTCGGCTGGCACATCAGGATCAGGATTCCAAGCAGAAGGCGGTGGTGGCAGATACAATAGCAGTGGACAATCAGGCATAGTGATAGTCAGATATCTAATTACATAAATATAGTAACAAAACCCCAATTAGTCTAGGGTTAAATAGCCTAACAAAAGAATTTTACATAAACCATAGGAGAAGTAAAAATGACAGCAGCAACAGATTATTTAGAAAACGAAGTACTAGATCACATATTAGGGAAAGGCACAAGTGATTTTGTTAGTCCAGCCAATTTATATGTAGGATTATTCACATCCGCAGTAGATCCTGAAGTAGGAACAGTGGTTGAAGTAGCGGGTAATGCTTATGCAAGGACATCAGTTACATTCGGTGTTGCAGCAGGTGGTTCAACTGCCAATACAGGTGATGTTACATTCCCAACCGCATCCGGTGGTGACTGGGGATTAGTGAACAATGCAGGTATCTATGATGCAGCAACCGATGGTAACTTGTTGTTTTATGGTGCTTTAACAGTATCCAAGACAGTAACGGATGGTGACACATTCCAGATTAGTGCTGGATCACTAAGCATTGCATTGGCATAATTAAATGGCACTAATATCAGGGGTATTAACAAACTATGTTGAGGATGGTTATATCAATGACCAAGACGACTTCATGGTTAATGGTATCCTTGATGTTGGCTTTACGATTAGTGCTGAATTAACCCAATCAGGTTGGACACATGAAGCAGTATTCACCCCTACTGCTAATTTCAGTATACAAGCATCGCTAGAAATAGCACATTTAACCCATGAAGGTGAGTTAGATGCTACTGCTAATTTCAGTATACAAGCATCACTAGAAATAACACAGTTAACCCATGAGGGTGAATTAGATGCTACTGCTAATTTCAGTATATCAACTACGCCAACCATTATATTATATAAGTTTGGTGAATTAGATATTGAGATTGTTGCATCAACAGATACAACAGCATCTAAACAAATGGTAGCAGAAGTAGATGTGTCATCATCATTCACCCAATCTACAACAGCATCAAATCTAATAACAATAGATGCCGAGGGTAGATATGGCTGGGATAACCCCTCCGATTGGGATAATTGGGGCATTTGGCGGAACACTTGGACATTACCTACTGATTTTAATACAACTATATTAGGTGGGTATGTTGTTGAGGGTGAATTAGATATATCATCATCTATGGTATATGAATGTGCAATAGACGGTCGTCTATCAGGTGATATACTGTGTGAGATAAGCAGTGATATGTACACTGTGGGGAATTTGACTGTAACTGGGGGTGTGAGTATCAACACATCATTTGGTGCAACTGTCACAGCATCAAATAATACCAATGCTTTGTGTGCTATATCAAGTTCATTTACATCAGACACTTATGGTATTAATATAAAGGCGGCAGGTCTAGAGGTAGATGCCTCATTCACCACCTCTGCATTGGCTAAAAATAATATTAATACAGGACTGGATATATCAGCATCGGTATCATCCACTATTGCTTGTGGAATGGTCTACCGTGTAACTAGTGATATAACAAGTTCATTTACCCAAACAACCAGTGGGGTATTCAAAACCACGGATTACAATAGATATATAACTGTTGCACCTGAAACCCGGATAATTACCATCAGTGAAGCACCTGAAACCCGGATAATAAGCATCAGTGAAGCAACAAGGGTATTAGTGATACCTAGTAAAATACAAACAAGGAATGCAGCATAATGACTACAGGATTTTTAAAAGACAGAATAGGGAATTACATACAGCAAGACCCACAAGCAACATTGGATTATACAATTGATTGGGGGGAATGGATCGCAGTAAATAATGTGGTCGTAACCAGTAGTTGGGGAATTGAAAGTATTGAGAATGATAATACACCAATGACCACCTCATCTAATGGTTTTGACCCCCTTTTAAGCACAACATACATCGTGTTATCAGGCGGTACAGTAGGAAATCATTATCGTATTACTAATACCATCACAACTACGAATAACCTTACAGAAGAAAGGTATTTTAGAATATTTATAATGGACAGATCAGCATGACATCTGCTACATTAAAAGAAGAAGACTACACTGTAACCAAAAGAGGGTTGTTCATCAAGAAATACAACTCTAAAAAGGCAGACAAGGAAGGGGTAGTTATATCATATAAAGAAATTGAAATGTTTGCAAAATACTTTTGTCCTATGACTGATATGGCAAAATACTTTGGTGTATCAGAAGCGGTAATTCGTAAGCATTTCACCCAAACAGTTATTCAAACCCAAACAAAGGTTAAACAACGAATCAGACAAAAACAAGTATCAATGGCATTAGCAGGGGATAAAACACTTCTTATATGGCTAGGTAAGAATTATTTAGACCAATCAGATAATGGCGTTAAGAATGATGATGCTAAACAACCACTTCCATGGGACGATGAATAATGAAAATAGTAGGTAACATAGGTTCAGCAAATATGATTCGTTTAGAAAGCGATCTACAACGGTTGAATATCCGTTATTGGTTAGAAGATAGTGATGAATTCTATCGTAAAACAAAAGAACCAATTCTATATACACCATCAGTATATACAGATGATAACCAATATATCGGTTACACTGTATCTGGGGTGAAGATGTGGTTGGATCAACATGCCATCTGAATGCATCATTGCATTAGTTGTCGGACTTATATTCGGGGTGATACTTAAACTAGCACAAGACCTACTAAACACAAAGGATGACTGATGCTTAGTCAATGGCAACAAACAGTTACCGATGCCGAAGAACGATTTAAAGTGGTGATGGCAGGTCGTCGTGCAGGTAAAACTTATTTGGCAATGCGAGAACTAGGGAAAGTGGCACGATTCCCTGATAAACAGTTGTTTTATGTAAGTCCTACTTATAGACAATCAAAACAGGTAATGTGGAAACCATTAAAGGCTAAATTAAGAAAATTAAACTGGTTAGCAGATACCAATGAAACTGAACTAACAGCAATATTAGTAAACGGAAGTACTATAGCACTTAAAGGGGCTAATAACCCTGATTCACTTCGAGGGGTTGGGTTGGATCATGTAGTATTAGATGAGTTTGCATACATTCACTCTGATACATGGACAGAAGTACTAAGACCAACCTTATCTGATACAGGAGGTAGTGCATTGTTCATATCCACCCCTGCTGGCAAAGGTAATTGGTCATATGATATGTACCAGAAAGGACAACAACGACTGCAGGGGTGGCAGAGTTGGCAATACACCACATTAGATGGTGGCAGAGTACCAGTAGCAGAAATAGAACAAGCAGAACACGACTTAGATGAGAGAACATTCAGGCAAGAATACCTTGCATCATTTGAGACATATGCAGGATCAATATACTACACATTTGATCCTAAGACACATGTTGTGCCATATAAGGGTGCACTTGGAAGGATTAAAAACCTACATATAGGAATGGATTTTAATATATCCCCAATGACAGCATCAGTCGGTATTAAAAATAGCACTGGTCTGCATATCATAGATGAAATTACAATGTATGGTAGTAATACAAATGAAATGGCAGTAGAAATTAAAAATAGATACCCAGATAACAAGATTATTGTATATCCCGATCCTGCTGGTGTACAAAGAAAAACTTCTGCCAATGGACAAACAGATATTAAAATACTAGAACAAGCAGGATTTAGAACAAAGTACCATAGACGACACCCAGAAGTGAAAGATAGGAACAATGCAGTCAACTCAGCATTCCATTCAGGTAAGGTTAAAATTGATCCGAAGTGCAAGGAATTAATAAACTCATTAATCAAACACGAATATAAGCCTGATACGCAAATACCTGATAAAACAAGTGGATATGACCATTACAGTGATAACTTCGGTTATCTATGTGAGTATTTGTTCCCAATCAGAAGAGATAAGGGGGAATTTGATGAATCAGAGACCTTTGGTATGGGAACTTTTTAATAAATATAATTTAAGGAAATGATATGTATAACAATCAACAACTAGAAGAACTAAACACACAATATAAAGCACAATTACCTAATTGGCAGTTCTATATGAACTCATTTCAAGGTGGTGATGCATATAAAAAACAAGCATATCTAACTAGGTATAAGTTTGAGAATGATGCAGATTATAGAAAACGAGTTAACCAAACCCCATTAGATAATCATTGTGCATCTATTGTTCAAATATATTCTTCATTTATCTATACAGAACTACCAGTAAGGGTGTTTGAATCATTAGAGAATGACCCAATACTACCAGATTTCCTTGAAGATGCTGATAGAGAGGGTAGAAATTGGAATCAGTTCATTAAACAAGCGAGTATATTAGCATCTGTTTATGGACATACATGGATTGTAGTTGATAGACCCAATGTGGAAATGACTACACGACAAGATGAAATTGATAACGGAATAAGACCTTATGTATCAGTCATTACACCACCGAATGTGACCGATTGGACATATGATAGACTAGATAATGGTGCTTATGAACTATCAATGCTTAAAGTCCTTGTGTCTAATACATCGGATAAAAAAGAATATAAGATTTATTATAAAGATAGAACAGATACAGTAATCGCAATCGGTGATTCAATAACGACAGATTCAGTTCCAAATCCATATAATAAGATTACTGCTGTACCTTTATATGCCCAACGAGGATTAACCCCTGGGACTGGTATAAGTGATATTGCTGATATTGCTGATATGCAACGATCAATATTTGATGAGAATAGTGAGATTGAACAAATCATAAGATTAAGTTCCCATCCATCATTAGCAAAGACAGCCGATACACGAGTAGGAACAGGTGCTGGTGGCATTGTTGAGATGCCAGAGGACTTAGACCCTGGGTTAACTCCATACCTCTTACAACCAACCTCACAGTCATTAGATAGCATTCGTGCTGCTATTGTTGATAAGGTTGAATCAATCAATCGAATGGCTAATGTAGGTGCTGTTCGTGCAATTGAAAGCAAAACAATGTCAGGGGTTGCAATGGAGACCGAATTCAGGTTACTCAATGCAAGATTGGCAGAAAAAGCAGACAATTTAGAATTGGCAGAAGAACAAGTGTTCAAAATATTAGCAAACATGCAAAATATTAAATGGGATGGCACGATTGAATATCCAAATTCATTTAATACAAGAGACAAATATAATGATCTTACATTCTTACAACAAGCCAAAGCATCTGGTATCAATAGTACTACATTTAACAAAACGATTATGAAGAAGATTGCTGTATTAGTATCCGATGAAGAAGATTTAGACCAAATCTATACAGAAATTGATGATGAGGCTATATTCAGCGATGAAGGACTTGTATGACATATGAAGAGAAAGTCGAAGAATTATATCAGTCATACCTAAGATCATTTGATACATCATTGGGTAATATACAACGAGAAGTCACTAAATTACTCTCTAATTATACAACTCTAACTCCCACTGATGCTATCTCTATCCAAACAGAAATAGATCGCATATACGAAGACGAATACACACCTGTAATTAATGATACTGTAAACTCATTCAACACAGCATGGTTATTATTATTGACATTACCCTCCCTGAAAGGTACGAAAATAGATAAACGAGTACTGAATAAGGTAAGGAAGAACGCAGTAACCCAATTTCAATCACAAGCAACCCTTATAAAATCAAAATTAAATGCAGCAATTTATAACGCATCTATCGTTGGGAGTCGTATTGCTAATATTATTGTAACTTCAAATGATATTATTAAAAGTAATATTGGTAATCCAAAAGCAACCATTATTGATACATTCTATAAATCCACCGCTACCATCGTAACTTATATAAGTGGTAAAGCAGATATTAAAAAATGGAAATATGTTGGTCCTAGTGACGACAAGACCAGATCGTGGTGTTCAAATCATCTTGGAAATGAATATACCAAATCAGAATTAATGAGTGAATGGCAATCATCATGGTCTGGCAAATCAGGCAGTGATCCGTTTTTGGATCGAGGCGGATATAATTGCCGTCATCACTTAGAACCAAAGTGATATCTGTGATGTTCGTAAGTCATTGATAGTTGGTTGGTCAAAACTGATTTCGTAAGTGGTTGATATAGAACGATGTAGGTGGTCATTTTCGTGTTTATCCCCTAAGTAGAGAGATGTAAAATGACCACCTATATTTTCACTTATATAAGCAGACATAATTGCCACTGAGTTAAGAAAACGGGACACTTGGCTTGGTTGTTTGAGGTCATTTATAAAGGGCAGTAGTTCTTTACAAGAACCCATTGCTGTATGTTTCACTTGTGCGAGAAGTACAGCAAGAAGTAGGGTTTTAGAGAATGACCCGTAAGCACCACCTCTGATATTAAGTGTTAGGTCATGAAACAAGTTAGACAATTCCATTGGTGTTAGATTAAATGCAGATTCTAGTTTATCTGTAAAATTAGATTTATCGTCTAGTCCACCCAATCTAATTTTAATTCGTAGTGGGTTTATAAATTCAATATTGCAAGATTTAGCGTATGAGTTCATTTGGGTCAGATAATCGGGGGAGTGGATTATATTATAATTTATGTTAGAACTTATCTCACTAAGAACAGAACCGACATTTGGTATAAATTTATCGGCATACGACATAACATGTGGTGCTTTAAGTAATGCATCAATTGAACTAGGGGATACTGATGTTGCTGTATTAGTAATAAAAGTATCAACATCATCCAATGCATCTTGCACAAGGGGGATTGGGAATAAACCATTGAAGGTTTTATCATCATTAAAGTAAACAATACTATCCAATAACCCCTCACGAGGTCTACCTAGTGCTTGAATGATGGTTTGTAATGAAAATGTGTATTGAGAGAGGTTATAATCACATAGCACAACGACGTGTGCTTCTATATTCAGGTCAATACCCTCTGTGGCAGCAGTACTAAGCAAATAAACTTGGGCATCGTTAGAATCGCTGTACAGACCCTCTAATCGCATTCGGTTATCAAGGGTTACACCATTAATATTTTTATAAGAAGCACCATATTTTTTACAGACTTTAGTAATAATATGTTTGTATTTCTTAATATCATTGCTTATCACAACAGTTGGTTCACCTGATGATATATAATCTTCCAGGTATCGCTTAACAACACTATCAATTTTAGTAACTTGCACTTGATTAATTGGTCTAGATTTATTCGTTAATTGAATAACATCAAATCCATCGAAATATGGAGTAGTGCAGAACGGAGTAGTAGCGGTAATTGTAATAATACTACCATTCCAGTGTTGTGCGGCATATTCTAATTGTCCAAAAGAGTCTCTATACCCCCCAGCACCCTCAATTGTATGTTCTTCATCAATTATTAAGATATTTCCCTTAACTAAAAACCATACTTCAACACTATATTCATACAATTTAACCAATTGATCTGGTGTTAATAATATAATATCAGCATCAAATATGTCTTTAATAGCGTATTTGCTATCTCCGTGCAATGAAATAACGGTTGCATTAAACTCGCCTGTATCGGCTTGTTTTTGTTTATCTTGTATCAATTTAATGGTCGGCATAACAATAAACCGTTTAGTATCAGGCATATACTTCTTCATAATGCCATAAGTAGCACCACATCCAGTAATATCTTTTAATAAACGGATTCGTTGAACTCCTGTATCTAATACATCCCAAAATTCCGTTGGTATGTAGTCTGTGTGGTATTCATATGTGCTTATCATAATCCACCATGTGTTCGTAATATTTCTGCAGTGAATTGCATATTATGTGAATCAGGGATAAAGGGATAAAAGTCCTCTAAGATTACCTCTCCTCCCAATGGCATTGTTCCAGTTGGCAGTACAAACAACCCATCCTCCACCACAGCAAACGAGGGGTATCCTGTCGGATACACGTGTTTGGTATAATCATAGATGGTACTATCATAATAGTACTGTCTGTCCTTCATCTCGTGTATGGGTGTTATATCATAATGACTGCCCTGTTTCGTAACATTCCAGTAGTGTTGGTATATAATATATGCATTAGGTTGTTTTTCCACAACCCACCCAGACACTAGCAGACCATTGGTGAGATTACTTGCGTTCTCTACACTCTCCATTAGTTTTGCTTCGGGATGGACTTTTCGCTGTACCTTTGTCTTCTTAAATTCCCATGTCTTATATACCTCCCTGAACTTCTTCACGGATTGATAGTAGGTCATACATTATCCCCAAATAGGTTATTGAATTCATTGCTTTTATTTGTGTGTTTGCCAACCATACTGACATATTCAATCTCCATGGGTTCGTCATTCATCATATCATTCACTTCATTGGCAATCTCGATACATTTATCCAGTTGCTTATCACTAAAATTTTTATGTGGATTGCCTTTGTGTTGTTCTAATATGCCATTAATGAATGATTCTTCGGAGTTCCACTTTTTATCATGTGGTGACCAACCCCATTTTTTTGATCGTTTTGTGAATGCATTACAAGGGTGTTCTTGTCGTAAAATATACAAGACCTCTAATCTGCTGATGATTTCTTTATGATCGTCATGTGACATATCATAATAAGTTGTGTTTGCTGAAGTTGTCTTTTTTAAGACGGGTATTCGGGTAGCCATATTTTATTCCTCTATAAGTTATTGAATGTCTCTCGACTCTTGGTAATTGAAATTGCGCTAAGGGGAGCAACCCCCCTAACGACTCGATTTTATCAATTACTTAACGAAGAAAACATAGTAATATGTTCCCTACATCAGTATTTAGTATAACACAACACAAAGGCTTTTTAAAGTGCTATTTCCCATCATTATAAGTATTGGAATGGATCATAAAATATATACAGATTGGTTAAACAGGCATTACGAAACCACTAAATGTGCAGATGCAAGACCACACAGAGAACAAACAAAAGCGGTATTAAGCAATCCTGATTGTGGATTAGTAATAGTAAAAGAGAAGCCAAGGAAAAGGTATTGCAAGAATTGTGAAGAGATTGTGGATTTTAATCCAGTAATTCAGATACAAAAAACAAAAAAGGGTTGGTCACAGAAATGCAGTAGCCCGTGTTTAAAGCACTTGAATAACAGGACAGGTGAATGGAAAAAGAAATATAGTGTCGCTTATATACCTGTATCTGAACGTGCCATTGCTGCCACCACCCTATTACCGGGTCAATATATTGATCCAACAGGTAGAATTAAATCCCTTAAACTCCCAGTTGAAGCAATTAAAGACATTATGAAGAAGGAAGTACCTCAAGTAGAATATGCTATGATGTATGATACATCACAGGGGTTTATATCTATGTTACAGAATGGCAAATTACACGCAGGTTACAACTTTTTAGACGATCCCCCTCCATAGTATACCTTATACCATATACTATGGAGGGTTGGTCGTAGTACGGCTTAGGTTCGACCTGGTAGGGATGAAAAAGAGGGTTTCCGTAGTAGATCCCGTTCATTATTAAACACACGAGTTCGTTCTATATCACTTTGGGTGTTTAGTACTTGTAATATTTTATAATCGACATCACCCATATCAATTGCACTTAGAATATCATCAATCAGTACCTCTTTAGATGTTGCTGTTAGTTCTAATTTTATTGGGGGTTCGTTATTACTCCGATCACTGAGGAAAGCAATGAAATGCTTCACATGATTAGTCGGTTTTAATTTAGCCACTGCATTTATTAAGTTCATAATATAATCCTTTTGATGATACCCATAATTGGATATCACCCTTATTATACACTATTTTTGCAGTTTATGTGGAACTAATTAATGAACCGAGTGATATACGATGCCAATCTAATCCATCACTAAGTCCCAAACAGGCATTACCCCCGTCTCCATTTGAACAATATGCCAATGTCCCTGCGGGTTCAGTAAGGGATTCTAATTGCGCTGTTGATTTAGCAGTAAGTCCCAATGCATACTCTACGGTGGTTATTCCAGACCCCGGTGATAAGGTAATATTTGTGGTTCCGGCGGATGTGAGGGAATTAGGGATTTCTCCGGCTGGTATTTTACCACCAGCACCTAATGATGCTATCCCATCATTAGCAGACCTAGATGCTATAATCGCATTTAATGCTACTACGGCATTATATATTTCGGGTCTTGCTAACAGGGGGCTATCTGCGTCGTTATCTAAGTTGTTTGTTGTTTGTGTGTTTGGCCAAGTCATGGTTTTCTCCTTAATTTATTAGTAATCTATATCCGTTCAACGATATGGTTTGATTCATAGTGGTATGTGCAGTAAAGTGTATATACGCTGTTTGTGTCCAATCAACTTGTTGATATATCATGCCACTTGTGTCGTACTGTGAGTCAAGTTCAGTCGTTTGCTTATCATAGATGGTTGTATAATCATTGTTGTTATTTAGTATTCTGATATCAGTGCTATACCCCACCCCTTGCCATGCATTACTAAAGGTTACTGTATACGCACTGAACTGATTCTTCAATTCAGGGAATAGGTTATTTGATAAGTACGCACTAAAATACCCAGTCCCAGATGCAGTAAGATTTGATGGTATCCCACTCACAAACCCACCATGTATTAAGAATTGGTATTCAAATTCAAATATATTATTTGCTGTTAGTGTATTCGGTGGTATAGTTATTGTTTTTAGTGTGTAAGATAAGGGTTCGGTAGTTGAGTAAGTTCCCCAATCCTCTTCCCACAGAGTCATCCCAGATCCACCACCACCACCGCCTGAGTCATCGGTTCCATTAACCCAATTAGTACCATCATATTTTAATACTTGATTAGTTGATGGAGTTGATATATTTACATCAGTTAAATCATTGATTTCTGATGCACCACCTGTACCACCTGTACCTGAGTCATCGGTTCCATTAATCCAATTAGTACCATCATATTTTAATACTTGATTAGTTGATGGAGTTGATATATTTACATTGGATAAGTCGTTGACTGATATATTATTATTTTCCCAATGCGTACCGTTGTATACTAATAATTCACCTGGTGTTTCATTTGTAAGTAAGACATCATCGTTTTCATTTATACTGTTTATTGTGTAGGAGGTTGATACCGTCTCGATTCCTTCCATTCCACTCTGTAATTGGACTGTAACTTTAGTACTAAACCACCTGGTTTTAAACACAGGGGTAGTAGTTTCGGTGTAGGTATCATTATCAGTGCTTGATAAGTAGGAGGTTGTTATTATTGTATTTGGTGATGTGTTTACCGTTACTACCTTGGTAGATGGGGTTATAAATTTCACCGATCCGAGATCAACGACACTTGAAATATATTCTATAGTAGAACCTGGTTGGAATATACCATTCCAATTATACCATGTGTTTGAATAATCCCATTGCGAGGGTAAAGTAGTCCAACTTTCATTCACTCCAATATATTGTGTCATGTCTTATAAGTTCCATAGTCTGTGAATTCGGCTGGCGTGATTGTAATGCGATTGCTTGTTTCCATCCCTATACTACCGTAGTAAAAAACCACGTACCAAAATTCATATTCGTATCGTTGTCCGAAGTTATCAATAACCACATACCCATCTATTGTGGCTTGTTTTTGTTGTGCAGAGGTCAAGTATGCATGTTCGTTAATTGAACCGTCACTCCGTTTATAATATATATGTATCTCGGCCGCACTATCGTTATATGGGTAAGCACCGAAGTTAAATGTCATCTTGGTTCTTGGTTGTCCGTAATAGGTATGTTCTGATTTTTCTATATAGATATTTGTCAATATTGGTGCTGCTGATGAGACTGTATATACAGGTTCATCAAAAATATTTGATATATTCAC
>Ga0209141_1001351_pt1 | contig 12874 bp, 4 predicted proteins | sample SaaInlLV_10m_DNA_2_FD_184676 | JGI IMG/M metagenome (GOLD analysis project Ga0209141, IMG submission 184676) | Marine microbial communities from expanding oxygen minimum zones in the Saanich Inlet - Saanich Inlet SI074_LV_150m_DNA (SPAdes) (version 2) | ecosystem: Environmental > Aquatic > Marine... | reverse complement strand
TATTTTTTATTAGACACCTTTTTGGCCTCTTTGTAGAGGGAAATCAGGTACTCAACATCATTAGCAGCACGATGCATTGGCAGGGGATGTTTCTCCAATGCGCGTTCATAAATGTGCTCGATAGGCAACTTGTCAGATTCGGATTCAGACATCCAATACTCAATCGGTAATACCTTTTGAAGCTGAGATTCGATGTGTTGAATTTCAATCAAATTGGACATTCCAACAGCATCAAACAGCCGCTGGAGCCAAAAGTTATCAAAGTCTGGCGCATCGCTGACAACTAGATGGCCATTCAACTCCGAGCACAAACGCTCAGCTACCTGCTTAGGGTGCTTTCCATTCTCGTTGAGGTAATCCCTAGATAATCCATGTACAGCCTGTGCATCTGGTGACCAGTCTGTGAACGAATCCGGGTATAGATAAGGATTGATAAGGTGAGACTCGATCTGGCCTGATTCATCACCCCAGGCAACTTCGATGGGATAACTGCCTTCGGATAAGCTACTGGCCTCAATATCTAGGAATAACATGTCGTTTTGTGCCACCGGAAGTCGAGTATATTACCGCTGGTTTTGTACAGTTCAAGCCCTTAGAGATCAACTTCATTATGCTCCGGTCTCTTCTGAATACCTTTCCAACTCGGACAGGATCTTGTAACGGCCGCTGTCTTCACGCTCAATGACTACAACCTGGCAATTCTTCGGATTCCGGTAAGCCTCAAATTCCTGCACCGTCCAATGGAACCAGCGCATGAGGAAGACTAGCAGCGTGACGCCGTGGGTCACGATCAATGCGTTGTCTGGGTAGTCCGGCTTGTCAAAGTCGCGGTGCAGCGTCTCTAAGAAGGTTGAGACTCGGTCAAAGACATCGGCTCCAGACTCTCCGTCCTGCAGACGGAAGTAGAATTTGCCGTACTCCTTTCGTGCCGCGTTCTCTTGTGCCAAAAACGCCTCTTCCTTGTAGTGTCCCCAGTCCTGCTCGCGAATTCTGGGGTCCTCGATTGAGCGAACGATATTCCCCTGGATCGCCTCAGTAATACCTTCGAGGGTCTGAGTTGTACGTATCCAGGGGGAGCAGTATGAGTAGACCGACTCACTACCGATAAGCTGCCGAATATCTTGCCCCGCCTGCTGTGCTTGCTTCCTGCCTTTCTTGGTCAAAGGTACTGCGTGATCGGGGGTATGCGCGTAAAGGCTTTTATCAATATTGCCTAGCGATTCTCCGTGCCGTACTAAGATGATTCGAGCTGGTTTCATTGCATCACTGCCTCCTATAGGAATAGGCTAGCAATGAGGCGAAAATTATGCAACTTTATGTTTTGTAAAGCATTTTACAGAAATACCAGGAATTTAAGGTTATATCGGCCAGTAGAGTCGCTTGAGCGGCACCATCTGTTTGGTATCCATATCCAACTCTTCATAATGCTCCAGAAGCGCTGTCACTAGTTCATCTAGGGTCATCAGCGTCAGCGGGATGTTGGCACGCTCTGCCTCGTAGTAGGCATCTTTGCTGAAACCGCCTGTGCTGACGTAGAGGCCCTTATCATCTTGATGCCTGCCGCCTAGGAAGCTGCGAATGGCTTGGGCGCCCATGGCGCCGCTACGGTGCTTCACCTCAACCACAATGCGAGGGCTTTCGAACCCAAAGCCATCTGGCGAAGCAACGATATCCTTACCCCTGTCAGGGCCTGCTGGAGAGACACGCGCTTTGTATCCCATTGCGCGGAGTATTCCGGCAACCAGTTCCTGCATTTCTTCCCAATCGAGCTTGGATACTCGGTCTTTTATAAACTCCAGCGCCTTATCTTCAACATCCTCTAACAGCTGACCTTCATCCGTTTCATCTGTCTTCTCTGGATCAGGGGCAATAGGTTGTTTGCCCGTTAGAACGGCATCGATTTCCTCAGCCACCTTCTTTGGGACAAGGAAAAGAGTTGAGATAGCGCCAAGGCTATTTTTGGCGGATGTTGATAGTTGGTCACGGTTAACTTCGCCAATCCACTTCACAGGTAGCAGGTGGGGAAACCCTTCCAATTTGGCTGTGTCGTATTTGTATGCACCTTCTACCGCTGCAATATTGTATATCCGCCTCTGCGGGTCGTAGGTTAATATACGATCACCTTGACTGATCTCGTGGGCAAACCGATAAACCTGCCCCGTGGACGCTGTCTGCTTTCCAGGTTTCCAGTCAGGCCATGCCTCTTTAACGAGTTTTAAGATTTGTTTTCTGTCAGTAAAGACAGATAGGTCTGGCAGTAATGCCCAACCAATCCCAACGACATTACTTTCGAGAAACTCGTCCAGGCGTATTGCACCGCGCCCTGCTCGTACTACCCAGGTTCTAATTTTCATTGTTATTCGTCCATAACAAAGCTATAGGTCTAAATTCGGGCACTTTGAATGGAAAATTAAATTTCTCAATTTCATATGCCATTTTGGCTGTTGCAGATTCTACAGCGTCTTTTACTACGCCCATCTCAATGCCATTGATCTCCGAATAGTGCTCCTTTGAATCAATAGCATTGAGACTATTAAGCACTTCCCAGTCGCGCAAAACACTCCACTCTCCATGGGCATCTTGCTTCATGCCAACTACGGCTTGACGCATATAACCAGAACGATCCGTTACGCTGTCGAATATTTGAAAGATTAATATTGATCTTTCTAGGTCACTGCAAAGCGTTAATGATACGGGATACTCAGATGCAACTTTCAATGATTTATCGAAGATCTTGTGGCCGACGCCAAGTATTTTTTCCGCGGTTTTTTCGCCATGAGCACTACGATCGAATAACATATTCTCATACTTGCGACGCATGCCAGGCTCATCAAGCCATTGATCTGGGGTCTTGAATGATATGCCTTGATCGGAACGGATAGGTCTTCTGCGATGCAAGCTGAGCATACTTTCAAAATATTTTTGTAAATGGGGAAGATCTACGTCAGGCACATCCTTCAACCCAGATAAATCAAAACGCGTAGCATTTCCAACAAGTGCTTTAACTGTGTCTATCGCTGATTCTCCACCTAGTGTTTCCGTCTTAGTGTCAAACCATCGATCAAGACGGTCTTTTTTCACAGATTGCCCGCTACTGAACAACTCTGTAAATACACTTGTATTCGACATTCCAAGTACCAACTGCAGTAGATCTTCTGGCTCATCCATTGCACCCGATAGGGCTGAAGTAATGCGCGCCAGTTTTTCATTGAGTAAATCCCATATTCGAGACTCTACTGTTGCTGGGTTTCGCAATGAAATAACGTCGACCGGATGTTTCTGCCCGTATCGATTCAAACGACCTACGCGCTGATGCAAACGCATTGGATTCCAGGGTAAATCAACATGAATAAGTGAGTAACACCTATCTTGCAAGTCTATACCTTCGCCGCCAGCTTCTGTTGATATCAAGAAGCGTACTTTTCCTTCATTGAATAAGTCGGCAGCGTCCCCTCTATTAATCGATCTAGTAGCAGTAATTCCGTTTGGCAGCATCAACTCTTCTAATCTTTCATCGCCATTGATAAACGTAACGCAGCCATCACCATATCTACTGATCAATGACGACATAAGAAGCGATTGAGTGGTTTTGTATTCAGTGAAAAATAGAACTTGCCTATTTTTGAATCGATCTTCTAGGATCTCCAATATTTTTTCTATCTTCGTCTCGGTGTTGACCCTATCAGCCGCAGCCACCAAAGACTCCAAATTAGGGATCTCTGACTCCATTAACGTCAGAGTCGCCTCCGCCAGCATTATGTCTACATCATTTTCTAGGTCACTCAACAATGCAGATTCATCATCTGCCTTTGAAATGGCCGCCTTCATATCAGATGACAGGTTAATCTTTTCTTTAAGCTCCAATCTTGCAGTGCAAAGCCGACCGAGGCGACCTTTTAACGCCTTGCGGATAGCGGCTACTGAGCTAGAAGCGAGCTTTTGCATTGCGATTAGAACAAGAATTACCTGGCGCCCCTCTTGAGCAGCAAGTGAGGTCGCGTACGCCTTGCCTGATTCAATAAACTCAGTCAATAATGTATAGAATTCATCCTCTTCAGGCTTGTATCTATATGTTTCTTGATAAACGCTTACTGGCTTAAAAAGCTTGTTACCCTGCATGTCTGTCACAAGGCTCTTATTGTTTCTTATCAGCACCTCACCAAGATTACTGATTTGTTCATCGTCATGCTTTTTTGGATCGAATAAATCTGGCCTGAGCAATTGAAGAAGAGACCAGAATCCATATGCTTTGCCTCGGTGAGGTGTACCACTGAAGAAAATACAGGATTCGGCTTTGCCTTTTTCCAGCAGTTGCTCAACAAAACGATACCCAAGCGTTGCGCCACTGGCTTCATCCGCGTTTAGATGATGGGCTTCATCTACAATCATCAAATCCCACGGCTTCGCTTCCAGCATACGCTCATGACGTCCGTTTCTGTCAGCACGTAAAGTAGGAAGCGACGCTACAACTTGATGATGCGTGTTCCAGAAATCTGATTTTTTGCTATCAGCTTCAGTTGAGTACCTGGTCAACCTAATATCAAACATCTCTCTGAGCCGCACTTGCCATTGCTCGACAAGCGATGCTGGACAAAGAACAAGAAGACGACGAACCAAGCCTTTCGAGAGAAGAGGCCAAAGAATGAGACCGGCCTCAATGGTTTTACCAAGACCCACATCATCAGCGACCAGATGTCGAATCGGCCACTGTCTTAAAACACGGTGGCAGACCCATAATTGATGCGGAAGTAAAGATATACGAGAACGAGAGAATACACCCCATGCATCATTGACCGACAGGATAGCTGCTGCCTGGCATTTGGTGATGACCTTCTGTGGCTCATGCCACTGACCAGAGGAAAGTGCGGCATCCAGGCTGACACGAAGCGACAGAGACTCTATCCCGCACTCTTCCAGGCCGTGCTCAAATCGAACAATTGCGGTTTTTTCTTTGGCAAACTCAACCGTTCCTGGGCCGTATCGCTTATGGGTTACTTCGTCACCAGAGCTTAATTTTATATTGTCATCTAGAGCACTCATTCGTATTCCTCTATCTCAGGTAGCTCGCGCTCTAGGAGGCTGTGTTGTAGTTCCCAATCTTCAGCTACTATTCGAAGTGGTATGTCATAGTCACCATAAAAAGTGGCCTTCTCACTATCAATATTTTCCTCGATAAACTTACTAATAAGAGGAGACAGCTTTTGTCGAGGAACATTATCTGACGTATCGCAACCCATCTCACTAAATAAATTTCGCACACCGAGATAAGGAACAAAGGCATGTTTTCTCAGATATGGTGTATCCATTACGTTGTTACGCAGCAACTCCCTAACAATAAAGTTGGAGCCTATTCCGAGCGTTTTCCAAAGTGGCGGCGCTGAAATACCACCACCTTGTTGGTCGGAGTCCGCAAGTGGTGTTAGAACCAAAGGCAAATCGAACGGCTTTTTATAACGCTCAAGGCCTGTAAATAGTTCAGCATAGTCATCTAGATATCTGGATAACTTGTAGATGATGGGAAAGCGCATCATCCACTGCTCGTAGCTTTGCTGATCCACTTGCTGTTCGATGTATTGATCGAGAACACCCATCCAGTCTTCGAAACGCTGCGAGGGAATTGGGTCGGTAAAGACATCCCACCACCCCCTTCGTTGGCAGTCTTCAATGAACCTCCGGTGCTGAGACGGCATAGTCCGTCCCATTGTATGGAATCCACCCAAAAGCAGTAGAACTAACCACGCTGATCGATCAAATGAGCCTGTGTCATCATCCAAGTAATTGATCTTATGAGCTTCTGGATATACATCAGCGTGATAATCCTTAAGTGCTTGGTTCCGCGCTTGCCCCCACCATTCATAAATATTATTTAGGGCCACTGATGGATTGATTGGTTTCTGTATAGGTACCGACGGTTCAAAGGGTGTTTGCCACTGCCTCCTGATTTGATCGGGTGATTTCAACACTTGGTAAACCAGCTTAGTGCGGCTGGCTGTATCCCAGTCAGACAGAATATCGGAGTCTTCTTCTATCCCGTCCAGCCAAGTCCCGCTGATACCATCCCTGTGCAACAAGTCGGTGACTTGCCGTGCCAGTTCTCCCTGAATCAGATATTTAAGAGCCGCAGCACGTCGACTATGATCATCGGCTAGTAGTATCCACTCCTTTAGTTTTTCCGTTGGCGCCTCTAGCTTATCCCGACATAATAAGAAGAATTCCGTGGCACTCGCACTGTAAGCCCCTGCCAAGCGATTTGTGTCAGGAGCAAAACTCCAGCGCAACGCCTCATCACCCCCGGACCTATCAGTCACGAGTCCTTTAGCTTTTGAACTTGCTCCTTCTTGAGTCCTGAAAACCAGTTCTTTGGCGGCCTCAATGAAACCTTTTAAATCCCTGATGTGATCAGCATGGGTGTCTGCTTCTGGTGCCTGCCAATTCGCCAGAGTAGAGCTGTTCAGCACTTTACCAAGCGCACTGGCATCCGAGGGAGATATTTCCTTACGTTTATCTAATAGATTACCTAGGTACGTAAGGTTGATAGACTTCCATTGAGTCGTTGATGATGCGAATTCTGGTATCGCAATTTTTAACCATGTAGCATGCTCTGATGTTATCGAGTTCTTTGTATCCAGAACTGACTGGAAACGCGATGTATTTGCGACGGTAAGAAAAACGTCACTTCGGCTCATGGCATCTTTCAGTACGATTTTCACCTCTCCTGTGCTTAAACATTTCTTGAATTTCCCAGGCAATCCATTGGGAATGGTCTTATTTTTGGTTGCTAACTCATGCAGCCCATTCTGAAGCATCGAAGTGGTTATTACTCTGGCACCTGATTCTCTCGGTAGCTGTGGAAGTCTTGAAAAAAGAATTCTCCATAGAGAATTCCAGAATTGGTATTGATCCGTTTCGGGCGCAAACTGCATTTTTTCAGATATGGCTTGCCATTGACCTTCTAGCGCTTGATGTACACTGTGTAAAACTGCTGCAAGCTGGTGGCCTATTGATCCTGCCAGCTTCTCATTTTCTTCTAAATTGGCTGATAGACGAGATCTGCCAGCATCAACCTCGAACATGGCATTTATCGCGTAACCGATACGTTCTTGTTCTTTGATTGGAGCAGTTACCCAGAGGTTGGGTACATCTTTTGGAAGCTCTTGAAACCCATTAGGACCAATGGGAATAATGACATCGCCATCCTTTAGCTCTAGCTTCAATACCAAGAAGTCGCCTGAATGTTGGCGGACATGTCCAACAAAGGCATTGCTACAGCCTGGTAAGGCAACACCATGCCAATTAGCACTAACTGTGCGGCCACCATGATGCTTAATTTCTACAGTATTTATTTTCCTTGAAAAAGCGACCAATACACCAGCAACTCTCTCGAAGGGTGCGAGCAAATCATTCTCATTAGAACTGGAAAGAGGCAGATGGATTCCTGTACCGGGCCAATGATTATCGTTCAGCAACTCTGCCATGCGTTTGCGCAAATACTTGCTAGCAGAGTTTTGTGTGGGAACAGGCAATAGACCACCAGCGATTTCTGCCTGTAACCTTCCGCTTACCACCGTCGGTCGTTCAGACGCGAGCCAAACGCTCTTAAATCCCAATCCAAATTTTCCAGTAACGGCCTCACCCTTATCTGAAGCAGAGAGAATCAGCATATTTTCCAAATCACGATCAAATCCCTTTTCTCTGCCCGGAAAACCCTTACTGCCAAACTGATTAATTGCACGCCCCCAATGAACAAATACAAGTTCATCTTTATTAGCTTCCACTACGAATTTGCAAATCGAGGCCGGTAGCGGTTCAACGTCCAAATCCCCGGGGTTTGCCGGATAAGCATCTATTAACTCCAGATCCTGTAATGAATCATCAGCGTTTTGAAATAGTTCGAAAGGAATGCTTTCTGGCTGATACTGAAAATCGAGGACTTTCCTTCGCACCGATTCAAGGATCGCCTTTTGAGCGGCTTCATCAGATTCGATAACACGTTGGAGGTCTACTAATGCTCTCTCCTTGGCCGTCTTGTATTTCTGCTCATCGGGCTTACCGGAAAACTCCTTTTCTCTTCTCTCATCGTCACGATAGCGTGATATTCCTTCACTGAGACTCGAATGCTTATGGGCGCCAAGCTGTTTCAAATAGAAAGGGATATTTTGCAGAATCAAGGCCCGTGCAAGTTCGATATCTACCTGATCGGATTTGTCTAGTTCGCTCCAAAGAGCATCCAAGCCAGGATGCCTTTGATTAAAAACCTCTTTGAGTAGATAGGTAGTGGACTCTTGTAGGTAAGAAGACAGCTGTTTATCTGAGCACTCATCTATCGATGTCTTTCGAAGCACCAAGTCAACTCGATAGCCACTTACGCCATCTACGCGGTGATAGCTCGGTCTTCCGGCGAGCAAATTGGAATACTTCTCTTCGAGATTCACCTTGATAGGCTGGCCAAGGATCGACCTGACAGTGATTGTGTCATCTGAATGGACCCTCACTGTCATCTGAAAGTTTTCAATAGCCTCCTCAAGCGAAGCGCCGTATAGCCAGCATCGCGCCCCACCAGCTTCAACCTTATCTGGTACTTTCCAGGGCATCTGGGATATCAGCCACTCCCTGGAATGCTGGCCTAGCAGCTCCTGGCATAACGTTTTGACGGACTCATGCCTCCCAAACAGTAGTGTCAATACTGCCGTTAAGGCAGGTGGCACTCTACCAACCCAGGCCTGAAAGTAATCTCGCAAGATACCTGCGGTGGCATCCACATTGGTACTAGCATCAGAATCGGAAAACTCTGCTTGTGTTTTATCTGAAGATCGTTCCTGAAATATTATTTTTGAAAGAATCTCGCTTTGCTCAGCATTAAGCACTCGACTAGCAGAAACACCCACCACGCCACTCACTAATTCCTCGCTAGACCGCCACTTCCTATCTCGCGTGTAGAGTTTTAGTTGCCCAATGGATTCCTTGGCATTTTCTGCTTGGCTGAATGCTTTCAGATAGAGATTGAATGTGTGAGTGGCTTCCTTGCTGGTTTCTCCACGATTAGCTATCCAATTCATCAGATCAACCAGTGTAGTCAGCGCCATGTATGTATTCATGGCGCGGAACAACGGCAGCAGTTCGAGCTTGTTCTCCGGGTTCTGATTCAGCTTCGCCAGCAAACGCCAGCCAGGGTGTTCATATGTTGAAAGAAATTGTGCTGTTTGGTGCAGTTCTTCGGCAGTCTCTATTGTTATGGCCCCCAACAAATACGGCTTGAGATCTCCTACAACGAGTGCCAAACGTTCTATCCCTGACTGTCCGGTTGCGAAATAGGAGTCTCTGACGGAGAAGAAAAATGGATGCGCTTTGAACTCGTCAGAAAGGTTGGTGTGTGTAGTAAATGTATCGGGTGCCTGCCCAAGCACTCGTTCAAGCTCAGCGTCCGCAGTCTCCAGATAGATAATATCGTCTGGTGCGACCTGACTGCCTGCTAGCGTGGGTACCCAGGCAACAGACTTTATCTTCTCTTGGGTATCAAGGGAGGGCTGTTTTCCGGCATTTTCAAGATCACTCAGGGCATCTAATACGCCGCGCCATACACATGCAGCATGTGCGCTGCTCAAAAGGATTTGGGCGTGTGCGTTTTGGTCTAACGGTCTGAGCAGCTGCTTTTGGCGAAGTTCTAACTGTGAATTGCTGCTGAGAAGAACTAGGTGCACATTCTGAAGTAGTGCATCATCAACAGATAAATTACCATCCTGAAGATAAACGCCTTCCGAATTCCCGCAAACCGGTTTCTCGCGATTGGTCCAATGAAAAGGCGCGGCAATCCATAAATCATCCTCTTTTATGGCACCAAGAATCTGTTCACAATCATCACGATCGAACACATCTGTATTAATAATCGAAAAACCGCGCTGCCGTATGTCGTCGATCACATCAGTCGCACGAATCTCTTTAATGCCGATCATTCGTGACACATCCCGCGCCAGACTGTCTGCGATTGATCCTTTAATCAGGTTCCAGGGCTCCCGCTCATTTTCAACTAATTGCGACCACAACTTTCGCCATACGGGGTGCTGCTCCTCACCCAAGATCCAGAGCGCATCATCGTCTCGGCTAAAATACTCGCTATTTGCGTGGAGTAAGAAACGTAAACCACGAATTTCAATCTCGCTCTTCGGGGTTCCAAGCTGTCGAGCCAGGGCAGCGCGAGCATTTTCTTCGCCTAGAGTCCTTGAGCGATTCCCAAGCGCATGAAGAACATTGCTGCCATTGCAGGACGGCATGGCGCCCCTTAGTTCAAATGCAAGCTTTGCTGTTTCAGCGTTGACTAAAAGAACACTATCCTTTGGCAGTACCTTCTGAAAGTTTGGAGCCAGTCCTAGCCGATCCTGTGGATTGATACCTTGGCTTAAACCAAACACAAGCTCATTTTCCCTGGCTTTTAGGAGTGTATTGAGGGAAACGGCAACCGACGTATTCGTTTTGCAGTTGTAAGCAGATAGCACCTCCAGATCGGCGCAACGCCTAAGCAGAACACCACGATTTTCAAGTTCTACTCCTTTTATGATCTGCTCAGACAGGTTCAAAGCAGCCTTTCTGTATTCTTGGTTCACCGCGGTATCGGCGTTCAATGCATCCTGTACCTTTCTAAGCAGCTGTGCGGCTCCATTGACCGATAAAACACCACCTTTCCATTCGCTAGGGTAGAATCGCTTCGGAATCAGTACGCTATCGATATCGATGATCAGAAGTCGCTTGATCAGCGCGTCGGGCAGTTGATCATCGATACGAAAACACCGCTCCTCATCCAAGTGAGAAACGATGTCGCGAACGCGCTGCTGGTTCTGGCCAAGGACCGGTTCGCCATTTTGCATCAACCCTTTCTTGAAAATATTACCGAGCTGGCTATTTACCATACCTGTTTTTAGAAACGGCCCAGCGGATTGATCCAAAAACTTGGCGAAATAATCCAGGAGTACGGCGTCCGAGAATAGCTGTCTGCAATCGACTCCTTCAAGCAATGACAAAAGGCGTTCTTCGTTCCACTGGGACAGTTTCTCTGGATGAACAATATTGGGGGCATCAACGACAGCTAGCCAGTTATTTGCCGCGATATCACGAAGTGATTGAAATAGGCGCCACGGCCTTGATGGATCAGCATCCGGCGTACTGGGGAGCGTTAATACATCTTTAACATTACCCCGCAAGACCCACTCGGTACCGTCTTCGCGGAGCGCCCTAATCCAGCAATGATTTGCAGTGATCTGATTGCGAAAGCGATGAACCCAGGTGACCTCTTTTAGTGCCGAAGACAACGCTGATCGAGCCTTGTCGGCTAGGGGCAACTCTCGGCAGAAGGAATCTAGTGCGGGAAGCAATAACGGTAGAACCGCGTGGTCGAGCAGTTCACAGTTCCATGCGCGGCGCAGCGCCTCTTCACTATCCGGTTCAATGCTGCGGAGTTCTTCGTACTCTCCCAGACCGTGTATCCCTTGTCGCCCAGCATCAATAAAGAAATAGCCATGCAGTGTCAGACGAAAATCGTGGCTACCATCGACTCGGATACTCTCTGAGGTATGCGTTTCATCGAGTGGCAGGAATACAGACCAATTGGCGGTCAGGCGTCCATCACCAGGAGTTCGGGAAAAGAAGACTGCGCCATGAGGCTGCGCCTTGTCCTTCGCCTCACGGGAATGTCCGAGATCATCCCGGACGTAACTGCTTGGCCAGAGTTCATGGGCATGCATAGCGGTAAGGGCCGGGGTCCACCCGTAATGCTCATAGCCCTGAAACTCTAGCGGTTGGCTACCCTGGTCTGCGGCAATGCGTATCCGGCCTTTGATCTCATTTCGATGACACACATCCGGGTCGTCACCTGTTTGAGCTGATTCAATTAAGCTGGGCCTAGATGCACCCTCTCCGAGGGACACTTCGAATACCGGTTTGGTTACCTCACCGGAATCGCCCACTTGCCAGAATGAAGCCCGCTGTAGGCTACGTAGCATCGGGAGCAAAGCCGCTATTTTTACGCCCAGAGTCTCTTCGTGAAGAAAGTCGAGCAGCGACCTGTCATCGCCCGGATATTCCGCAACAATCGCTCCGGCTCGATTACCGTTCGGCAATTCCAGGTGCGACTTCTTCCGCAAAGGCAGCCAGAGGATGAAGCATTGTTCTGGGGTCTTGGAGATTTTGCCGGTAATTCCAGAAAGGGTATCCCGGATGAGTTTGGCATCCTGATCCGTGAAATCGTCCCAGTCCCGATGCAGACTCTCCATCGAGTCAGGACCACTCCATGGATTGAGTACTTCGGCATAAGCCTGTTGGCCGTCATGCGCCAAAAAGAAAAAGGTCTCGCAGAAATGGAATACACTTTTCATTCCAAGACCGAATTTACCGATGCTTGCCTGGTCCGCTGCCTTGGAGTTTTGGCCAAAGGAGCGAATACCACGGGCATCTGAGGACTTGAAGGCGCCGTTATTGATGAGGAACAGTCCTGGGCCTTGCAGTAAGGGGTGAGATGAATTCTTCAGACCCGGCGATAGTCCATAGTGCAATTCAGTTGCGGGGGCGTCATCGGTGTTCTGAATAAGCTCCTTCAGAATCGGAAAACCAGTCTGGTATCGATCGCGAAGGTTATCGGCGATCAGATTGACGAACTGAATTGGGTCTTGAATGAATCCCGCCACGTTAACGCTCCATGTCACATCTTAGGTTGGGTTTACATTGTTTTCGATAAACTCGCACAGTCATATTGCGCCACGCCCAGCTCTAACCACCCATGTTTTATTTGTCATTTTTGTTCCTCTAGCTAATTCTTATAGATGGTGTTAACGCTGGAGCAATAGCGCGCACATTCACCGCATCCCGCCCTTTCACCATCAACAAGCCT
>Ga0209141_1001310_pt1 | contig 13180 bp, 21 predicted proteins | sample SaaInlLV_10m_DNA_2_FD_184676 | JGI IMG/M metagenome (GOLD analysis project Ga0209141, IMG submission 184676) | Marine microbial communities from expanding oxygen minimum zones in the Saanich Inlet - Saanich Inlet SI074_LV_150m_DNA (SPAdes) (version 2) | ecosystem: Environmental > Aquatic >... | reverse complement strand
AAGCCCCTTTTTTGTTTTGGTTATGTATTAGAAAGTAACCGAAAGTTCAGCCTTTAATACACTATCAGTGTTTTCAGTCTTAGAATAAATGTATGTCATATTACCACGATTCAATTCAGCGCGAACTGTAGACAAATCATTCTTAACAATATATTTACCAGTAACATCACCAAGCAACGTTGGTAACGAAACTACCGCTCCCTTAACTGTAGAACCATTGTTGGCATCTGAAATATTTTCAAGAATACCATCATGGGTTACACCAATAGTATCTTCTACGTCAATATAAACACCAGTTAACGCCACACCAACCATAGTAGTAGATAATTGAATACCCGTATTAGTACCAACTGTGGTTTTTTGACGTTCTGCTAGAATATCAATATTACCAACAGATAATGAACCGGTTAAGAAACGGTTAGAATTTAATACATTTTCGGCACTAAGAAACACCCCACCAAATTCTCCAGAAATATCAGCAGTGGCGTTACCATCACCAGATTTTTGAGTAGCACTTACGTTAATACCACCGACATTGGTGGATAATGTAATCTTATTTGATACTGCTGATACATCTTGTAATAATCCCTTACCATCTTGTCCCTTCGATTTACCTATCTTTGCATCTAATCCTTCGATTGAGGTTTGAATATACATTTGTTTAACTTCCACTGTATTTGAATCGGTTTTGCCAATATTCTCAAAAGTAGTAGTTATCATTGTGTCATTATTTACTTTCCCCTTCAATGTTAAATCTAAATCATTCACCAATGTAGATGGACCATTATCATTGGTAATTGTGCTCTTCCACTTACCAATTAAAGAAACATCTGCTACCGCAGTTAAAGACATACTAGCCACAACGCCAGCGATTAATAATTTTTTCATTTTTTCTCCTATGAAATTGAAAATAGTAAAGTTGCATTATTACAACATAATAACATTTATAATACATTATGTATTATTTATGCTAACCAACTTTATTTAGTCGTTCCAAATTACATACCTTTTTTTTTAGGTAAATAACTAAATATATAGTACGAAGACGACTGTGTTGGGAGAGTGTGATTAAAATAATATTAATAGCGTTTGTATTATATCCACTATGCATCAATGCATTAAATTACTTCACGAATGATACATACCCAGGGATATTATTGGTAGAAGGTGTGTTTGAACCAAATGACGTTGAAGGGGTTTCTATTTATATAGAAGAAGTACCAACTATACACACCGTTATGCTTAACTCGAGAGGTGGGAATTTATTCTCAAGCATTGAGGTGGGGAATTTAATTCGAGAAAATGGCATAGCCACACTTGTTCCTGAAAATGGCATTTGTTATAGTGCGTGTACTTACGCATTTATGGGAGGATTGGCACGTACTATAGGTGAGGGGGCGTCATTCGCAATGCATAGACCATATTTTAGTGAAGAAATGGATGGAAAGTACACTGACGGATATAACTCAGGTATCATTACTTCTGTTATGGTCGTATCGTATCTAATTGAGATGGGGTTAGACCCCCTAACAGCAAGTTTTCATCTTCTTAGCAAAGACCTCGCCCATTTCACCCCAAGGCAACAGAAAGAATTAAATATAATCACCACCCATAAATAGAAAGGAACATTGATAATTTAGCAAAAGATTTAAATGTGGTAAATAATCAATTGAGTTACATGAATTACAGTGTAAAAGGTATGAGAGATAATTTTAGTCCATAAGGAATGCTCGGCAGTATGATGCCATTCTAAAAAATTGAAAAATAAACAAACCCTCCCATTTGTAGAAACCATGATAACGCAAGTATGTAATATATCATGTGAGGGGTGTACCAACTACTCAGATTTAACCCATAAAGGGTACGTTACTTGGGAAGAGGGGTTAAATTCGTTATCACGATGGTTAGATATCATAGAGATACCAGATTTCGGAATAATGGGCGGAGAGCCATTAGTAAACCCACAAGTATATGATTGGATTTATGGTGTTAGAGAATTAATGCCAACCACCCAAATAAGATTTACCACCAATGGGTTACTTCTAAACAAGAACAAATTTAGGAATATCATGCAAGTGATGCAAGATGTGGGGAATATTGTATTTAAAATTACAGTTCATATCAATAATACCACCGTACAAGATTTTATAGACAACACATTATCTAGATATAAGTGGGAAGAGGTAATTGAGTTTGGTATAAAACGGCACAAAACAACGAATAACGTACGATTTCAATTAAATTACCCATCTGAGTTCATAAAACCATTTGATGGTAGTTACGCAAATATGAAACCGTATTTTTCCAATGCTGAAATGGCGTTTAATCAATGCATACAGCAGACATGTCCATTATTATATAAAGATAGGATATACAAATGTAGTACATCTGCATTACTTGAAGACACGCTCACACGATTCGGCAACCCAAATGATGAGTTATGGGAGAAGTTTATTACGCGTGGAATATCATTCACTGATAATAAAGAAATTATTAGCAACTTTTTAGACAACTTTGGCAAAAGCAACCATATTTGCTCACAATGTCCATCCCTACACAATATGGATATTTTCATCCAACACAATGAGTCAACCATATCCAATATAGATAAATACTAAAACAATTGAATTTTTAGTAGGAGGTCTAAGTGAACAATTTAACCAATTTGGCATTATATACAATGGGAGTTTTTTTGTTTTGCTTACTTGTACTTCCGAAAACCACATTAGCACTAGATGACTTTGACTTATATCGTTATGGGGATGATGAAAAAGTGAAGATAGGACGTAAAAACTTCATCGTAAAGTTCATTATATATGATAGTGAAGATGAATTGAATGATGCATATTACCTAGACGAAGAACGCACAGAAGGAGAGGGTGTTAAAGCATTTTCATTATCTACTGAAGAGGAGGATGTATGTTACGTGCATATAAAGCCAGCGAAAAAATGGGACGACCGTGAAAGCATGGCGATTATGGGGCACGAGGTATATCATTGTGCATTGGCAAGGCATAGAGTGGCAACATATGATGGCGAAGTCGAGACAGACGATGGTGTTTTACAAGGTTTACGCACACGTCAAAAATCTTTTTCTAAACAACCTGCTAATAAACCATGTAAGAAAAAATCAAGAGAAGAATTACTAGCAGAAGATAGGTTATTAGAACTAGAATGGTTACGCGAAGATTACGAAAAAATGGGCATAGTAATCGATGAGTAAAATAATACTAATTACATTAACTATTATTCTCACTGGTTGCTATAACCAAATCCCATCAACAGACGAACATACACACCCACACCCACCCCCACAAGGTGCTGTCATTACAGAAGAAGGTACTGTGATTTTTTACCATAATATTTGGGGTGATATTAGGCGCAACTTAGGTATTGAATAAATGGCTAACTTATGGCAACCAGGTGATGAGGTAGGAGAATACGAATTCGTTGGTGAATATGGTACATCATTCTTAGATGATAATATATACAACAGCATGAGTGGAGTGAGATATTATTCACCATCAAAGCAAGAGAAATGGATTTGTACGTGTTTCACTCCAACCCATCCGAACTCATTGGATATGATAGTGACATACCGAAAAAAGTAAACTCCGACGAACTCAATTACATTCATGATATGGACGATTACAATATAGCCAATATGATTGAAGGAATGATGATACGTCCGTTGTCACCATCATTTGAGAAGCAATTTGGATACGGACTTGACACTATATCAATGGAATGGGATGTTGAGGGGCATAGCGACGGTCGTATTTTTGTAAGAGGTACATTCTAGTATCAAAATACCTAAATACCCGTACATTATTACGGAATATTTATTATGACTCCAGAAGATTTAGGATTACAAGTAAGCGAACTAATTACACCATTCATTTCAATGATGGCTATAATCATCATAGGATTAGTCATCAAGGACATTGCAGGAGACATTGCCAATGGGCTTTCATTCAAGTACTTCGGTCCATTTAAAGAAGGCGACAAGTGTGTACTCGATGGCCACAAAGCAATCATCGTTAAAATAGGAATGACTGTTACTGTATTCGGTTGTGATGACCCAAACAAAGGATATATATGGCGTTATGTTCCAAATGATAGAATAGGATATTTAAAACTAGGTAAGATTGTATCCAGTTCTAAAAATATGTAAAAAATATATAAATTTAGCATTGCATCGTTAATAAATTTATATATAATAATCACATGTCGACACTCTCCCCCAAGAATTATTCTCTCCTCAAGAGATAAGGTGTCGGCATACTCATTCTCATTTTTAATAACTACTCAGTTATATAAAATTACCTAAAAACACTAAATAGTAATATGCGTATATTATTACTATCATTGTGCCGTTAGAACTCATTTCAATGGGACTTAGTGCAGGTCTTGGATTCATATTCAAACTTGTAGCGACCAATCAAGCGGCTAAACGCGACCAATGGGATTACATGATGAAGAAGGGCGAGGCAGATGAGTCGTCGCGCAATTCAGCACGCCAAATGCAAAATCCAGCCGCGGCTTATATCAGACGCTTCATTGTAATAACAATGATGTCAATACTAGCATTTATTGTAGTTGCACCTGCAATTGACCCAACATTAACAACCAATATTATCACCGAAATTGAGAATCCTAGTTTTTTAGGGTTCGGCGGAGGTAAGCAAATAGTAATTGCTATGGTTAGTGGCATCATGTACGACGAAACTATACGTTCAATCCTTGCTAGTATCATTGGGTACTACTTTGGAACGAGTACGGTGAAATAATGTTATGAATAAGATGAGATTCATAACATTATTTGCTACGATTGCCATATTAAGTGGCTGTATGGGGGGTAGTGCGATTACTATTAAAGATGCAACAGGGTTTGTTGCTGGTCAAGTAATATCCAATGCTACTGATTCAGACGCTGTTATTGTTAAAGATGCAAGAATCAAAAAGAATTGGAATAGTGATGCTTCTACCAACCCTACTACCAACCCTACTACCAACCCTATACCAACACAACCTACAGACGACAAAACTGCTACATTGTATTGGTTCTTCTTTTCGATGATGCTTATGGGAATGTTAGGTGCAGGACTCATAGGAATTATAGAAGCATTTAGTGGAAAAGATAGTTTATCCACTGAGCAAGCAGTAAGAACTGCTCCAATTCCAACAACTAAACCAAGAGTTAAATTAAATAAGGACGGAACTACTACAGATGTTTGATTATAAATGTAAAGTAAAAAGAATTGTCGATGGCGATACGTTAGATGCGTACATCGATTTAGGATTTGATGTTTGGGTATCTAAACGTATTAGATTTATGGGCATTGATACACCCGAATCACGAACACGCGATAAAGTCGAAAAACGCTACGGCAAAGGCGCTAAGCATAGGTTAGTAGAAATTTTAGAAGCAAACAACAATACATTCACTGTGTTGTCACACGGTACTGGTAAGTTTGGACGTGTGCTAGGTGAATTATTTGTTGATGCATTTGAAGAATCAGTTAATGACAAAATGATTGCAGAAGGTCATGCTGTTGCATACTTCGGTGGTTCTAAGCAAGAAGTTAAAGACGCGTTAATGGAGGCACGTAACGTGTCAACTGAATATGTTTTTGAGCACGTTAAAGAAATTAAGTAATTGCGCAATCTTTTATATACTCTGATATTAAATCAATTTCACCAATCATTCTCCTGAACTCATTTCTATATAGTTCTCCGTTGTGATGGGTTACATTTTTCTGAAATCTATCGCGTCTATCATCCCACAATGATTTAGCCATTTTACTATCCGATAGTATTTCGTAATTTAAATCAATTGCTTTTTTCATCCTGTAAAATGGATTGGGTTCATTATCGTAACTGTGGTCAATCACATCGTCGAAAACATCGAACCCTAAACTTCGAATAAATCCAACTGCTCCATGCGACGATATTAGAATTGGGAATGAGCACCCGAAAATAGAGTTAATGTACTTTTCTGCAATATTGCAACTGGGTTCGATACATGTTGTTTCTGTTATGATATCGATGAATGTGTTTTGATAATGTATTTTTAACTTATTTTTAAAATTACCAACATTCTCGGAGTTCTCACCGTACACATATTCTGCTAAAAATTCATATCCACCAAAGTTGGTCTCATTCAATCTAGTAAACAAATCCCTACTACTATCATCCCATTCCGCCCACGACAAAATAGTACTATAATCATACTCTGTCTTTTTTTCTGAACGCTCACGTGACATAAATGACATAATGGTGTTCTCTCCCAACCCACGTGACAGTAGGTGCATTACAGTACCAACTCGATGTGGTCTTGGGTTATTGTTCAAACATAGTACATGCTTTGCAGATAATTCTTTATCAAGTACGGGTAATAGACTTTTCCTATTTTCATATTCTATCCATAGCCCACCGTGGTTGGTGATTATATGTAGGTTTTTCATAGGAGATAGTTCGCGTTCTATGAACTTATTTTCCTGAAATACAATAAATTGGGTTGATTGGTTATTAGATACTAATTGCTTAATAGCACTAACACTCTCACTAACTAGCATCGGAGTGACACCAATGGGATTATCTTCACTTGGTTTACACAAATTACTATAAATTAAATGGTCATGTATGTCTATTATTACTATAGGCATAGATGGCACAAATACAGAAAGTGTTTTACTTACATAATATAACCACAAATCATCCAATACTTCGTAATCACGTTTGTTGAATTTGCATTTTATATACTCCAATAAATGGTATATCATTTACATTTACTTCACTATAGTGACATTAGAGGCTTGGTCGCCTTTTGCACCTTGTTCAACATCGAACGTTACTTTGTCGCCTTCGGCTAACTTTTTATATCCTTCTGTTTGTATTGCAGAAAAATGTACAAAGATGTCTTTTCCGCCATCTTGTGTAATGAAGCCAAAACCTTTTTGACTATTGAAAAACTTTACTGTGCCTGTTGCCATTATGTTATATTGTATATGTTATATTAACCCTTATTTATGCTTGTCTAGTTAAGTACGTAACTCGCATTTGCGTCGGATTAAAATATTCTTGTACAAATCCTTTGGCTGTTTCTATATCGAACTCACTGCAACTAAAAATATCAATATAACAATCGCCGTTTAAATCAACGAAGTGACCTGTTATAGACGAAGTTTCAATAAGTTGTACTAGACTGTAACCTGCGGCTTCTGGGACGTGCGTTGCGAAGTGTTCTACAACTGGGTCGCCGTATGCAACCATACCAATTCCAGGAACTAATGCCTTAACAAAGTCAGTAATATTGTCGCCTGATTTGATTTTTTCTAAGTCGCCTGATTTGCAATCGAGTATTAAGTGATATCCCCAGTACATTAGTAGTCCTGAATTTTGTATAGTTGGCTAATATGACCAGAAAGACCATCTCTCACAGTCCCATTGTTAAACCACTTACTACCAAGTTGTGTTTCTAATTCAGTCAAACTATTCTCCCAACGTTTAAATTCTGGAGTATTACTCTCCAAGAACCATTGGCTCATTTCATGATACGTTGCACTAGTAGGTTTTTCGATTTGCCATAATCCATGATTCCAATTCGGATATATAATGCGATTAACAATCTGATACAACCCAGGCGTGTGCATGCTGCCATTGTCATTTAGGTGAGTTATCATCGAATGGTCATTTGATGCATTGAGTGCGTCCATCACCATATGTGCTTGTTTAATTGGTATTTCTGGAAAATTCGGATTCCAATAGAAGTATTCATCATTCTCCCACGATTCTCCAAGAATATCATTTTGATTATTTGTTCCAGTGGTCAAAATAATATCAAGGAACGACATATAAATTGATTTATCATCTCTAAAAAGTCGAGGCTTATCAACACCATAAATGAATCCAACTTTCTTTCCTTTATGTGTCATCTCAGTATGTTCGTGGAAAATTTTATGAAATTTGTTTCTAACCAAAGCATCAGGTCCAAATCTAGAACCTGCTTGCCAAAACCAATCCAAATCATCAGTTGCAGATAACATATCCTGCTCCCAATCATACATATTGACTTTAATATTCTGTTTCTTTAATAACTCTTTAACAGCAGGTTTAGCGATATATTCAATTTCACGGGTGTAGTAACCTGGGTCTTTAGATGTGCCTAATCGGTCAAATTGTTTCTTCTCAGCCTCAAATGCACCAAACATATAAACTTCATCAATCTTTATGTCATTGTCAACGAACGTCTTTAGAATATAACCACTATCAACTCCACTACTATAAAACAAAACTAGGTAATCATAGTTGTCACGAAGTTGCTGTGCCCTCTGTTTATATAATTCATCGATACTTAATGTACTTGGTTTTGTCCAATCATATTTTGAAAATGTGTCATTGTAAAAATTCCAATGCACTTGTTCACCAGTTCTATTACTTTCTAGAATTGCTTCTAATTTACTGAAATATGTTTTATTGTTGCACTGATAAGTGCCTTTATTAGCATGTACGTACATCTAACCCTTCGTTGGTGTTTTTAATATTTTAACACAGTCGTCCATTCCAACTGTGCCATTGGTAGGCATAATTCCCGTTTCCTTCATGCTCTTGAAAAAGGTTTCCATGCCATGTTGTGCTGAAAACAAAGATGGCGTACTATATATAACAATAGACACTCCAGCATCTTCTAACTCCTGCAATGACCAATTAGGACTTTTTCCACCCTGTAGTTGATTTACCATTATAGTACAATCAATATCATTTGATAACTTGTGAACAACCTCCAAGTCGGTAATTGCTTCCACCATTATCCCACTTGCACCTGCTTCTGCGTACTTAACCGCACGAGTAAACCCATCATCAGGAGTTAATGTGTCTGTACGAGCAACAACAAATATGTCACTTCGTATGGACAACACAGCATTTAATTTAACCAAGTACTCATCGATAGGCAAAACTTCCTTGTTATCGAAATGACCGCACATACGTGGCCTACGTTGGTCTTCCATCATCACTGCTGATAAGTTATTATTTTCTAATGATTTAACTGTGTTCGATGCAATCACCTCATCACCAAATCCATCATCGATATCAACTAATATATGGCTATCAGGTAGCACATGTCGGATGCGTGTGGCGATGTCTATTTGGTCTCTCCAATTAACAAAACCAACATCAGGTAAGCCATATGCACTCGCAGCAGTACTAAACCCACTTACAAAAATGCCATCGAAATACTTGGATGCAATTAAAGCAGAAAACACATCGTACACTCCAATTAAAGGCAATATTTTATCTGTTTTAATTCGAGTCTCAAAAAGACTCCCTGCACTTTTCATATTTTTACTCATATCGTTACTTATTGGATGTCTATTATATATGTAAAAAAATAATGCCATCAATTACTTGACCGATTTGCCACTTTAGGTTATAATACGATTTGTATCATAACAAAAAGGATGAATAATAAAGTTACACAGGGATTTTATTCATGGTATAATACACACATACAAAACAAAAAAGGGAAATAAAAATGGCTTACATGTCTCAAGAAAAGAAAAAAGAAATCGCAAAGTTACTTAAAGAAAAGTTAAAGGGTAGAGACATTAAGTACACGTTAGGTGTTAAACACCACAGTTCAATCGTTATGAACATCAATAGTGGTGGTGTTGACTTTATTAAGAACTACAATGATAATAAAGATGAAACTAGATACGACAATGGTTATGAAGTGCAGGCAAATGGTTACATAAGTGTAAATGAATTCCATATCGAAGACCACTTCACGGGCGAGTCGAAAGAAATTTTAGAAATTGCAAATGATTGTTTAAACTTAAACAACTTTGACAAAAGCGACGCAATGACAGACTACTTCCATGTAGGTCATTACGTTGAAATCAATGTTGGTAGATGGGACAAAGACTACCAATTTACAGGAGAAAAGTAATGTACATAGCAAAAACCAAAAAAGTAATCATCAACTCTAGTGATGGTTCATTAACTAGATTAGCAAACAAATATCGTGACTTGAACTCTAAACTAAAGAACTTAAAAGAATCGAGAAGTGATGCACTAGAATTACTACGTGATAGAGTTCTAAGTGAGTTCGACCCAATGGACTCTGATAAGACCCGTATTGTTAAAACTAACTCATTGAGAATTAGTGTTAACAAAGACACTATTAGAAAAACCATCAAAACAGACATGGAAGCGGTATTTGAAAATATATGCGAAATATATAAAATGCCAAGAGATGACTTGGATGCCATCGTTGAACTTAACTCAAAAGAAGTTGAGACATTTGTTAAACCTGCAGTTAAGGTAGAGTAATATTTTTTCACATTAATTATAAAATATGTCAATAACATAATATATAATAAACAATAAATTTCAATAGGGAGACTTCATGTCAGACACTAGAACAATCACAAGTAAAGATGCTTCATCAAGTATTAAACGATGCTTCGCCGTTAAACGACCAGTATTCTTATGGGGTCCACCAGGTATCGGTAAATCAGATTTAATCCAAGGTATAGCAGATGAAAATAATGACTTGGTAATCGACTTACGCTTAGGTCAGATGGAACCAACGGACTTGCGTGGTATTCCATTTTACAACAAAGACAATGGTTGTATGGATTGGGCACCACCGATTGATTTACCAAATGATGAGTTAGCGTCAAATTACGACCGTGTGATTTTATTCTTAGATGAGTTGACATCAGGTGCACCTAGTGTGCAAGCAGCAGCGTACCAACTTGTACTTAATCGCAAAGTGGGAAATTATATACTGCCTGATAATGTAGTAATTGTTGCTGCAGGTAACAGAGAAAGCGACAAAGGCGTTACATACAGAATGCCAACTCCACTTGCTAACAGATTTGTGCATTTAGAATTAAAGGTAGACTTTGATAGTTGGGTAGATTGGGCGGTATCACATAAAATTCACAGAGATGTAGTTGGTTACTTAACATTTGCTAAAGGTGACTTGTACGACTTCGATTCTAAGAGTTCAAGTAGAGCATTTGCTACGCCGCGTTCATGGACATTTGTAAGTGAACTTATTGATGACAAGATGGATACTAATACAATGACTAACTTAATCGCTGGTACAGTAGGCGAAGGTCTTGCTATTAAGTTCATGGCACACCGTAAGTTTGCACAAAAGATGCCTAATCCATCAGACATATTAGCAGGCAAGGTTACTGGATTGGAAGTGCGAGAAGTATCAGCAATGTACAGTTTGGTTATTAGTATGTGCTACGAACTTAAAGATGCATTAGATAACGATGTAAGTAACGATGATTTTCATAAAATGGCAGATAACTTCTTTCGCTTTATGATTGATAATTTTGAAGTTGAATTAGTTGTAATGGGTGCAAGAGTTGCATTAACTACATATAAGTTACCGCTACAGCCAACCAAACTTAAAAACTTTGATGAGTTTCATAAGAAGTACGGGAAATACATTCTTAATGCAAGTGAATAGTTTATAATAGTACATAATTTAAAACCACCAGGAGAAAGCGAAATGAAGAAAGATAATGAAATGACAGTAATGGTAAACCGTTTATCAGATGAAATGTTAGTTGAACAAGATAAGCATGGAATACATGTTACGTTGAATACAGCAACTATGAAGAAGGAAATCGTCAAACAACTGACTGCATTCAATGCACTACACGGAATCAAGTCTATTAGACGTACCGAATTGCATGAATTATGTTCTAAGGCACACGGTCTATTAAAGAACGATTCAGGATGGGGTATTCACTCCATTGAGAAGCCGTTTGATGAGTTAGTTGCAGAGGGTGTAATTGAACGTATTCAATACACATCACCTAAAAAAGCAACGTACATTAGATTAACTTCAAAGTTCGTTAATAACGCGTAATGAGTAATTCTACTGCAAACACCAAAGATATCAAAATGGATGACTTGTTGGGTGAAACTGACAAGGCGTTAGACCATGAGGTTCGTGAAAAACTTATAGGTGCTAGAGTAGGATTATTATTAAAAGCACCATTCTTCGGCAACATGGCAACTCGATTAGAGTTAACCAACGCTGATAAATGGTTGCCTACTGCGGCAACAGACGGCCGTAAGTTTTATTACAATAGTCGATTTATTGATAAACTGAAACCCAAGGAAATTGAATTTCTATTCGGGCATGAGGTTTTACACTGCTGTTACGACCACATTGGTCGAAATGGCAATCGCGACAAGAAACTATTCAACATTGCATGTGACTACGCAGTAAACAGAGATTTAATTGCACATAACGTAGGCACACTGATTACTACAGTTGATTGCTTGTACGACGTAAAGTACGCAGGTATGGTTGCGGAAGAAATATATGACGATTTGTACGAAAATGCCGAAAAGATTGACATGGATGACTTACTTGACAAAATGATTGACGAACACCTAGAAGGCGACGAGTCAAATGAGTCAGGTAATGGTAAAAATGGTTCAGGTGACGATGGTGACGGTCCATCTCAACTAAGTAAAGAAGACAAAGAAGCAATCAAGAACGAAATCAAAGAAGCAATGATGCAAGCATCTCAGGCGGCTGGTGCAGGAAACACACCTGCTGGTATTGCACGTATGATTAACGACCTAACTAACCCAAAGATGAATTGGCAAGAATTGCTACGTCAATCGTTGGAAAGTACTATTAAAACAGACTTTAGTTGGATGAAAACAAGTAGACGCGGATGGCACATGGATGCTGTGCTTCCTGGTATGATTCCAGGAGAAGAAGTAGACATTGTAGTAGCAATTGATACATCAGGAAGTATTAGTGACAGTATGTTGAACAACTTCCTATCCGAAGTGCAAGGCATCATGGACTCATTCACTGCATTTAAGATTCACTTATTTGCTTTTGACACAGCAGTACATAATCCACAAACGTTTACTAGCGATAACTTAGACGATATGTCAGAGTACGAACTAATGGGTCACGGTGGCACAGACTTTAGATGTGTGTTTGATTACCTAGTTAAAGAAGGTATCGAGCCTGAGCGTCTAGTGATATTTACAGACATGTATCCATGGGATAACGATTGGGGAGATAAGAACTACTGCGATACGTTGTTTATTGCACACGGAACAACTACAATTGAAGCACCTTACGGAACAACTGCTTACTACGACGAAAATTAATAGGAGAAAG
>Ga0209141_1001245_pt1 | contig 13698 bp, 14 predicted proteins | sample SaaInlLV_10m_DNA_2_FD_184676 | JGI IMG/M metagenome (GOLD analysis project Ga0209141, IMG submission 184676) | Marine microbial communities from expanding oxygen minimum zones in the Saanich Inlet - Saanich Inlet SI074_LV_150m_DNA (SPAdes) (version 2) | ecosystem: Environmental > Aquatic >... | reverse complement strand
GTAGGGTAAACAATAGCAAGTCTTGTTCGGTTTCAAACTCAACCGCAGTTATATAACCTACAACTATTTTGGCAAATAGGTTAAAGTTTTTAAATGTATGTGCGACTGAATTGTCTATAAGACTTATTCCTGTATTAAGGCTTTCTGGGTCCTCTATTGTTTTGATTACTTTGCACTTACACTGTTCTTGTAGTATATTGCATATGGTTTTATTGTGGTCTTTACTTGCTTCAGTTATTGCATGTTTAAGTGCATTATTGAAGCCTATTAAGTCACTTGGGTCTTTACGTATGGGCACATGGTATTTATTACGACCATCGTAAAATAAACATGGTAATGTCTTCTTTTGACTTAAATTGCAATGATTCCCAATATGTTATATCAGTGTACTTTGATGTTATGTAATGCTTCTGTGAGTATAATTTTAACACACTACAACCATGGTCATTTTCATACAAATGTTGGAATTTAATCAAATCATTATGTATCTCACAATTATATTTCTCTTGTGTATTACGCAGTGAGTTTCGTAGGGGGATTTGAATATCAACTAACTTAATTGAATTAGCCTCCATTATAACTTTTCTCCCTTATCAAACCCTCTGAAACGTTCAAATCTAGGGAACCGCAAACTGTAAACATCACTAGTTACATCTTGATTTTGTGTAACTGCATCTGCTTTAATTTCAACTACTTGCCCAATCATATTATCTCGCTCTGTCCAAAATTCTTCTCTATTTTTATCAGTTAGTCCCGAACCAACATTAACATGAATTAGTTTTCCTTGGTCAGTACCCTCACATACAAATGCACCTAATTTGCCAACATTCTTGCCTGTACCTTCCTCAACAGCAATGACAGTTAAATCAACTGTAATAACGGGTTTCCATTTCATCCACGTAGTGCTACGCTTACATTCATATACACCAAAGCGGTCTTTAATCATGATGCCTTCGTACCCATCGTTTACACATTCAGTGGCATAATCAGTCATATCGTCGTGACCTTCTTCTGTATCCAAATCAACTAACATAGGTGTTTCAAGAATATCAATATTATCTAAATCTTTTACCTTCTCCCTCACGCCGTCTAAAAACATACATCTATCTTCTTGTACTTGTGACCACTTGCCTGCTTGAAAATCTACATAAGGAATATAATCAAATACGTTGTACACACAATCTTCTGTTTGCACATTTTGCTTACGCTGTGCTTGACGCATTAAACTTTGGAAGTCCTCGCTCATTATTTCACCGTCAAGCACAATGGGGTCGTACATGTATGGTAATGCAGTGTAAAACACATCCCTGACTTTACGCAAACTACGTTCAATCGATTTAAAGTTCTCGAATAATTTACCATTCCTACTTCGTAATTCAATATGACTAGGATGTAGTATTGCTAATGTTCTAACACCATCAAGTTTCTTTTGTATGAACTTTTGTCCAACTAACTTCTTTTGGTGCTTTTTAGAATCAGTTGCTAACATACATTCAAATGTAGGTATTTCGTACTTAGTGCCTTTTAATATCTTATTGAATGTTTTTGCAGTAGCACCAACACGTAAGTCCTTTAATAACGTAGGACGTGCTAACTTATTCCAATTATCACTGTCGAACTCTTTACTTAATTCATGTACTTGCTGTATTGCTGTATTACCTGTAATCCGACGTGAACTTAAATCTTTAAGTAAGAATTGAAAGAAGTGCCAACTATTCTTTTTGTTAGTTAACCCCTCGGTTTCGGGTACTTGTTTTGTGTGAAATTTAGTAAATGGGTCGTACGCTTCTTGTGCATTTTCTAAGAAGATACATGCTTCTCTACTACCCAAAGTACACGCAGTATATGCTTCTCCGATTACTTCTTCTTTGTGTAAACGACTATTGCTTTCGTTTAGTTTATCTATCCATTGAAAAGGCATATTATCCGGCGAATACGTTTCCGCTACCTTGCGTTAATACAATACCACAACCGTACGGGTCGGTGATTCTTGCAACTTGTTTGTTGTTAACATATACTGAACTTGAGCCACTACTTAGTGCAGTAGCATGCGTTGGGCATCCTGCAGGAGGGGGGGCATACGGATGTGATGTATTAACATCACCTTGTCTGTGGGTTCGTATATTATTCGTGTACACATCACCCGACCCAACCGCCGCGGATGGAACCACACCACACTCATGAACTGATACTGTATCACCTACTCTGCTTACTTGTGTCATAACTATTATTTATTCAGTAAGAACTTGTTTAGTTTTCTCATTCTGCATCTCATCAATCGCTTGTTCGTAAGAGACTTTTATATGTTCTTCAACATGTGCAACTACTGCAATAGCAGATTTATTTAATTGCATTGGTTTTGACATATCACCAGCAATCATCCCAGGTAATGTATCAGGACCTTGTGCAGTTAATGTGATACTAAGAGGGTTCATGATATCAATACATGATTGATGTACATCATCTACATTAGCAATAAACTCTTCGCCACTAAGTAACTTAAAACTATATATATTTCCTTTGAATATTTGAATCATTTGCTTTCCATAATTTCATTAACCCGAGATACAATTAGTTCCTTTGGTATGGCATTCAATCCATCAAACCCACCTTCAACTAACAATGTCTTATTAACATACAATTGTGGAACTGTTCTATGACCCTCACCTACAACAAATGTCTTAGCATCGTCATCTTCATCAATCTTCACAACATTGCATTCAATATTGTACTCTTCCAATAAATCCTTTGCTTTTACGCAATATGGACATCCTTCTTTGCTATAAATTGTAATCATATTTTATTCTCCAATTTCCATCCTGCTGTTTTTCCATGTTTTGGTATAGCAGATTGTGTTTTTTGTATTTGTTTTTGTAATGTGGAGCAACTTAGGTTATTATCAATACAGAAGGTATTTAACTCGCCACCCCATAATTCAAATTTTTCACCATTTGGACTAGTCAATATATAACAATGACTACGTTTGTTGTTTTTTCCGGTGTGTTTCGCGTTTGCTTCCCCTATTAATCGTTTAGTAAGGTCAGAATGTGAACAATCGCGGTTGGCATGCGCCTTAATTACACTTTCACTTATTTTTTTCTTTGTTTCTTCTGTATGTGTATTTGGACCATATCCGCCACGTTCCTTTTGTAATTGTGCTCGATTGTCACGCTGTTTCCTTCCTTCATCTGCGCCATATATTTCTTCATACGTTTTGCCTTTGTGATTGGGTGGTCTGCGGTCAATACATACATTAGTTAAAATGCCATTATCGTCGTATCCTTTTCTCCCGTGTTTTTTTATTAGTGTCGATTCCATATCATATGCAAGGTTTTCATCAATTATATTTTCGGCAATGTATTCAATCAACGGCTCTGCTCCACTTCTTCTTATTGAAGCAATCTTATTTTCCTTATATTGATTTTTTGACGAAGAATGGTCGTACAAATGTGTTTGGGCACGGTTTCCTTGTCCCTTTCCTATATAAAATGGTAAATTTGTTCTTGGGTCAACTAATTGATATACGTAATACATAAACTCACTCTCTTGTTTAATGTATTTATCAAGAGAGTGAGAATAACAATTACTTATTGAATAATCGCTATTTTGTATTTTACTAATACCAAATATGATATGTTTTTTATAGAAGGGGTATGGGTTTATATCAATTAATTTATCTTTAACTGTTTCCCATACACTATGCCTAATTGCTTGTATAGTATTAAACCCTTCTAAAAAATAATACCCTACGACGCTATTTCCGCCATAAATCTCCACATGAGTGTTGGTATTATTATGGCAATTGTGCATATCATATGTCCAATCACTTTCCACATTTACGCCCATAATGTGATTGCAATTTAATTTTTTAGCAAATGACATTAACTCAGACGATATAGATGATGGGTCACACCACATTATAAAGAAAACCCCTTTAATGTATCGTCAGTAATGTCTTGCTTAACTCCGCCAATTATATAAGAAGTTATGGCGGTCTGCTGAGGCGCTACTTGTACTTCTGAACCTGAAATCCATTTTCCTGTCCACGGTAGTGGGTCTGAACCACCTTTAAATGGAGATACTAACCCAATCGCTTTCATACGCTTATTAGCAACGAACTCAACGTACTGACAAAGTAATTCTTCGTTCAGTCCAATGATAGAACCATCTTTGAACAAGTATTTAGCCCATTCCTTTTCCTGTTGTACTGCATCTAAGTACATAGCAGTTGCTTCTTCTTTTGTATCTTCTGCAATCTTTGCAAAGATTGGGTCGTCCTTTGGCATCATCTTAAGAACAGTTTGAGTAAATCCCAAATGCAAGTTCTCATCTCTACAAATTAACTTAATAATCTTAGCGTTACCTTCCATTGATTTAAGTTCTGCAAATGCCCAACTACAAGCAAACGATACGTAGAATCTAATTCCTTCAAGTACATTTACACTCAGCATTGCTAAGTAAATACGTTTCTTTAACTCGTACTCTGTGATTTCTACTTTCTTACCATTAACTGTGTGTGTGCCGTAGCCAAGTAACTGATAGTAATTGCTGTACTCAATTAAATTGTCGTAGTACTTACTTACATCAGCGCCACAGTCAATAATCTCTTGAATATCCATCATCTCATCGAATACAATACTTGGATTTGCGTAAATGTTACGAATGATATGTGTATAACTTCTGCTATGCACTGTTTCGTTGAATGACCACAGTGTAGTCCATGCTTCTAACTCAGGGATACTAATCAATGGCAAGAATCCTAAACTAGGACTTCTTCCTTGTACTGAATCTAATAAGATTTGACGTTTAAGGTTGGACGTGAATATATGCTTCTCATGTTCATCTAACCCTTTGAAGTCTTTAATGTCTTTGTTAAGTTCAACTTCTTCGGGTCTCCAAAAGAAACCCATTTGCTTATCAGTTAACTTATCGATTTTCTCGTACTTCAACGTTTCGTAACGTTGGATACCCATTGACCCATTTGGGTCTAAGAACATTGGACTATCTATGTGACTCTTTTTCTTATCAAAATTAATTACACTTCTACTCATTGTATTTCCTTATATAGTACAACTGTCGCAGTCCGCATCGTCTGTAACCTCAACTTCGCCTGCGCCGTCGTATGTTTGAAAATAGTACAATTGCTTTCCGCCGTATTTGTAAAATGTAATAATGTCTTCTAACATTTTACTCATTGGAATTTTTTCATCTTCGTACTGCGTAGGATTATAACTTGTATTGACGCTAATTCCTTGGTCAATGTACTTCTGCAAGACTGCCATTACTTTTAAGTATCCTGATGGACCTGGTTGGTCCCATAGTAATTCGTACTTGTTTTTTAAGTGTCTAAACTCAGGAACAACTTGTGACATTACACCATCTTTACTTTGTTTAATTGATACGTAACTTCTTGGTGGCTCAATGCCATTAGTTGCATTGCTAATTTGAGATGAAGTGTTATGACTAATACACCCATTTCCTAGAACATATTGTTCGGTATCAGTTGTTATATCCCACGTATGCTCAATCGCTACATTTCTTTTTATACTTTTAATTCTCATATAATTCCTCCAATAATACAGAGCAATTACCCTGTTTGCTAATGTTTTCCTCCCATGCAATGAACTCTAAATTTTGCAAACATCCAATTAATTCCGGTGCAATGCCTTCTATGTATCCTCTTGATATAGAAAATTTATGGTCTAAATGGTATGCGCCCTCTATCCCTGCTAATCCACGCTTATCATAATAATTCATTGTGGATAAATCATTCATATTAGTGTGTTTCCACACAGTTCGTTTATATATCTTAAAATCCGACAAGTCATTGAGTGGTATCCATAATCCTTTTCTTTCGCAGGTTTTTCTTAATTTTGTTTGGCGTTTTTCAAATTCCACATCTCCCAAATTATCTCTAGAATTGTGTCCTCTTGCTATCTTAACTTTTGAATCTATTTCTAAATCCGATAATGTTGTTGTGGTTTTTAAGTGGCGCTTGTACGAATCTATGCCTAACTTTTTATCATGAATTAATCTGATTTTTTTCTTCGCGTAGTCCAATGTTTTGCCACGTTTTATATAATATTGTATATGTAACGGACTGTTGTTATGTTGATAATCGAGTGCTTTTAATATTGCATCCGCCATTGATGCACCATGCCTGATATAATATTCTTTGCATCGCGGAGATTGTGATTTACCGTTCTTATTACGCTCGTCCCATCCTTTTGCCAATGACTTGTCCCTCCAATCGTTATATCGCAATGTACCATCATCTTTGCCATACTTCTTAATGAAGTTGCTCAATGTCGTTGCCTTGTTTTTTTTAAAATTAGATATGGTTTCTTGAGCAACATCAATTGAGCAGTTATCTCGTTTCATTACGTATATTGGGTCATATGGATTTGCTTTTTTAATTTTTTTACCTTTATTCCATGCATTCTTTTCTTTGAGTTTTTGGATATACATCATTGCTTCATCAATTGAGCAGTTATCTCGTTTCATTACGTATATTGGGTCATATGGATTTGCTTTTTTCATAATAATTTATATTGGCGTTTATGTTTATATTATTTATCCATTAACGCTAATTACGTCATCATGTTCTATTAGATTTTTTACCATAACCCATGTTTCTACCCCATTGCGACTAACCAATAACTTATGGTTTTCTGTAAACCTATATACACTGCCGTCATCAAATTCAATTTCAGTTAATTCTTTGGTGCCATTGTAATAACACCCGTACGCTATACTATTTGCTAATTCAACTGGTTTAAAAAAATCAAATCGTTGTCCTATCATTGTATTTTTATGTGCTTTGTCAATGTCTATGCTTCCATAACTCTTGATAAGGTCACTTAAATGAACGTCCGTGCCATCCTTAAGTTTTACTATGTTATTTAATGATTGACACTCACTAGGCATTAATGCCATTAGTGTTGAATTTCTAATACCATGCTCTTTAAGTGACTTACGCAACCCCTTCCAATCCATCTTGTTCTTGTGCTTAACCACTTCATTGACCTCTTTCTTATAGGTGTCAATTGGTAGTACGCCATCACTGTACTTAGTTTCATTATTCAATGGGCATGCACCATATTCTTTTGCTAAATCATTACTTGCTTTAATTAAGTAATAACTCCAATGCTGTGCCCATGTATCAACTAACTCCAACCCTTCTTGGTCGTTGTAACCAACTCCATTCTTTGCTAAGAAGTACGCTAGATTAATAATTCCAATACCAAGAGGTCTACGGTTTTCAGTAGCGATTTGTGCCGCTTTAACAGGATATTCCTGATACGTTAACAATGAATCCAATCCACGCACTGCTAAGTTACACGCACGTTCCATATCCTCGGGTTTCTTAAATGCGCCCCAATTAATAGCAGACAATGAACATAATGCAATCTCACCTTCTTCATCGTTAAAATCATTTAATGGCTTGGTAGGAAGGTCTATTTCCGAACACAAATTACTCATCTTAATTGGTGCTAAATCAGGTTTGAACGAACCGTGCTCGTTGGCATGGTCAACATTCATTAAGTACATTCTTCCTGTATCTTTACGTTCTTGTATAAACGTACTAAACAATTCAATTGCAGAAACTTTAGTCTTTCTAATAGATGTTTTGCGTTCATACATTTCATATAACTCACGGAACTTATTTTGGTCTGTGTAGAATGCATCGTACAAATCAGGAACATCATGTGGGCTAAACAAAGTAATATGACCTCCACTTAATAAACGCTCGTACATTAACTTATTCATCTGAATACCATAATCTAATGTTCTAATACGTGTTTCTTCTGTTCCTTTGTTATTCTTAAGTACTAATAAGTCCTCTACCTCTAAGTGCCAAATTGGAAAATACAATGTCGCTGAATTATGTGCAAGAATTAAATTGGTGGCATCATTTCCTGCATAATAATTGTTGTCCTCGTCAACCGTAAAGTCGATAAAATTCTTCGAGTAATCGCCTTGCTCTATATTATCAACTTGTTTGTATCCTTCTGGAGTAATAATAGTATCCCCGATATTAATGTTACCGGACTCAGTGTATTGTTCCTTACCATCGACGTAGTATGCCATTGGATGTGTGGTGGATGTACATATACTATATTCTCCTGCACTAATTTGGATTTGGTCATCAACATACGGCTCCATCGTTGCTAACACTTCGCGATATCTATCAATTTTATTCACAATATCACGGCATTTAACCAAATCGCATTTCTTAATTTCAGTAACTTTAACTCTTGCAGTCAAAAACATTTTTAATTTTCTCCTTTGTTAATTCAGATAAACACTCTTCATCCAATAATGTAGGATATGACAATAATTCATCTTTTTCAATTACACAGAACTGACCTTTAGATGTATTTTCAGCAGAGGTAATTAATTGCAAATTATTAAAAGATGCAATTTTAAATGGGTTAATTTTATGATAAAACCCACCGTAGATTGAATATTTGTGGTCAAGTGCATATCCATTTTTTCCATATTCTCTACCAAGTTTTTCTCCAGAATTATCAAGTTTATTAGAGTAGATAATCAATCCCAATCTTGTTATAAGTTTGCACATACGTGTATAAGAAGTAAAATTAGTATAATCCACTTTAAAAATACGGTTATCACCAAATCCTTTTTTAAGTGACCTATTAATTTTCCCTTCGAAAATGTTATCGTACTTGTCTAAAAATTTTTCTTCTCTGCCACTTATATTTTGCTTGTAATCATTCCATTTGTCCGCGCCAACTGTTTGTCCATATTTTTCTATCAATGTTAGTCTATTAGGTACTTTTCCTATTTGGATTTTGTACTTTTCCACTTCAGCGATTGCTTCGATTTCAGTAAACCCCTTGTGTATATAAAAATCAACCCTCGACGGATGCATTGTTGGTGTTTTTCTACTTTGGCGTTTTAATAATAGTTCATTTTCTGCATCAATAATGGTATAACCACGTGAAGTATAAAAATCAAGAGACCATGGTGAATTTTTACTCCGTTGTTGTTTTAAATATCTCTCAATCTTATCATATTGAACTCTTTCTTCTGGTGTTTTCAAATACACATCTAGCGACATTTTATTATGCGTCATTGTTAGATGTCTTCTCAATTGTGAAATTTCCGCTGAACATATTTTGCAAATATGTTTCACTTTCTTTGGATGGCACATAGGCTACTGTTTTAATTATATCAATTATATTTATCGAAATCCCATCCTTTATTATGATATCTTCACATGAATAATCAATCCCATTAACTGTAATTCCTACTATTTTTTCAACATATGAATCACGTTGCACACACCCACTTCTAACTCCGCCCTGTGAGCAAGATTTAACCGCTGTCGCAAAGTGTTTATAAAAAGGTATAACGCCTGTATGATAAGCATCGCCACTTCTAATAGGCGAGTTCAGTGCTCTAATTCTACCTGCACCTATACCAATGCCTGCCTTTTGACTTACGTACTTAACAATTGCACTTGTTGTCGCGTTAATCGAGTCTAAACTATCGTCTGTTTCGACTAGTACACAACTACTAAACTGTCGTTGTGGTGTACGCACACCTGCCATTACAGGAGTAGGTAAACTAATTTGGTGTGTGCTTATTGCATCATAATATTCTTTAATCCAATGCAAACGTGTTTTAGTGCCTTTCTTTGGATAATGTGCGAATAATGTTGCCGCAATCAATGCATAACATATCTGTGGTGTTTCAAATATTTCTTTGGTAATACGATTCTGTACTAGGTACTTGCCACGGAATTGTTCCATAGCAACATATGTAAAATCCTCATCACGCTGATGCTTGATGAAGTTATTAATGTAGTTCCATTCACCTTCAGTGTACTCATGTAATAACTCAGGGTCATAAAACCCATTGTTTACATTCTTTACCACTATTTCATATATATCACATGGTTTGAATTGTCTATAGACTTCTTTACGTAAACTGTAATTAATTAAACGACCTGCTACAAATTGATAGTTAGGGGTTTCTTCTGTGATTAAATCAGCAGCAGATTTGATTAACGTCTCTTGAATATCCTTGGTGCTGATACCATTATAAAATTGGATATGACTTTTTAATTCTACTTGACTAGCACTAACACCAGTAATCCCTTCAGTTGCCCAAAAGACAACTTTATGTAATTTTTCTAGGTCAAGGTTTTCTTTTTTTCCGGTTCTCTTTGTTACAGTAATAGCCATATTTTTATCTTATTTTATATGTGTATGTTAATTATCATCAAATTATACATACTAAGAAAATAAGTTATTTGCAGTATATGACCGTTTATATTATTACGGTAAAAAATAATTTATTATATAAAATACTAATATAGACGAACTAATGAATAACTCAGTGTTGCATTACTACCGGTGTTGGTTGCTGTGTATTTTACTGACACATCTGTTCCAGTTTGTGAAACTGAAAACACAATTCCATTAGATGCATTTTCATTATATGTTTCATCATATGTTAATGTACCTGGTGTACCACCATCAGTAGCAACAATCAACGTACCATTACGGACATTATCATTACGTTTAATAGCATAGTCCACCTTAAATGTACCGATATCAACATTGGTCGTCGTATCGGTTAAATCAACCGTAAATATAGTAGTTGCAACGGCAGTGTTATCAACAAGGGTTGTGATTTTTCCCACTTCTCGCACAAATGTACCTAATTCAATCTTTTTGCTCAAATCGAATGCAATGGATGCTTTCTCATTTAAAAATATACGGGCAACTGATGCGTTATCAGTGTCGTTACGTTCGAACATATCACCGATGCTGATATTATCCGCATTATTGATATCAATGATGGTAAAAAATGGATTTCCAGAACCATTGAATTGGTTACCTACATCATAAAATGCATTAAATGCAGATACATTCATACTAACTACATTGATGTCAATTCCTTGTGCAAAAATATCATCAAATACATTTTGTGAAATACGCACACCACTAGGACCTCCATCAACAGGAGCATCTCCTAATACAACCCCCTTATAATGAGATGATATCCTGCTATTTGATAATGTTATACCATTGCACTTATCGTTAATTTGCATACCAAACCCAGTACCAAACGTTGTGCAATTATTGAATGTAATGTTCTTCGGAACCAATAATGCAGTACCTTGTATCCTAATACATGCTTTATTATCAATCGCAGTTATCGTAGAATTTGTTTTTGAACCCATTAATGATATATTTTCGAATGAACTATTAGTTGTGCTTTCGAGTAAAAATATATCATTGTCATTGGCGGATTCAAACCCCATGTTACTAATCTCAATATCAGTTGGAACCGTAGCACTAAAGTTTCCGATATTAGCGCCAGTTTGATTTTTACTATCCACTGTTCTGACTACAGCGCCAGCAACAGTTGCACCACCATCAGGTGAGAAATATTTAATTGTGGTACTTTTTGCACCTTCTCCGTATAACTTGGCATAAGAGGGGACTTTAATAGTATCTGTTACTTTATAAATTCCTGCTGGAAAAAATAAACTTCTACGAATTTCAGCATTTACTTCTCTTGTGTATAACTCACTTAGTGCTCGGTTAATAGCAACTGTATCGTCTGTAACTCCATCACCCTTTGCACCGAAATCTCTAATACTAACGAAATCATCGAACTTTTGTTGTAGTGTTCTGGTAATTGGTTGGCTTGGCTCTATGCCAGTTACCACTTCGTACCCAGATGCTATTCCTTTGTATGTGTATGTAGACGCAATCTCTAATATGTCACTATGTTGCGTGAGTACTTCCGTATTGCCTATGGTTGGGGCACCATCTCCAATCTTACCATTACCTATATATAATCGTCTGGCATCTAATGCCCATCCTAATTCTGCACCTGCTAATTGAGGTAAATTTTCATTAAGACCTTTACGGTGTGTGATTTTTGATATTTGTGTGATTGCCATAGTTGTTTACTGCTGTTCATAGTATTCATCTATTTATGCTAACTGCATCTCATAATATTGTTCCACACGTTTCCACCACACATTTTTCCATTTTTTAAATGCATCCCCATCAATTACCCACTCTTGATACTTCTGCCCTTCAAATACACCAGGAATAGTTTGGTTTGGCTTAACGCACATAAGAATAACACCTGTATTGATATTGGTTTTGTATACTGCGTTATGTGCTTCTGCATAAGCGGCTAATTGAATACAGTAATCCTGAACACGTTCATCGGTCTTTGGTTTGTTTGATTGTTTAAAGTCTAAGATGGCAGGTTTTCCTTTGTACTCGCCTACTAAGTCTGTTGTTCCTGCGTAAATTTCAGGGTAATAAAGTGATACTTCTGTACCCCAACACTCATTGACATTAACCATACCTTTATTGACGATTTCTTCTGCCATTACGTGTGCTTCTTTAGCGTATGGATTAGACCCTGCCTTTTTTAGAACACCGTCAATGACATAATCTTCTAGGTACTTGTGCATTCTAGTACCACGGTTAGCGGCTTCGGAACATATAGCATCTGCTCGTTGTTCGCCGATTGCTTTACGCCAATTCTCAAGACCCAATTTGTCTTTCTCGGGTTTAGTTGCACTTAAGATTGTTGTAACTGATGGCAATGCACCTGTTGGTGTGTGATATAAACGTTTTCCGTTTATACTTTCACGAGATAGTTCTTGGTATGGATATTTTTCTACTAGCAATGTCATACGTTTAATTTATTCCTTATATGCTTTGTGAAAAGATTTATTAAATTATCATCACTAAATCTTTTTATGTTATTTTCAATTTGATGCAACGTATTATTATATATCATCTTAGCGTTGTTCATTACATTAGTATCCATGCATTTTTTTATATGCGATACTTTATCAATGTAATTAACATTTTTAATATTGATTTCATTCTCAAAATCAAATCCAATTCTTTCCAACGCGTCAAACGCATTGCCATATTCCATAAATATTGGTAGTACCCCACTTCTAACTGCCTTCCATGTTTTTTCAGTTAGAAATACTCTACCCACTGTGTTATCAGTCTCGCCAATAATATTAAAATATGAATTATATGCTATATGTTTATTACTATGGTCATTGGTTAAACTACCGATTGTGTTTAGTTTTTTATTACACTCATATGCATTGTGTGTTATAAATGGTAGCCCGCCTTCAATAGTTTTATCATATATACCGATGGTTTTTCGCATGTCATTGATGTACATATCTTTCCACCATCCACCATCAAATGCTTGATTATTAACACTAAAACAATCGTCATCGGATATAACATCCTTCACTACGTGATAAAAATATATACGGTGGAATCTAGGTTTATTACTTAAGAAACTGAATCTGTATTCTTTATTAAATGTTTGATAATTAGTTTCTTGTAATTGTGTGAAATAAAATGTTGGAAAATACACAATACGAGGATGGTCTCCCCATAGATTTAATAAATTACTAGATGACAAATACACATTATCAACACGTTCTGATAATTTCAGAAAGTAATCCTCAAACTGCCATTTGGGGTTACTATCATACATAAGTAGGATTTTTTTATCACTCGTGTTGGATAATAAAGAAACATCATTTTCTATTTCACCACTTAAATAATCCTCATGTACAAGTGTGTACTTATTTAATACATCTAGATTAAATGCATTAAATATTTTCTCGTAGTAATTATTAATAAAGAGAGAGAGAGA
>Ga0209141_1001236_pt1 | contig 13751 bp, 8 predicted proteins | sample SaaInlLV_10m_DNA_2_FD_184676 | JGI IMG/M metagenome (GOLD analysis project Ga0209141, IMG submission 184676) | Marine microbial communities from expanding oxygen minimum zones in the Saanich Inlet - Saanich Inlet SI074_LV_150m_DNA (SPAdes) (version 2) | ecosystem: Environmental > Aquatic > Marine... | reverse complement strand
CAGCTGCTATCAATGATGACGCGGCATACGCTTCTACATTAACTACTGCGTTAGGAACTAAAACAGCTAAGACATCTAATCAGTCCTTAAGTACTGCAGCAAATGCAATGACTATTAGTGGACATACTATCACATTAAACCGTGGTGATGGCACTACTGATGCAGTTACTGTTCCTGATAACAACACAACTTATAGTATTGGTGACGGAGGTCTTACACAAAAGAACTTCACATCTACTCTTAAAAGTAAGTTAGATGGTATTGCTGCTTCTGCAAACAACTATAGTCTACCTACTTCAGTTGTACATGAAACTGAGGGGGGTGCGTTGCATGCTACCGATGCTTTATCTATCTCAGGACATACTATCACATTAAAACGTGGTAATAACGTTACTGAGACTGTTACAGTTCCTGATAATAACACTACTTACTCAGTTGGTGACGGAGGTCTTACACAAAAGAACTTCACATCTACTCTTAAAAGTAAGTTAGATGGAATTGCAACTAGTGCGAATAACTATAGTTTGCCATTTAGCTATACATCGGCTAACACAGCGAATACGGTTGTTAAACGTGATGGGTCTGGTAACTTTAGTGCTGGTACTATTACAGCTACCTGTACTAATGCACAATATGCGGATTTGGCGGAAAAATATTCTGCTGATGCTGATATTGCACCTGGAACAGTTGTATCGTTCGGCGGTGAATCAGAGGTAACTACTAGTTCAGTTGATGGTGATCGTAAGATTGCTGGTGTTATCTCAACTAATCCAGCTTACTTAATGAATCACGAAGCAGAAGGTGTAGAAGTTGCACTTACTGGTCGTGTTCCTTGTAGAGTAACTGGTAAAATTGAAAAAGGTGATATGTTAGTATCAGCTGGTAATGGTATGGCAAGAGCTGAGGAAGATCCAAAACTTGGTTCTGTAATCGGCAAAGCATTGGAATCAAATGAATCCGGTGATGCTGTTATTGAAGTAGTTGTAGGAAAATTATAAGTTTTTAACTAAGCAAGTAATTTAAATACTGGAAGGGACTCTTATGAGTCCCTTTTTTATTGCATAAATATAATTAAATATAAAGGATCTGTGTATATGGGACTGATAAAAGGGAATGATGGTTTCGCTAGGAGCGTAAAAAACACGATAGATTTAACATCGGGTGTTGAAGAGCACACCCACGCCCCTAGCAGTATCATAGGACTTCCCGAATATACTAGGAATGAAGTCGGTGATATGGTAGCATTGAATTCTGAAGATGGGATTCAAGTTGTATATAACGGTGTAACACAAAAACTTGACTTTGCGGTAGATGCATTGGCAACAACTTCGTTATCAGATTATCCTGTGGGAATTCAAACAGTAGTGGGCAGTATGTTTACTGGAAACTCAACTGAGGGGATTAGTACTGAATATAATAACGATACTGCTAGAATTGACGTATCCGTGTCTGATTTCGATGTTATTCTGCAAGGTGACATCTCCGGCACGGCAACAGTCACTGATTTTGATTCTAATATCGTAATCAATACTAGCGTAGATATTGCTACTGGACTGACAATTCGCGATGATGGGGTTGACTTAGGCACACAAAAATCAGTAGATACCTTGAGTTTTGACGGAAACAACCTTAATGTCACTAGGCTAGGTGATACTGTGAATATAACAGTTTCGGATGGGTTATCATCGCAAGATGTGCGTGATGAGATAGGAACTTCGGTAAAAGGCACGGTTCGTGATCCATCTACGCAGATTGAAACTGAAACAGGAATTACTGTTAACTATGACAGCACAAACAACGCCATAGAACTAGGTGTCAGGGAATTTGACATTAGTTTAACTGGTGATATTACTGGAACTGGTACAGTTAGTCAATTAAATGATGTTAATATCGTCACATATACCAATTTTATTGAAGGATTGACGGTTAGTGATGATGGGGTTACACTAGGCACAGATGAATCAATTACTGCCTTAAATTTTGAAGGAAACAACCTTGATGTCACTAGACTGGGTGATACTATTAATGTATCAGTGCCTAGTGGTTTATCATCGCAAGATGTGCGTGATGAGATAGGAACGTCGGTAAAAGGTACGGTTCGTGATCCATCTACGCAGATTGAAACTGAAACAGGAATTACTGTTAACTATGACAGCACAAACAACGCCATAGAACTAGGTGTCAGGGAATTTGACATTAGTTTAACTGGTGATATTACTGGAACTGGTACAGTTAGTCAATTAAATGATGTTAATATCGTCACATATACCAATTTTATTGAAGGATTGACGGTTAGTGATGATGGGGTTACACTAGGCACAGATGAATCAATTACTGCCTTAAATTTTGAAGGAAACAACCTTGATGTCACTAGACTGGGTGATACTATTAATGTATCAGTGCCTAGTGGTTTATCATCGCAAGATGTGCGTGATGAGATAGGAACGTCGGTAAAAGGTACGGTTCGTGATCCATCTACGCAGATTGAAACTGAAACAGGAATTACTGTTAACTATGACAGCACAAATAATGCAGTAGAACTAGGTGTCAGGGAATTTGATATTAGTTTATCTGGTGATATTACTGGAACTGGTACAGTTAGTCAATTAAATGATGTTAATATCGTCACATATACCAATTTTATTGAAGGATTGACGGCTAGGAAAGATAGCTTAGCGGTTAGTGATGCGGAATCCATTCGGGTATTGAATTTTGTCGGGGATAATATAACAACTGCACTAGATCCAACCAACGACACGGTGTTGGATATTTCTGTGACATCAGATGTCACAGAAACAGATGTAGTGGATATAATAAAGCCTAAATTAGTGGGAAATCATGATGGATTGGTTGTGGAGTATGACCATATTAATCAGGGGTTTAATTTGGCGGTTGATCCTATTACTATTAACTTGAACGGTGCAGTGACGGGGACAGGTACGGTTACATTTGATGGAACATCGGTTGATAGTCAGATAGACATTACGACTAATTTAGGGGGTGGCACAGCTGAAATTACGGTGTCGGATGAGGGCACGACCTCTGGTAATGTGACGTCGCTCAATTTCGTTGGTGGAGGGATATCAACTGCGGTGAGTTTAGATGGGCAGGTGGCGACTGTGTATGTGCCAAATAGCCCAGCGAATGAAACGTTCTTAACGGCGGACCAAGGCAGTGACAATATACCAAACGCTAGAAGATTGGTTGCTGGGTCTGGCATTAGCATCAATGATGGGGGTGGTAGCGGCAATTTTACCATTAGTGCCAACAGCGATGCTATCTTGGCTAAGAGCCAAATCGCCAAAGATGCGCAATTGGTGGGTCAGCAGATAGAGATAAACTTCAATAGTTCTCGGTTTATTGCACCGATAGTTGAGAATGATGAGGTAAATGGTAGGATAAATATAACGATGTATGACATTAGAGAATTGTGGTATACCCAACCAGAACATGATTGTGGTAGTTTGAGTGACAATGAAGGGCCTATACTAGACATGGGCAGACTAGTTTCTGGTATTCTAGAAACCAAACCAGATTTAGGAAACATATAAAGGAAAACCAATGGCAAGTCAATTACAGCACCGACGTGGCACATCAGCCGACACATTATTATTCACTGGGGCAACGGGTGAATTAACATTTAACACAACAAACAACAGCATACATGCACACGATGGTATTACTGCAAATGGGTTTGAACTTGCAAGAACTGATTTAAATAATATAAGCAATGATGCATTTGCTGCCAAGGCGAATGCAGCTGGGGTTGGTGGCGGTGGCGGTGGCGGTGGTACATCTTCTGCTGATGTGCATAATATTACACAATCATCCCCTGCAATTGTTACTACTATAATTGCACACGAGTTTAGTGATGGTGATCAAGTAACATTCACCGACATTGGTGGCATGACTGAACTAAACGGGAATGCGTATTTTGCAGATGTGATAAGTGGAACTACATTCGCAATCTATGCTGACGAAGCAATAACCACTCCACTGAGTACATTATTATATAGTGCATACTCTGCTAGTGGTTCAGTGACGGCAAGCGAGCCACTTGGGGCACCGGCGAATGCATCGTATGTAGTCATTAGTGCCAATAACACATTACAGCATGAAAGAACGCTACAGGCTGGGGCGGGGTTGGTATTAACTGATGGAGGTGCTGGTGGCGGGGTGAGCATCGTGGCTAATTTTTCAAACTCGGTCACCTCGAATTTGGGGTCTGCCACCGCGGGCATTTCAACTGATGTTTCAAGAAGTGACCATGTGCATGCAATGCCGACTCCAGTGGATATTGGTGCAGTATTGGTATCACGGAATATTACTGCGGGATCTGGGTTATCGGGTGGTGGGCAGCTATCAGCAGACATTGTGCTATCACTGGATGCCACATTATCTGACCTCTCCGACGTGACGGTAGGTACATTGGCCAATGGTGATGCATTAATCTATAATTCAGCAACCTCGCGATTTGAAAATTCACAGAATTTAGCCAAAATAAGTGTCCAGCGACAAGGTTCTGTTGTTGGGTTAGCAACTGCGGTTGATGTGATCAACTTCACTGGGGTGGCATTTACTGATGGATCGGTTAGTGTTACGGCCGCGCCAGGTGACAACACACTAGTAAATGTTAATTTGCCAAGAATACATTCAGAAGAGCAGATCCAAGATATCGTGGGAAGCATGGTATCCCCGGTCAACACCGAAAATGGCATCACTGTAACATATGATGACTCATCTGCCCGGCTTAATTTTGATACTGCTGATTTTGCAATCACATTGACCGGTGATGTGCAGGGTAGTGCGACCGTTACTAATTTAGGGGATGTTAGTATAACTACTACGATGGCAACGGATTCCACGGTGCTAGGTACTAATACACAGGGTAATTATGTAGCCATGTTTGGGGTTGGGTCCGCATTAAGTTTAACAAACTCCACAGGAACAACAGAAGGTGCTGGGTATACAGTATCGTTGGATACTAGTAGCAATAGCTATATTGAGTCAGTCCAAGATATTGTGGGAAGCATGGTATCCCCTGTAAATGCCGAAACAGGCATTGCAGTAACATATGATGATAGTACTGGGAAACTCAATTTCAATACAGATGATTTCACGATTACATTAGGTGGTGATTTATCAGGCACAGCTACGATAACTGATTTAGGAAATGTTACATTAACTGCACAGATAGCAAACGATGCAGTGGCATTGGGTGAGAATACAACAGGGCAATATGCAAGTACTATTGTGGGTAGTGGCACTGGATTAAGCATTACGCAAATATCAGCATCAGATGCAACAGCGTACACGATAACGTCGGATGCAACTAGTGCAAATACTGCTGGCACGATTGTGTCACGTGATGCATCAGGCAACTTCACAGCGGGCATAATCACGGCTAGCTTAACAGGTAGTGCAAGTTTGAATGTGCTGAAGACAGGTGATGTGATGACTGGTGCATTGACATTGAATGCAGCCCCAACAGCTAATATGCATGCGGCCACTAAGCAATATGTTGATTCTAACTCCAACCTATTAGATGATGAGGCAGTACAAGATATTGTTGGTGGCATGGTGTCATCCAATGCGGAAAGTGGAATTGCGGTAACATATGATGACAGTGCCGGGAAATTAAACTTTAATGTAAGTGATCCATCAATTACATTGACTGGTGATGTGACTGGTTCTGCTACTATGACTAACTTAGGCAATGTTAGCATTGCCACATCAATGGATGCTGCACCAGCCGCCCATACTCATACTGATTATGTTGCGAAAACAGGTGATACTATGACTGGTGCATTATCATTAAATGCTGCACCGACATCTAATATGCATGCTGCTACTAAGGCATATGTTGATTCAGCATCTTCAACCGGTGCCCCATCGTCGCATTCGCATGCGACCACTGATATAACAAACTTCGCTGAAGAAGTAGAGGATGTGATCGGTGATATGGTATCAGATAACACTGAAAGTGGAATTACGGTGACATATATCGATAATTCATCTGGTCAGGGGAAATTAAACTTTAATGTAAATGATCCATCAATTACATTGACCGGTGATGTAACTGGTTCTGCTACCATGACTAACTTGGGTAATGTTAGTATTGCTACATCAATGGATGCTGTTGTATTAGGTACTGGCACTACTGGGGATTATGTTAAGAAGTTAGTAGCTGGCAGTGGTGTTACTATAACAAATAATACTGGGGAAGGTGCAACCCCAATCATTTCGGTGGGGCAATCTGTATCAACATCAAGTAGTCCAACATTTAGTAGCTTAACAGTAACTGGCAACCTAACGGTGAGCGGTGCTACAACTACAATTAATACGGAAACTATTAATTTAGCTGATAATATTATGAGACTTAACAGCAATTATCCAAATAATTCAGCCCCAACCGAAGATGCTGGGTTTGAAATCAACCGTGGAAATTTAGACAGTGTCGCGTTCGTGTGGGATGAAACCAACGATAGATGGTCTGTAGGCACTGAGACAATGCATGCTGGGTTGTTTTCTGGAACAGCTTTATCTGCGCAATATGCCGATATTGCAGAAAATTATACGAGTGATGAAGAATATGCCCCTGGAACAGTTGTGATGTTGGGTGGACAGTGCGAAGTGACGCGATGCACTGAATATGCCAGCAGAAAAGTGGCTGGGGTAGTTTCAACGAATCCAGCGTTCACTATGAACGATGAGTTAGATGGACAGCATGTTACCGTGGCATTGATTGGACGTGTTCCATGCAATGTAACGGGTACTATTGAGATTGGTGATTTAATAGTGGCAAGTGGAGTACCGGGGTTTGCTGAATCCTGGAAAGATGATGACAGTGATCCGCGGATGGGCACAATTATTGGCAAGTCATTGGAGAATAAAACCACACCAGAGGATGGTGTAATTGAGATAATAATAGGATTACGATGATTCCAGCACGATACCGAAGCGACTATGATGGCGAGTTTGTTATTACTAATACTATCTTTAAAGATGGGAAGAAAGAACAAGAACGTGAATGGGTAGACAACCCAATCAATAATAAGCACATGGGGCGTGCTACATGCATCGCCCATGGCCCGAGTACTGAAAATTTTAAATTTAATACACTAGAAAATCATCAAGGTGGGTTGCTCGCATCGAATGCAATGCAGGTGTATGGGGTTGATGATATATTTAGAGAATTAAAATGTGATTTTTTGGTTTCGACTAACCAGAATATGCTAAATGAAATAAAAGAAAAAAATTATCAAGAAGACACCATTGTTTATACTACTCCAAAATTGTGTATAAACAATGAAGGTGAATTTTATCTAATACCACACGGGTTTAAATCAACCCAGCATGCAATAGCATTGTGGTTAGCTTGTTTTGATGAACATAAAGAAATTTTCTTGTTTGGGTATGATGAAGTTGATCAATATGGGAATGAACAGCTAAAAATAATACAATCAGTGAATGAGGTTATAAAAGCATATCCAGATGTTCAGTATTATTTTGTGCATAAGAATAGCAGTATGCCTGAGTTATTCAAATATCATTTGAATATGAAATCAATGACTATTCCTGAATATGTATCGTACACCGACACTTAAATTGCGTATAGTTTTTCAATAGTTTTTATTTTGCCGTAGATGTCATCTATATTTAATGTCGCCCATAAACCGGGATGCAATGGATTGGGTATAATGCCTCTGTCTATCCAGCTATAACCAGTATGTTCATGGTTTAACTTAGGAATAAACTCATCATCTATTAAACAAAAAAATGTATGATAGCAGAATTGATTATTGGGTGATGTGAAATGCTCAATGGGAACCATTTTTGTGTATTTTGGCATAAAACCCATCTCTTCGGTGCATTCACGCTCTATTGTTTCAAGCAATGTTTCGTTTTCGTCTACTTTGCCACCAGGTAATCCCCATGATTGTGGGTGTTTTTCATCATTCCGAAGCAGATACAAGTATCTATTCGTCTTTGCTGTAAAAAACCACACACCCAACGCTGTTATAATATTATTGCCCATTCCCCACCACGATATATTCCTTCATATGATCGTAACCATTGTACCCCTGTCCATTTGTATTGTAATCCTGTAGTCACATTGGTAACATATTCGACATCTGTGACCACTTCGGTATTTTCACTAGTATCAAAGATTACGTTCCACGTGGAACCATCGTATTCAATGATATCACTGGTATTGGCAATGAGTTGTGACCCGTCTGTACCTTTCCATGCTTGTGCAACATCATTGCTGTCAGTGTTGCTAGAATGACCAGTGCTTTCTGTTAGTAAATAGCGTTGTCCTGTGTTTGCCAATGGAAATGTTGTTTTACCAGTTACAACACCTGGACCACTATGCAATGGGTTTACTACTGCATCAACAGCAGATAATGTATTCTGTGGCAGTGTATCCGTGTCAACGGTGTATAATAAAAACCTATCATCGGTTGGGTGATATGATACCGTGCCAACTATTTCATCACCTGTCATGGTGTTTTCTAACCGAATTTGACTAATCCCACTTTCGAACTGTTCTGGTAAATATTCATCTGTTACTGCATGCCATAAGATATTGCTATCTTGTGTTGGGATAGGGTCAAATGAGTTATTTTTTGTATCTTCAATCGCACTATCTTTTAGTATTTGTAATTGGTTATCCAATAATAACAACTGATATCCATGTGGTGCAATCTTCATTCTAGTACCTAGTAAAAGGTCATCATTTGAGATAGCATCAATGTGATTCCCATCATCATCGTAGATACTTGCTATAATCTTGTGAATAACCCCACCTTTTGTGACTCTTGCCGGTGGACTGATCCATATAGGCAATGTGAACATAAGTGATGTAATATCAATTGGTTCATCAGAACCCCTTGGAATGCTTCTTGATGTCCACGTGGTTGAGTTTAATTCAACTACACTTAAACTTGTCCAATCTAAGTAATTATCGGTGCTTTGTATTTCAATGGATGGATTATAGTATGGAAGAATTTGTTCTAGTATTTGTAATTTTTGGTTTGTGTTAGTAGTCCATATATCCAATGTAAGCCCTAAATTGTATGGGACTGGCATTAAGCGTTCAACTGTGAATGCATTTCCTTGTGTTGTGCTGTATGTTTCGGATGTCGCATCATATTGGCGTTGTCTGACCTGAACCTTATCAGTAAAATATGGTTCTTGCACTCTGTCCCTTGCGTAATCCAATGCATTTACATAGAAAGACATTAATGGTGCAGCTGGCACTTTATTGGCAGAGTTTTGTTGCATTATAGTTTGTGCTTGTCTAGATGAATCACCATACCTAATAGGTACAGTTTGGTAAACTGGATCACTTCCATCCGAAGTTCTGCCATATTCGACCGAAAAATGGCTAAACATTCTCGTAAATTGCAATAAAAACCGTCTTATTTGTTCATCGTAATGAAATGGTATTGCCATAATATATCCTAGTTATCGGCGCGAGGTTCTAACAACTCGCTTAATCCTTGGCGTGAAGGTATATCTCCACGATCATTTGTGTTTATTGTATCATTGTTATTTACAAATTTATTTCGTATAGTCCTATTATTTGCTTCACCAGGAGTTAATTCAGTCCTTACCCCATCTTCAACTTTAACCCAATGATTCCCATCAAATCTGAATAAGCGGTTGGGGAAATAATCTAATCGCAACACATAATCACCTGATAATGCATTTGGTGGAAATTGAGTAGCTGGTGTGACTGGTAGCCCATTCGGTGGCATATTATTACCAGTTAAATAACCACCAACCCAACCATTTGATTCTGGTGACATCTTCCCTCTGTCTGCTTTAATAACAGATGAATCCGTGAATAATGCAATAGTATCAGCAGATATTCCTGTGCCATCTTGTGGTGATCCATCAGACCCAACAGGTGCAATATAGAACTTACTAACATCATACCCACTAACAGGTAGTTCTGCTTCTGCTTGTGTAACAATAGCATCATTTACGGCAATATCATTGTTGTATGCTGTAATCAAATCAGCCAATGTAGAATCACCACCATCATTGTTATCTGATGTGTAATCAACAGTGCTTCCTAAGTGGTCTGTGTCATCAGCAGTTAGTTCATACACATTATCCAACACATCTTTGTATTCTTGTGATCCAACTAATGGGGTTAGTTTAACACGCCATAAATGGGGTGACCATGTGGCTGTAAACCCCTCACTTGCAAATGAAGCATCCTGAATTGAGTATAATTTTGGCAATGCTTTGTGTAATGTGGAATCTAATGGATTATAATCTTTTAAATTTGGAACTTCAACAACATCCCCAGACATAAGTTTTCGGTTAAACAATGAAATCATATCATTGTAGTGGAATGTCATAAAAATAGTATCATTTTGTAAAAATAATCCAAATTGGGACATTTCAAAATCTATATCTTGTACATTGTATACACCACGGAGTTTATATATGGTGTCATCGTAATCTCTGTCACGATTTTCTAGTAAGAATAAATCCTCAATGAATAACGGATCGGTTGTATCTCTTCCTGGCTGAGTAGCATCATAATCAGCATCTTGTGAATCCTCTCCCTTTGTCATTGGCCCCAGATATTTGTGTATATAAATATCTAAACCACCAACCGTGTATTGTTCGCTGATTACATTGTCTAAATAGAAATAATCATCCTTGCGTGATTCTTTATACATGGAAAGGTGATTTTCACCTGAACTTTGTGTGGTAGGTACATAATATGTACTCATATTTAATCCTTTAAAAACATATTTAATGTATTTAGTTGGTTTTTGATGCTGTGTCGTCTATAAAACGATTGACAGCATTAAATAGGTGAACTACAATATTAAGATATCAACAACGAAGCGGAGAGACATATAAGTGGGAAGAAGAAAGACAATAGATGAACGGTACATGGGATCAGAACCGATATGGGATCACCCAATTAATGATATCGAACGCAGAACGGTGATGATGGGTGCATTCAATTGGTATAATTATTTTCATAATCATAAAGATGCCAAATCAATGCTATTATCTTTTTTAACTAAAAATGGAAGAACAGATGATGCTAATATTATCAATAAGGTATCAGATAGCAAGTATCACACTACCATTGGGTGGTTGGCTAATATGATTATCAAAGGATTCCAACCGAATGACATAGATATCAACACCATAGAGAGTGAAATTGATCGTCTAAAGGCATTGGCAATTACGTCACCGAATGATACCAATGAACCCAAGAAAGAAAAGCCAAATGTTCAGGAAATAATGAAAGAAAAGGCAATGGAGATTGGTGGTGAGCTTGAAGGGATGTATGATGATTATTACATTCAGGAGGCACCATCAAATCATGCATTTATGCCTATACATATTCTGAAAGCATCCACTATGTTGCCCCAACATGTGCCGTTATTGATTGAAGCATGGGAAGATAAGATTAGCGAACTAACATTAGCATATGATGGCACTGATGCATATATCAATGAATCATACGATCATATCGGAAAAGCAAAACTTCGCAGACTTATTAAGTTTTGTGGGTTAGTGATTGAAGATTTACATAGTTATGTGGTATACAAGAAATCAACAAGGGTAACACCGAAGAAAAAACCAATCTCAGCAGAGCAGTTGGTGTCTAAGTTGAAATATATGAAAGAATTTCCTGATTTTAATCTTAAAAGCATAAAGCCAATTAAGATACTAGGCGCAAAAGAGATGTATGTGTATGATTCTAAAAAAAGAAAATTACATTATTATGTGGCAGATCCCCGATCTGATGGATTGGGAGTAAAAAATAACACGATTGCTGGGTTCAGTGAAGCCAAATCAGCTGGTAAGACTTTACGAAAGCCAGCAGATCAGCTTAAACAGATAATACAAGTGAATAAGGCTAATGCAAGAAAGATATTTACTGGCATTGAAACGGTAGATATCAAACTAACCGGTAGATTTAATGAACATCTAATCATATTAAGGGTGCATTAATGGTTGATGCACAAAAGGCGACGTTATTGTGTCCATTAGAAGAAATATTATTTTGGGATTGGAGTGATTTTTCTAAACCTATACCAGATCAGATTATTAAATACTTTTTCTATAAAATTAAAGATGCAGTTAATGCCTGTCAACCAGTGTCTAGCTGGGTACCACATAAAGAAAATATTCATATTATAGGAACGTTATTTTGGGAATATCTCCCTGAGAATTTTGAAACTAAAATAAATCAAATAGTTGATATTTTATCTAATAATGGCATACACTTTACATTTTTAATAAATGCTGATTATAGTCATAAATTTAATAATATTCCAAATGTGGTCTTCATAAATTATTTTTTATTAAGGACATATTGGTATACTCAAAAATGCAGGAATCAAGAAATAAATCGAAGTTGGAATCACGAATCAAAAAAAGGTCTGTTTTTAACTGGAAAAACCAACAAAATACATAGGGTGGGGTTATTGTATAGTTTATACCAACGCAAGGTTCTGATGTCTGATTTTGTGTGGTCATCGTTTATTAAAACCGAGAAAATAAAAAAAGAATGTAATGATATTGTAGAGGATATGACGCAAGAACATGGGTTATTATACAGCGATGATCTATTTGGTCAGTTTGTTGAAGACACCAATGGATCAGCAGAAGACACGATTGATGTTATAACTGGCCCAGAAGGGCATACATTTTATTCTGGATTTCCGTATGATTTGCAGTTATTTAGTGATACAAAATATAGTGTGGTATCTGAATCATATTTTAGTACTAGCAGAGTAGGAGGTGATAATGATGCATTCCCGTTTATTACAGAGAAGACATGGAAAACAATAGTGAATAATCATCCCTTTGTAATGGTAGGTATGCCAAATACCAACCTGTATTTGGAAAAGTTAGGGTTTAAAGTATTTGATGAGTTTATGCAACATCCGAATTATCAAGCGATGACAGATGACAATGTATTCCGCGATCCATATAAAAGGCTGGAAGTTATAGTTGAAAATATCGCAGAATTTGCCAGTAATTTAGATGATAATAAAGAGATAGTTTCGCAATATATAACCCATAATACCAACCATTTCTCCGCAATAGTTGATGGGGAGTTGAATAAAATAATGACATTTTTATCAGCTAATAACATACGAATCACCATCAATGGGTTTTTGTCATTGATCAACGATACGGCAGATGACCACAATGAATACCACATTCTGTTAGCAAGATAGCATAAATAATTAGAATAATAGGAATATAAATGGCAACTCTAACAGAATTAAAACAAGGTGTGTATGATTATGCTGCAATGCGATTGGGTGCAGGAATAGTCGATGTTGAAATGACGCAGGATCACTATGCCACTGCATATGAACACGCATTGGGAATGTATAGACAGCGAGCACAAGCATCAACTGAAGAGAGTTATGCATGGGTAGAATTACAGAATAACCAAAGTGTTTATACATTGCCAGATGAGATTACACATGTTAGGCAAATATATCGCAGAACAATGGGTAGTAATATGGGACCATCTAGTACTAGTTTTGATCCGTTTAGTTCAGCAACATTGAATGTATATCTATTGAATTTCACTTATTCTGGTGGATTGGCAACATATGAGTTATATACTGGGTATGTCGAGACAGCAGCAAGAATGTTTGGTGCATATCTGAATTATACATTCAATGCTGTTACGAAGGAGTTGCAATTGATCAGAAGTCCCAAGGGATCGGGTGAAGTTATTT
>Ga0209141_1001208_pt1 | contig 14067 bp, 8 predicted proteins | sample SaaInlLV_10m_DNA_2_FD_184676 | JGI IMG/M metagenome (GOLD analysis project Ga0209141, IMG submission 184676) | Marine microbial communities from expanding oxygen minimum zones in the Saanich Inlet - Saanich Inlet SI074_LV_150m_DNA (SPAdes) (version 2) | ecosystem: Environmental > Aquatic > Marine... | reverse complement strand
CAAGACGCTGGTCTCCCGCTCCTTTATCGAGGGGCAGCGGCGCGGTGTGCCGCAACTGGATCGGGCGTGGTTTGAGGGGCTGACGGAGGGGGTGATCTGCCTCTCCGGTGGGCGCAGTGGTGATGTCGGTCTGGCTCTACTGGCGGATGAGCAGGAGCAGGCTGAGCGCTATCTACAACAGTGGTCTGCACTATTTCCTGGGCGCTACTACATCGAGCTGCAACGTACCGAGCGTAGTGGTGATGAGAACTGGAACCATGCCGCGGTAGCGCTGGCAGAGCAGCACCAGCTCCCTGTCGTGGCGACAAATGATGTACACTTCCTTAAACCCGATGAGTTCGATGCCCATGAGGCGCGGGTCTGTATCCACGACGGGCGTGTGCTGGATGACCCGCGTCGACCTAAAAACTTTACCAACCAACAGTATCTGAAGTCGGCTGAGGAGATGAAAGCGCTGTTTGCAGATCTTCCAGAGGCGATTGAGAACAGTGTAGAGATTGCCCGCCGTTGCAATGTAGAGCTATCTCTGGGTAAGAACTACCTTCCAGACTTTCCCATTCCTGAAGGGATGACCATCGATCAGTTCCTGCAGAAGGAGTCAGAGGATGGGTTGGAGGGTCGTCTGGTGCAGCTCTTCGAGACCCCAGAGAAGATCGCGGAGAAACGTCCCCCTTACGATGAACGCCTGAAGATCGAGCTGGAAGTGATCAACGGCATGGGCTTCCCTGGCTACTTCCTGATTGTTGCGGACTTTATCCGCTGGTCGAAAGAGAATGGTATACCGGTGGGGCCGGGGCGTGGCTCTGGTGCAGGCTCACTGGTCGCCTACGCCCTGCTGATTACGGACCTAGACCCACTGGAGTATGAGCTGCTGTTCGAGCGCTTCCTCAACCCTGAGCGTGTCTCCATGCCCGACTTTGATGTCGACTTCTGTATGGATCGACGCGATGAGGTGATTCGCTATGTAGCAGAGACCTACGGCATTGATCGTGTTTCGCAGATCATCACCTATGGCCGCATGAATGCCAAGGCGGTGGTGCGTGATGTGGGGCGTGTACAGGGCCACCCTTACGGTATGGTGGATCGTATCGCCAAGTTGATCCCGTTTGATTTGGGGATGACCCTCGACAAGGCGCTGGATGAGTCGGATGATCTCAGAGAGCGTTACGAGGAAGAGGAGGATGTACATGAGCTGATCGACCTCGCCCGCTCCCTTGAAGGGGTTGCGCGTAATGCCGGTAAACATGCTGGTGGTGTGGTGATCTCCCCCTCAGACATTAACGACTTCAGCCCGATCTACTGTGAAGAGAATGGCTCTGGACTGGTCACCCAGTTCGATAAAGATGATGTTGAGGCGGTGGGGCTGGTCAAGTTCGACTTCCTCGGTCTTCGCACCCTCACCATCATCGACTGGGCTATTGAGATGATCGATCTGCAGCGCGAGCTGAAAGGGGAGCAGCCACTCGATATCACCAAGATCCCACTGCAGGATAAGCCAGCCTTTGATCTGTTGCAGGCGAGCCAGACTACAGCGGTGTTCCAGCTAGAGTCCTCCGGGATGAAGGAGCTGATCGCCAAGCTAAAGCCGGACTGTTTTGAGGATATCATTGCACTGGTGGCGCTCTACCGACCCGGACCGCTGGAGTCGGGGATGGTGGATAACTTTATCGACCGCAAGCATGGCCGTGAGGAGCTGTCGTTCCCTGATGTGAAGTATCAGCATCTATCACTAAAACCCATTCTGGAGCCCACCTACGGTGTCATCCTCTATCAAGAGCAGGTGATGCAGATTGCACAGGTGTTGGCGGGGTACTCGCTGGGTGGTGCAGATATGCTGCGTCGTGCGATGGGTAAGAAAAAACCGGAGGAGATGGCCAAGCAGCGCTCCATCTTTGAGGAGGGGGCAAAAAACAACGATGTCGATCCGACGTTGGCGATGAAGATCTTTGACCTGGTAGAGAAGTTTGCCGGTTACGGGTTTAATAAATCGCACTCGGCAGCCTATGCGCTGGTCTCCTACCAGACCGCCTGGCTCAAGGCACACTACCCCGCACCATTTATGGCGGCCGTGCTCTCTGCCGATATGGACAACACCGACAAGGTGGTGACGCTGATTGAAGAGTGTCGTTCGATGGAGCTGGTGGTCTACCCTCCGGGGATCAACCGCAGCCGCTACAAATTCACCGTAAAAAAGCAGAACAACTCTGAGCAGTATGATGTGGTCTACGGTATTGGTGCGATCAAGGGGGTGGGTGAGGTCGCTATTGAAGGGATCATCGCTGAGCGTGAAGAGAACGGTAACTACCGTGACCTCTTCGACTTCTGCCGCCGGATTGATCTACGCAAGGCCAACAAGCGGGTGATGGAGTCTCTGATCCGTGCTGGGGCGCTGGATGAGATCGCCCCTGTTGCAGAGGGGCAGTCCGCATGGGAGTCTCGATCCATATTGATGAGCAGTCTACCCGATGCAATGCAGGCGGCAGAGCAGCATGTGCGCGATCAGGAGCGGGGGCAGACCGATCTGTTCGGTGGGGCAGAGGAGAGCGAGACCGCTGTAGTGGTCAGTTACAAGCAGGCCAAGCCATGGAGTGAAGATGAGCGCTTGATCGGTGAACGCGACACTCTGGGTCTCTATCTCACCGGACACCCCATTGATCAACATGAAGCCGAGTTGAGCCACATCATCACCCAGCGCATGAACCGCCTCAGCTCCGATAAAGATAAGATGGTGACGTTGGCGGGGCTGCTGATCGCTATACGGGTGGTGAAGACCCGCACTGGAAAGCCGCTCGCCATCCTGATGCTGGATGACCGTACCGGACGTATGGAGATGACCCTATTTGCTGAGTCCTATGAGAAGTATCGTCACCTACTGGAGAAGGATACCATTCTGGTGGTGCGTGGTACCGTCACTGATGATGACTACAGTGGTGGCTTGCGTATGAACACCGAAGAGATGTGGAGTCTTGACGGGGCCAGAGCCACCTATATGAAACGGCTGATTCTCAACCTACAGCAGTCACAGCTACGGGGGAATGCTGTGGGTGCATTGGCTACCGTGATCAAACCCTTTTGTGAAGGGCATATCCCTATACGTATCCACTACCAACAGCCACAGGTCAGGGCCAAGCTGGATCTGGGGGCAGAGTGGAATATACAACCCAGTAGCGCCCTGTTTCATCGCCTACGAGACCACCTAGGCGATGATGCAATGGAGACCGATTACGGATAGAGTGGCTGTAGCGGCGATGTGTCTGTTTTGCTGCGCTTCTCTTTGGGAAGTTGTCTCAGATGTTGATGCAGTGGTGCACCGTCCCAACTGGATTCCCCCTGTTGATAGAGCGCTTGATCAAGCTCAGAAAGTAGTGCGCTAAGAATTGGATGATCCAGACGTTGAGCCAAAGCCCCCAACCCCGTGGGGGGTTCATCAGGCCAGCGACAGGCAGCCCACTCTAGTAGCGCCGCCCGCGCCTGTTGTGGGTGGTTGTTGTTACAGGCAGCAAACAGCTGTTTCTGTGCCGCCTTGCAGGAGCTGGGTTCACTGTTCAAGTCCGGCTTCTCAGAGGGGGATTGCGGTCTGCGCCTTCTCCAACTCAGTAGCAGCGTCAATAGCCAGAGCAGGGCAAACAGCAGAGTGGTCCAGTGCCAGAGGGTGATACGCTCAGTGGGCGGAGGCTGAGTGGTTGGTGGTATAGATTGTGGGGTTAGCTGAGATTGAGGGGAGACCACTGCTGCAGGGGCTATCGGTTCGGACTGCTCAATACTGTTTTCAGGACTATTTACAGCAGTATTCACAGCGGCTACAACAGTAATGGTTTTGCTGGGAAGTGTTGCCACCTCCATACGGTTTTCACGGCTGTTCCACCACTGGAGTGTTTCCGCAGGAAGCGTGAAGGTACCGGCTTGGGTGGGAATGTAGGCGATCTTTCTCACTTTCTTACTGATCATCCCCTCGCTGGTGGCGCTGCTCTCCTGTGTGGCAGGTTCTGGATAGAGCTTAAATCCTGCATCAGCAACAGGGGTAAGGTCGGGTAGCATAGTGCCTACTACCCCCTCAGCCTCAATGATCAAGGTGCGGCTCAGTGGCATCCCCACCTCAACCTCCTCCTCTTCCGGTAGCCACTGCTCGCTTAGCTGTAGTGCTTGGGCAGGTAGCCACTCTCCACGCTGCTGGCTGGGGGGGCGGGGGCGAACGTTGAGTGTCTGCGCCTCTCCACGAATGCGTACCGCTTGCGTGCTGTTAAAGCGCCCACTGTTGAAGAGATCATTGAGGGGATGGCGTGGTCCTCTGCTGGAGTTGTTGGATTGGATAATACGGGCATCCAGTACTGGGGCGGGGATGGTGTATCTGCCGCTCTGCTGAGGGAACAGGGCATAGTTGCGCTCCACTACGCGGTAGCCCACTCCGTTACGTTTGGTGGTGAACTCCCGGTCCTCCCCCAAGCGTTGGATCAGGGTGTTCTCCAGTTGAGGATCACTTAAGCTCCCTTCGGCGAGTTTGGCGCGATAGAAGAGCTGTACCCGATAGTGCACCATCTGTTGGATATAAGGGGTCTTTAGGTCAACACTGCTCTCAATAAAAAGGGGTGATCCTTGCTCTGCAGAGGTTGTCTCTACGGGATGAACTTTCAGGGTGAGTGGGGCCGAGTGCTCTCCATTAAACTCCAGTGCAGGGAGGGTGATGGTGCCGATCAGTTTGGGGGAGAGGGTGAGGTTCCAGCTGGTGCGAGCGCTCATCTTACCGTTGATGATGTTGACCTGACTGCTGCGGCTGTTACCGAGTATCTCAAACTGCTGTAGCAGTGGGGTGGTGTCCGGCTCTCCACTGGCTTGACCATCGCTCTGCAGTATCAGTTGAACGCTCTCCCCCTCTTGGATGGTGTCACGTTTAAGTTGAGCGCTGAACTCAGCCCAGCTCTGTGTGGTGAACAGTGTGAGGATCAGCAGTAGGGGTATGAAGCTTTGGGTCATGGTTATCGACTGTTGTTTCGTTGTTGGCGGTAGAGGTGTTCCAGCATAAATTTTCTGCGCAGTAGACCAGAGGGGTCTTCTGGAATCTGCTTAAGCCACTGTTCGGTCTCCATCTCAGCTTCGCTACGGGGCTGCTCTGCAGAGGGGGAAGGCTCTTGTTGTTGGGGAGGTTGCTCAGTTTTGGAGTCTGGCTGTGGAGCCTCTTCCGTGGATTGAGGTTTCTCCTCCTCCTTGTTGTCTGATTCAGAGTTTTGTTGTGGAGTCTGTTGTGGCTCCTCTTTTTTGTCTGCTTGCTCTTCTGATGCAGAGGGTTCATCAGGTGATTGATCAGAGGGCTGTGGCTGAGAAGCATCAGAATCAGAGTCTGAATCCTGCTGCTCCTGTTGATCCTTCTCTTGCTCTTGTTCTTGCTCCTTCTGCTGTTGCTGCTCCAGCAGTTTTTTTACCAGATCCAGATTACGTAATGCATCTTGATGGTTGGGCTGTTGCTCCAGCATCTGCTGGTAGGCCTCTGCCGCCTCCTGTAGCTTACCGCCTTTGGCGAGTGCATTGCCACGGTTGTAGGGTGCCTCTGGGTCGGTGGATTGTGAAAAGGCCTCCGCCGCCGCCTCATAACTCTCCTGTTGATAGAGCGTAGTGCCGCGCCACCCTTGATCTTTAAAGCGTGTGGCTGCCGTTGCATGGTCCCCCTGAGAGAGGGCGCGTGCCCCCTGCTGATCGGCACGTAGCCACAGATCTTCCCACTCGACCGCCTCGCTCTGCGGTGCTAGAGGCAGTATGGTGATCAGTAATGCCAGACTCCAGCCCCGCCTGAACCCCAGTGCCGCCAATAGTAAAATCGGTACCAAGAGCCATACACCCGCCTCTACCCAGTGTTCCACTTGGCTATTCTCATGTTTCTTAGCTTGCAGTGAACGCTCCACTTTGGGGAGGAGGTGCTGAATATCAGCTTCGTCAGCAGTCAGTGTGGCGTAACGTCCACCGCCAGTCTTGGCCAGACTCTGTAGTGGGGTATCCTCATCAGGTTTTAGCGCCAGTAGAGAGAGACGGTGTCCCATCTGCTGTAACTGGTGTGCCGTGGTGAGTGTGTCGGCAATATCTGCGACACCATCGCTCAGTAGCAGCAGCTCCCCCTGTTTGGCCTCCCCCTGTTTGAGCAGATCGATGGCCATCTGAATTGCGGGAGCGGCATAGTCCCCTTGGGTGGGGAGGATCTCACTGTCGATTGCGGAGAGCAGGTTGCTGATGGTGGCGACATCATCAGTCAGTGGTGTGACCAGATAGGGCTCTTCAGAGAAGATGATTAATGCGGTGCGCCCCTCCTTGCGTTGTTTGAGGATATCCATCAATTTAAAGCGGGCGCGCTCTAGCCGTGAGGGGGGCAGGTCTTGTTGTTCCATGGAGGGGGAGAGGTCGAGGAGCAGTATCAGTGCGGCTTCACTCTCCCAGCTCGGGGTCGGTTGCCGCTCCCAGGTGGGGCCAGAGAGGGCGATAATGGCGAGCAGCCAGCCGCAGAACAGCAGTAGGTAGGGGAGCCGTTGGTGACCACCACCCGTAGCTGTTGTCTGTAGCGCTTTGAGCAGCTCCGTATCGACTACAGCAGACCAGAGTGTGCTATTGAGGTTATGTTGTAGTAGTTTCCACAATAGCAGAGCTGCGGGGAGCAACAGGAGTAGCCAGTAGGGGCGTAATAGCTGGAACTCTGTGAATGGCGTAGCCAGAAAATCAGTCAGCATATCAGTCATGCGCCCTCCAGCGATGTGGCGGGAGGATGGCGAGTAGCAGACTCAGAATCAGTGCAGCGCCCAGTGGCCAAGGGTAGAGCTCTTCGCTGGGGCGTACCATCTGCTCACCATCCTCTACCGGTTCCAGCTGGTCGATCTGTTGATAGATCTCCTCCAGTGAGTCACGGTCTTGTGCGCGGAAGTAGCGCCCACCACTCTGCGTGGCAATCTGCTTCAGCATCTGCTCATCCAGCCCGCGAGCGGGGTTGACCATCTGTATTCCCAGCAACCCTCGCACCGCCTGTGGTTTGCCGCCAATGCCGATGGTGTGAATGCGCAGTCCTCTCTGTGCGGCCAGCTCGGCGGCCTTAGCGGGGTCGACTGCACCCGCACTATTGGCTCCATCTGTCAGTAGAATCAGCAGATGTTCGCCCTCCTGTCCCTGAATATTTTTCAGAGCCATACCAATGGCATCACCGATGGCGGTTTCGCGTCCCGCTATACCGATCACCGCCTCCTGTAGCAGCGTGTTGACGGTGGTTCGGTCCAGTGTAAACGGGGTCTGTAGATAGGCTTGTGTGCCAAACAGGATCAGCGCAATCCGATCCCCATTGCGGCGCTGGATAAAGTCGCCTGCAACAGACTTGACGACATCCAGGCGGGTGCGGTTCCTGACTCCTAAATCGGCCTGCTCCATACTGCCGGAGACATCCACCGCCAGCATCAGGTTACGTCCACTCTCCGGTAGCGCCACCGCCTCCCCCAGCCACTGAGGGCGTGTGGCGGCCAGTAGAAGCAGTAGCCAGCAGAGTGTCATTCCCAATACTCTAACTTTATCTGTCGCTGCTGAACGCTTGTGCGCCTGTTGTAGTGCGGTTGCAAAGGGGAGGAATAGCGCACCATCGTGCTGTTCTGCTGCAGCGGGTAGTAGTCGATAGACCAGCCACGGTAACGGTAGAAGCAGGACCAACCAGGGCCACTCAAAGTGGATCATCTGCGCCTCCTTTGCGGTGGGTTGCGGCGAATCCAGTGACGGCTTAGGGCAAACAGCGCAGCGGCATCCTCTTTACGGCTTTCCGCTTGTGGCTCAGTTACGCTGTAGGGGAGGGTGAGTAGTAGCCTGCCGGGAGCCATGAGAAAACCCGGTTTGCGGCTCTGGCTATCTAACAGCTGTAACCAAGCCTCTCCGCTGAGGGCCGCCTCATCGTGTTGTGGTCTGCTGCTGAGGATATAGCGCTTCAGTAGCTGGTTCAGTGCAGAGAGCTGTTGTTGAAGCGGGTGGCCATTTTTTTGAATATGACGCAGTGCCTTGAGTGCGGCACGTTGAGGACGACGAATCTGACGATAGCGCCACCCGCTCCAGATCAGCACCAGCAGCAGTAGTAATAACACCCACCAGCCTGGTGCAGGTGGCCACCAAGTGATCTCTGCGGGTAGATGAATCGGTTGTAGCTGGCTTAATGGATCACTCATCGGGGGCGGTGCCTCCGCTGCAGCCCCAACTGTAGTGTATGGGGTAGCGAGTCGTCGGTAGAGACCTCCATCCAGTGTCCCCGATGGCGTCTGCAGAGGGATTGAGTCGCCTCTCGATGGCTTTCAAAACGGTGTGCCCACTGCGCCTTTATCGAGGACTCTTGGGTATTCACGCTCCAGCTACTCTCTCGATTGGTGATGGGGTAGTTACCAGCAGGGGGAGGAGTCCCCTCCAGTGGGTCATAGAGGAAACCAAAAATTAGATCATTATGCAGCGAGAGTGCCTGTAGTGCAGGTTCAGCCGCAGTGCTGATCTGCTGGAAGTCACTCAGTAGTAGCACCAGACTGCCGGGGTGGGCAAGGTGTGCAAGTCGCTCGATGGCTGCATCAGATGCTCCAGCTGTGGGGGCTGCGGCCTGTTCAGGCTGTAGTTCGACCACCGCAGACAGTAGTCGCAGCAGTGTATTTTCGCGCGCGGTGGGGGGAATAACTAACTGCCCTTTGGCCGAGGTGACGATGCCGCCAACCCGATCCCCCGAGTGGACCGCAGCCCACCCAAGCAGTGCCGTTAAGCGACCAGCAAGCACGGACTTAAACTGGGTGGTAGAGCCGAAGTACATGCCGGGGTGGAGGTCGATCAGTAGCAAAATAGGGCGCTCACGCTCTTCACGGAAGAGTTTGGTATGGGGTTTGCCACGACGCGCAGTAACACGCCAGTCAATTGAGCGAACATCATCCCCCTCCTGATAGGGGCGCACCTCATCAAACTCCAACCCACGCCCACGGTAGGCGGAGCGGAACCCTCCTAGCTGTGTAGAGAGGGCGAGCCGCTGTGCGCCCAGCTCAATCTGGTGCGCAGCGCTGCGAAGCTGAATCAGCGTTTTCAGCTGTAGAGTGGTTGCATCACTCATAATTAGGGAGAGGGAACACGCCTCAAGATCTCCTCCATACAGCCTTGCGGGGTGATGCCATCTGCAGCGGCCTCGTAGCTGAGCAGGATACGGTGGCGCAGTGCATCCGGGGCCACCTGTTGTACATCCTCCGGGGTGACAAAATCTCGCTCATTGAGCCAAGCCGTAGCACGCGCGGCACGCTCAATCGCAATGGCTCCACGAGGGCTGGCTCCCCACTGTAGCCAGCGGCTCAGTGGTTCCCCATAGGCTTGTGGGTTGCGGGTTGCTTCAACCAGCTCAATGATGTAATCCTCTACCGACTCTGCCAGATGGAGTGCCATCACCGCCCTTCGGGCGTTGAATAGCTGCTGTTGAGTGAGCTGTTCCGTAATTACCGTTGTGGTTTGTTCGAGTGAGTCCAGCGTCTCTTGGCGGGAGAGAGCCAAAATCTGTTTGCTGGCGGCCCGGTCGGGGTAACCGATACGTACGTGCAGCAGAAAACGGTCCAACTGTGCCTCCGGCAGGGGGTAGGTCCCCTCCTGCTCAATCGGGTTCTGGGTCGCCATCACTAGAAATAGATCCGGTAGAGGGTGGCTGGTAGAGCCGATGGTTACCTGTCGCTCCTCCATCGACTCCAGCAGTGCTGACTGCACCTTGGCGGGGGCGCGATTGATCTCATCGGCCAGAATCAGGTTGTGGAATAGGGGACCATGGTTAAAACGGAAGCTGCCATCTTCCGGGTGGTAGATATCACTCCCAGTGAGGTCGGCAGGGAGCAGGTCTGGGGTGAACTGGATGCGGTGGAAGTCTGCCTCTACACCAGCAGCCAGTGATTTGATGGCGCGGGTCTTGGCTAGACCGGGAGCACCCTCCAGCAGCAGATGCCCATCACAGAGCAGGGCCAGCATCATTCGTTGCACCAATGCGGGTTGTCCCACAATCTGCTGGTTAATGGATGCTTGTAATCGGGCAAAGATAGTGCGAGTGGGATCACTCATTGAAACATTCCTTTTTCTCTGTTTTTGGCACCTTCCCCACTGAGGGGGAAGGTTGGGATGGGGGTGAAGTGCATAAGGAGCCACGGATGTAAATTTTGAAGAGTGCTATTTTAGACGATTCAAAGCCCGATGTTTTCCGGTATAGTATCCCGATCTCAATATTTAACCGTTCGCACCACAAACAGACACTATAGTTACATTATGAATCTGAATTTTCTTGAATTTGAACAACCTATTGCAGAGCTTGAGGCAAAAATCGAAGAGCTGCGCTATGTAGGTGATGATAGTGAAATTAATATCAGCGATGAGATCGCCACGCTGACCGAGAAGAGCCGGGAGCTAACCCGCGACATCTTCTCCTCGTTAAGCTCTTGGCAGATCTCCCAGCTGGCGAGGCATCCACAGCGCCCCTATACGCTGGACTACATTGAACACATCTTTACCGACTTTGAAGAGCTGCACGGGGACCGCAACTTCTCGGACGATAAGGCGCTGGTCTGTGGTATGGCTCGACTCGATGGGATTCCCGTTGTGATCATTGGTCACCAAAAGGGGCGTGATACCAAAGAGAAGGTGGAGCGTAACTTCGGTATGCCGCGTCCAGAGGGGTACCGTAAGGCGCTGCGTATTATGCGCCTGGCAGAACGTTTTAAGATGCCAGTGATCACCTTTATTGATACGCCGGGAGCCTACCCGGGGATGGGCGCGGAAGAGCGCGGTCAAAGTGAGGCGATCGCGAAAAATCTGAAGATCATGGCGCAGCTCAACACCCCCATTATCTGTACCGTAATCGGTGAGGGTGGCTCTGGCGGTGCATTGGCGATCGGTGTAGGGGACCGAGTCAATATGCTGGACTACACCACCTACTCGGTGATCTCACCAGAGGGGTGTGCCTCGATCTTGTGGAAGAGTGCTGATAAGGCCGCTGATGCAGCAGAGGCGATGGGGTTGACGGCTCCGCGCCTGAAAGAGCTGGGGTTGGTTGACAGTGTTGTCCCTGAACCACTGGGTGGCGCTCATCGTGAGCCTGAAACTGCAGCGGCTGCACTGAAACAGGAGTTACTCCGTCAGCTTGCCGAACTGCAGGCGATGGAGCCAGAAGAGCTATTGGACGCACGTTATGAGCGGCTGATGAGTTTTGGGAACTTTGTCGAGGAGTAGTGGTTTGACGGCGGGGTTTTCCCCTCATCAGCTCCTCCCCTTTCTACAACACTACCCAACAACGGGGCGACGTTGGGTTGCGCTCAGTGGTGGAGTCGATTCAACGGTTCTACTTCATGCATTGGCTCAGCTCTCCTTGGGGGATACTCTCCAAGCTATCCATATTCATCACGGCCTGCAGGCAGAGGCCGATGGTTGGGTAACGCATTGCCAGCAGCTCTGTAAAGAACTCCATCTGCCGTTAACTACCCTACAGGTGGATGCCACGCCCGCAGCAGGAGAAAGCCCGGAGGCGGTAGCCCGCGAGGCGCGTTATCGTGCCTTTGAGTCTGTGCTGACTGTAGAGGATCAACTGTTCACTGCGCACCATCAAGAGGATCAAGCGGAGACCTTCCTGCTCCGTGCGTTGCGTGGCTCAGGTCCGCGTGGGTTGGCTGCGATGCGGGAGGCACGTCCCCTGGGGGAGAGTAGACTGTTGCGTCCACTGTTGAAGTTCTCACAACAGGCGTTGATCGATTATGCGGAGTCTCAACAGCTATCGTGGATTGAAGACCCAAGCAATCGAGAGTTGGATGCCGATCGCAACTTTCTACGCCTTCAAATTTTGCCACTACTGCGCAGCCGTTGGCCTGCTGTAGCCGCCACACTCTCCCGCAGTGCCAGCCATTGTGCGGAGTCCGATACCCTGTTGCAGCAGTGGGGCAGTGAACAGTTGGCATCCTTGAGTCTGGGAGAGCCTCTACCGTTGATCGAAGGGGAGGCGCGGGCTGTGAGTAAAGTCAGAATTCGCAGCTGGCTGGAACTCAACCAGATCGACTCACCGGATACCATCCATATGGAGCGCATTCTCAATGAGGTGATTCCCGCTAGAGAAGATGCCATGCCACTGGTGGAGTGGAGAGCCGTGGATGGGAAGAGAAACCGTCTGCGCCGTTTTCAGCAGGCCCTCTATATTGAAGCCGTGTGGGGGCAGCGCTGTTTTGAAGCGCAGCAAACATGGGACTGGAATCAGCTGTTGAGATTGAGTGACAATAGGGTATTGCAGGCCTCTCAAGCAGAGTCAGAGGGGCTCTCTATGGCGGTCTTGCAACGGAAAAAGGTGACCGTTCGCTGGCGTAGTGGGGGAGAGCGTTGCCAACCATCGGGTTCAACACAGCGTAGAACCCTGAAAAATATCCTGCGAGAGCGAGCAGTTCCGCCATGGGAACGAGAGCAGATTCCGCTAATTTTTGTGGAGGATCAGTTGGCTCAAGTGGTGGGACACTTTATTTGTCAGGGGTTTGTGACAAAACAGGGGGAGCAGGGGCTTAAGGTTGAGACTATTACTCTTTAGGAGTAGAAGCCTTCCCAGCTGTGCTACTCTAGCGTTTTGAGGATGCACAATGGTAGAAAATCTAGTGTCTGATCTTATAAGGGGATAAGGGATTGCAAAATAAACAGAGTCTTACCGTAAATTATTTTCTACGGTTACTTGTGCCAATTATTGTGCTTTGTGTGGGGGGCGCGATTGCCCTGTTTTTGCTTCCCTCTGCATTAACAGCCAATGCTGAAAAGAATCTTCTTGCTGTTCTACTCTTGGTCATTGGTGCAGTAACCCCCCTTTGGTGGTTGGCAAAAGCACGTGTGAACCAAAATCAACTGGAGATTGCTGTGCGCCAATCTGCGCAACAGTTTGAGGAGAAAATTGCTCAGCATCAACAGACTGAGAAGGAGTGCAGGCAGTTAACGTTAGAGTCGAATAGGGCCAAGCAGGCGAAAGATGAGTTTCTTGCTGCAATGAGCCATGAGCTGCGTACACCGCTCTCCGCTATCATCGGAAACAATGAGATCTTGGCAGAGGGGGAGTTGACTGCGGACCAACGTCAACTGCTTCATGCATCGACCTTATCCAGCAAGCAGCTTCTATTGCTCATCAATGATGTGCTCGATCTCTCTGCGATCGAGACGGATAAACTGAAAATAGATTATGCCCCCTTTGATTTGATGGCCATGATTGGTGATGTGACCACGTTATCTGTAGCGCAAGCAGAAATTTCCGGCATTCAATTTGAGAATAGACGGTTGTTAGATCCGAAGTTCAAAGTTTGGGGAGATGTTAAGCGTATCAGTCAAGTTCTCACCAATCTGCTCGATAATGCGGTCAAATTTACCGATCAGGGGCGTATTGTATTTGCCTGCTGGGTCGATGGAGAGCAGCTCTGTTTTTCTGTGGAGGATACCGGTGTGGGGATGTCGCCGGAGATTCAGGAGCGTCTATTTGAGCCTTTTGAACAGGCAGACAGCAGTATCTCCCGCCGTTGTGGAGGGATGGGGTTGGGGTTACACCTATCGGGGGCCTTGGTTGAGATGATGGATGGAACCATTGAGGTCTTTAGTGAGGCGGGTAAAGGGTCAAATTTTGTACTGAAACTGCCCTATAGTGAGAGTGAGTTGCTGCTTGATGATGGAGACCATAACAGCAGTGAATCTTCATCAATAGATCGATTTGTTGGTGATGTGTTGATTGTAGAGGATACCCCCGAGCTGCAGCTGTTAGAGAGGCGTATTTTGGAAGGGTTTGGGGCCACGGTTACCATTGCCAATAATGGTAAAGAGGCGGTTGATGAGGCCCTCTCAAAATCCTATGATTTGATCCTGATGGATATGCAGATGCCGGTGATGGATGGTCTGGATGCTACCGAAAAACTGCGTAGTGTAGGTTGTCATACGCCGATTGCAGCGCTGACAGCAAATGTGACACAGCAGCATCGTGAGCAGTTTCTTAATGCAGGTGCGAACAACTTCTTACAGAAGCCAATCGACAGGGTGGAGCTACAAAAAACATTAAAGCTATATCTCAAGTTAGAC
>Ga0209141_1001203_pt1 | contig 14181 bp, 8 predicted proteins | sample SaaInlLV_10m_DNA_2_FD_184676 | JGI IMG/M metagenome (GOLD analysis project Ga0209141, IMG submission 184676) | Marine microbial communities from expanding oxygen minimum zones in the Saanich Inlet - Saanich Inlet SI074_LV_150m_DNA (SPAdes) (version 2) | ecosystem: Environmental > Aquatic > Marine... | reverse complement strand
TGATTTTGGGTTGTCTCCCTGATCATAGGGCACACCGAAAATCGTTTTTACAGTTATAATTTCCGCGTGTACAGTTCCAAAATCAACGTTATCTTCAAAGAACCATGGAAAATTCGGCATCACTGAACCGGGGCTGACGTTACGCGCATTGATGAAATGTGCTTCATGCCAGTCAGTTGTACGGTAATTTCCGATACGGTGCAGATCCGGACCAGTACGGCGGGAACCCCACAGAAAAGGACGGTCGTAAGCATATTCTCCGGAAAGTGAATATGCGCCGTAACGATCAGTTTCAGATTTAAAAGGACGGATCAACTGTGAATGACAGGCATTACAACTTTCCCTGATGTAAATTTGCCGTCCTGCCATCTCAAGGGCAGAATAAGGTTTCAGTCCTTCGATTGGACGTGAATTTTGCGTAAAAGACGGGACAATTTCAACAATACCGCCAATGGTAATCGTAATAAAAATACAAAGCCCCAGCAAGAGCGAATTACGTTCGATGAACTCAAACATGCGCTTTCCCTTTGATTAAGTTGCTGATCCGCTGTCGAGAGCTGACTTAGCTTCGGCTTGTGCCTGAAATGCTGCTGCTCCACGGATTGTGCGGTGAATATTATAAAAGAACATGAAAAACCCTATCAGGAAGAGACTGCCTCCGACTGCCCTGAGCGCCCAGTAAGGAACCATAACATTTACGGTGTCCAGAAAAGAGTAGGCTAGTGAACCAAACTGATCGGTTGTTCTCCACATTGCACCTTGTGTAATTCCTGCGATCCACATACTTGAAAAGTAAAAAACTATGCCCAAAGTCTGAATCCAAAATTGATTTTCAGCGAGGCGTTCAGAATACAATTTGGTCTTCCACATTCTTGGAACCATGTGATAAATTGCTCCAATTATTGTAAATGAAACCCAGCCCAGTGTTCCATTATGAACATGACCTATGATCCAGTCCGTAAAATGTGCAATTGCATTAACTGATTTGATGGCTTGAATTGGTCCTTCCAACGTCGCAAAGCCATAAAACGTACTGCCGATGATGAGGAATTTTGCAATTGGATCTGTTTTTAACTGTTCCCATTTACCTGACATGGTCAACAATAAATTGACCATTGATCCCCAGGACGGAATGATTAAAACCAGTGAAAAGACCATTCCCAAAGTCTGTACCCAGGACGGAATTGTTGAATACATCATGTGATGTGGGCCGGCCCAGAGGTAGACGAACATTAAACCCCAGAATGACCAGAGGGAGAGTCGATAAGAATAAACCGGCTGGTTGGCTTGTTTAGGAATGAAATAGTAGGAAATCGCGATGATCGGTACTGTAAGTACAAAAGCCACCGCATTGTGTCCAAACCACCACTGAACCTGTGCGTCGTTTGTTCCCGCGAACATGGAGACGGAGTGCCACCAGTTACCTGTTTGTGTGACGAACCAGGTTGGAATTGCCAACCCATTGATCAGGTAAAGCATGCTCACCGCGATAAAACATGCTACGTAATACCAGATGGAAACATAGAGCGTTTTTTCTTTGCGTGCGCCTAGCATGGCAAAAATATGAACACCCCAGGTGAGCCACATAATTACCACTAAAATATCAAGCCACCATGGTAGTTCATGATATTCTTTAGAAGATGTATGTCCGGCGAGCAGCGTGTATGCAGCCAGGATTATAATCAGATTGAAAAGTATCACATGAAATTTACCTACTGCCGGCAAAACCATACGTACCTTAAGCACACGCTGAGAAACGTAATACCACGTGGCAAAGACTCCGGCCAGGGTAAAACCGAAAATAACCGCGTTGGTATGCAGTGGACGCAGTCTGTTAAAACTGAGCCAGGGTAAATCAGCGTTTAACTGCGGAAAGACGAGTTCCAGCGCAATTGTTAGCCCTACACTCATGCCTATCGCACCCCAGACCAGCGTGGAAATTGTGAAAGCTTTTGCTACAGAATAATCATAATCCGGTATCGAGGCTGTTTGTGACATGAAACTATAATGCTAAAAAAGTAAATCAATTGGTTATCAGTTTTCTACTGATATTCTAACCTGAAAAACAGTAAAATGAACATCGGTTTTTTCAAGTTAAAGCTGAACTGGATAAAAAATAATCAGTAAGTCTAATTATAAATGCTAAATAGCTCTATTAGTAAATTTACGTAGACGCTCTTAATTAAACTGAAAAATTCAAAAAAGCTTGACATAAACAACATACCCCCATAAGGTACATTGAAATAGCAAAATTGTCTTATGAGATACGGAGAAAAAATGGAGCAAGAAATAGAGGTTATCAATTTAGATGTTCAGGGTATGACCTGCGCCGGCTGTGTAAGTTCTGTCGAAAAGGCCTTAGGTGGTGTGGATGGTGTCGATCTGGCGGAAGTAAATTTTGCCTTGAACAGGGCATCTGTCCGCTATAATCCCGAAATCGCTAATCCAGCTAAATTGGAATCAGCGGTTGAAGCTGCGGGTTTTGAAGCTCATCGTCTGAAAGATTCGGATGATATTCCGGAACCCTCGGAGAAGTCGGAACAGGACTATGTGAAATTCCGCGGAAAAATGTGGTTAGCAATTGTGTTTAGTGTACCACTGGTTTTGCTGGCGATGGGGCCGATGCTCGGATTTCCACTTCCAGTCTGGATTGCTCCTGAAACGAATCCGCTACGTTATGGACTGATTCAATTGCTCTTGACCTTGCCGGTTCTCTGGGCCGGACGTGACTTTTACACTAAAGGTTTTTCCACTTTCGTTCACCGCAATCCGAACATGGACACTCTCGTTGCCATGGGAACCGCGGCTGCAGTCGGCTTTAGTTTGTGGAATATGTTTGGTACAGAGTTGAATGTGGAAGGCTTTTACTTTGAAACCGCTGGTGTAATTATCGCACTAATTTTGTTGGGAAAATCACTGGAAGCAAAAAGCAAAAGTCGTGCTTCCGCAGCCATCAGTTCGTTGTTAAAGCTGCGTCCCAAAGAAGCAATTCTGGTGCATGAGGGTAAAGAATCGAACATTTCGATAGATCTGGTGCATCCCGGAGATATTTTGCGGGTACGTCCGGGAAGCATCATTCCGGCAGATGGAATTGTGATCGAAGGTTTCAGTTATGTGGATGAATCGATGTTGACCGGTGAACCGGTTCCGGTTGAAAAAAACTCCGGTGATTCCGCGTCGGATGGTTCCGAAGTTACCGGAGGCACGCTTAACACAAACGGTTTACTCACAATTCGCGTGAAACGTGTGGGCGGTGAAACCACTTTGGCGCGAATCATTCGTCTGGTTGAAAACGCTCAACTCGCGAAGGCGCCGGTCGCACGTTTGGCTGATCAAGTCGCAGGAATTTTTGTTCCGGTGGTTTTAGTAATTGCGGCTTTGACCGGATTTTTCTGGTGGTATTCCGGAGCATCCGCAAATGAAATTTTAAGCTATACGGTCGCGGTTCTGGTGATTGCCTGTCCCTGTGCTTTGGGTTTGGCAACGCCGATCGCGATTATGGTAGGTACCGGAACAGGAGCGCAACACGGAATTTTATTCCGGAATGCTCCGGCACTTGAAGCCGCGCATGATCTGGACACAATCATTATGGACAAAACCGGAACACTCACCGAAGGCCGTCCCAAAGTTACACAAATTCTGACAGTTGATGCTGATAGTTCCACGTTTGCTGAAGCAGAGGTGTTGCGTTTTGCCGCGGCGGTAGAGCAGGGTTCGGAACATCCGCTTGGCAGAGCTGTGGTTGCCGAAGCGGAAAAGCGAAATCAGGAAGGTGTTTTTTCTTTAGCGGTAATTTCCGGGTTTGAAGCAAAAACCGGATTTGGTGTAAAAGCCGTTTGCAATGGAAATTTGATTTTAGTCGGCAATCCGGCTTTGATGAGTGCGGAAAATGTTTTTTCCGAAGTGCCGGAAAATTTGGAAAAACAGATTTTTCCGGGAAGCACTCCAATTTACGTGGCTGTTGATGGAAAATTAATCGGTGTAATTTGTCTGGCAGACGAGGCACGTCCGGAAAGCAAAGCAGCCGTCCGTAAATTTCAGCAATTAGGTTTGGAAGTTGTGATGTTGACCGGAGATCAGCAAAGTTCTGCGGAAGCAGTGGCTGCAAAAACTGGGATTGCAAAATTTCATGCAGGAGTTCTTCCTGAAGAGAAAGCGGAAATTGTGAAACAGTATCAGGCTCAAGGTGCTCGTGTGGGTATGATCGGCGACGGAATTAACGACGCACCGGCATTAGCTCAGGCGGATGTCGGAATTGCGATGGGTTCCGGAAGCGATGTGGCGATGGAAACCTCGGATGTAGTACTGATGAAAAATGATTTACGGCACGTTGCCGATGCGTTACGGCTTAGCCGTGCTACGTTACGGAACATACGCCAAAATTTATTTTGGGCATTTGGCTACAACGTAATCGGAATCCCCATAGCGGCCGGCTTGCTTGTGCCTTTCGGCGGTCCCGCCTTGCATCCAATGTTTGCTGCAGGTGCGATGGCCTTCAGTTCTGTTTCCGTGGTGATGAACTCTCTGCGCTTGCGTGGTTTTTCATTTTTTAAAAGTTGAGACAAGATTAGCAAAAACTCCCCTGGATTCCCGCTTCCGCGGGAATGACAAATTCGTGATAAATATTTTCAAGCTGAAACAAGATTAGCAAAAACTCCCCTGGATTCCCGCTTCCGCGGGAATGACAAATTCGTGATAAATATTTTAAGTTTAGAAAAATTTTGTAGTAACTCCTCTGGATTCCCGCTTCCGCGGGAATGACAAATTCGTGATAAATGTTTTCAAACTGAGACAAGATTAGCAAAAACTCCCCTGGATTCCCGCTTCCGTGGGAATGACAAGTTTTCCGACACGATCATTTATAATTGTAATTTTAGCTTTGTGCCTTTTATGTGTTGCGATAATATGAGATGATATAGAGTTATCATAAAAAGATAATACAAAAAAACCGTGTCATTTCGAGCGGAGCGAGAAATCTTAGTAAAGTTATAATTCTTAAATCATGAAGATTTCTCTCTACGGTCGAAATGATAATTTATTTCAGAACCAACAAACATAAAATAGTTAAATGGAAGATTCCAAGGAACAAACAATCAGTACTTTCAGTCAATTCGATCTCAAACCGGCTCTACACAAAGCATTAGACGAAGTTGGTTATGAAACTCCCACACCAATTCAGGAGCAGACAATTCCGTTGTTGTTGGAAAAGAAAGACGTTTTAGGACAGGCCCAGACCGGCACGGGTAAAACTGCAGCATTTGCGCTACCTTTGCTTTCCAACTTAAATTTACGGCAGAAAGACCCGCAGATTTTGGTTTTAGCACCTACACGTGAATTGGCGATTCAGGTCGCAGAAGCCTTTAAAAAATATGCATCACAAATGAAAAGTTTTCATGTACTGCCAATTTACGGAGGTCAGGAATATCGTGGACAGATACGGGGCTTGCAGCGTGGAGCACATGTAATAGTTGGTACTCCAGGACGCGTTATGGATCACATGCGCCGCGGCACTCTGAAACTTGGTAATCTCACTACACTTGTTCTGGATGAAGCAGATGAAATGCTGCGGATGGGATTTATTGATGACGTAGAGTGGATTCTTGAGCAAACTCCTGATGAAAGACAGATTGCGCTTTTTTCGGCAACTATGCCGCAGCAGATCAGACGCATAGCCACACGATATTTGAAAGACCCTGTACAAATTATCATCAAAGATAAAACCACCACTGCACCTACTATTCGTCAACGTTTCTGGCCAGTGAGCGGGATGCATAAACTGGATGCACTGACACGTATTCTTGAAGCAGAATCATTTGAAGCGATACTTATTTTTGTGCGCACAAAAACCGCAACAGTCGAGTTGTCAGCAAAACTTGAGGCACGTGGATATGCTTCCACTCCTTTAAATGGTGATATAAAACAAAATCAGCGTGAACGTACGATCGAGATGTTGAAAAAAGGAAAACTGGATATTCTGGTTGCCACAGATGTTGCTGCACGTGGACTCGATGTAGAACGGATTAGTCATGTAATCAATTACGATATTCCACATGATACGGAAGGATATGTACATCGAATCGGTCGTACTGGTCGTGCCGGTCGTCAGGGAGATGCGATTTTATTTGTTGCTCCACGTGAAAAAAGAATGTTGCATGCCATCGAAAGAGCGACAAACCAGAAGATTGAATTAATGGAACTTCCTTCAACCGAGCTTATCAATGATCAGCGTATTGTAAAATTCAAACAGCGCATTACTGACACTTTGGCGTCGGGAGATCTGGGTCAGTTTTATAAGATGATTGAACAGTATCAACAGGAACATGATGTGCCCGCTCTGGAAATTGCCGCCTCACTGGCCAAACTTTTACAGGGAGACTCGCCTTTTATGCTGCAGGCAAAAGCTAATCGTCGTAAAGATGTTGAAAGATGGGAGGACGATGATCCGAAACCACGTAAAAGTCGTGGTGCTGATAGAGGGAAAGAGCGCGGAAGGGAGCGTGACAAAGGACGTGGAAAAGATGAGGATAGAGGACGTGGGAAAGACCAGGATAGAGGACGTGGGAAAGACCAGGATAGAGGACGTGGGAAAGACCAGGATAGAGGCCCTAGAAAGGAACAACCGCTGGAAGAGGGCATGGAACGTTTCCGTCTTGAAGTCGGTCATAATCATGAAGTACAACCAAACAACATTGTTGGTGCAATTGCAAATGAGGCCGGACTTGACAGTCAGCACATAGGACGCATCAATATTTATGATGACTACAGCGTAATTGATTTACCTGAAGGTATGCCAAAAGACGTTTTCAGTGATTTGAAAAAAGTTTGGGTGGCAGGTAAGCAGTTAAATATTTCGCTGTTAAAAAATGATAGGAAGTCAAGAAGCTCCAGTCCGCGTGAAAGAGATGACAGTCGAGGGAAAGATGACAGAAAAAGTTTTTCAGCTCCTAAAGCCGGCCGTAAAAAGAAGATGAGTAGAAAATGAGTTTGGCCGGAAGTTGTTTTGTTTATTTTAAAAACGACGCCGCTTCCGGTATTTTCTAAAAGTAATTTTCATCATTCTGTACTATTTGCCAACTGACCCAAAGTAATCGGTTTGAGAGGAGGACGGCCCCGAAAAGAGCCGACTTCCTTGGGCGATTTACCCTGAGTCTTTGCGGCAATTTCTGCAACAGTCAGTGTGCACATCCGTCCCTGGCACGGTCCCATTCCGCAACGCGTAAAAGCTTTCAGCTGACTTAGATCATGCGCACCCAATTCCACCGCCTTAATAATTTGTCCTGCAGTAACTTCTTCACAACGACAAACTAAAGTGTTCTCCTCAGGTGGAACGAGGATTTCCGGATTTGGCGGAAATAGCTGTTCCAGAAAAGGACGCACCGCTTGATGATGCCGGATAATTTTACGGTAAGTTTTGGCTGCCTTATCTCTATGATCTTTTGAAATAGCTCCAAGTTGAAAAGCCGCCTCCAGCGCGGAAAGATGTCCGGATGCTTCTGCGATTAAAGCTCCGGCAACGATTCCTCCATCACCTGCCACTGCTACTCCATCCACGCTGCTGTTTCCCCATTCATCAAGCAGAGGATGCCAGTAACGTTGTCTTTCGTACCAGCGGTGTTCACAACCCAACAGCCGTGTGAGTTGAGTATTGGGCACGATACCTTCGTGTATTAAAAGAGTTTCTACTTCAAATATTTTGCTTTGTCCACGGTGATCGAAATGCACTGCCTCGAGCTTTTGTGCTCCTTCTGCACGGAGTTGACGGATGCCGGAAAAGACTGGAATTCCCGCTCTCCGAATCTGCCGTTTGAGTCGTAGGCCTTTGAGCAGATATTCGGCGGCACGCAGAGCTTGCGGAAGATACGGTAGTGCCTGCAGGTAATAAGCATACTTTGTTGATTCCAGCACAGCCAAAATTTCCACTTCGGCAGAAACAAGCCGTGAAGCAGCTAACCACAATAAAGGACCACTCCCGGCCAGCACCACTTTTCCGGAAGGTACTGCACCCGAAGACTTGAGCAACACATCCGCCGCCGCCGCTCCCATTACTCCGGGAAGAGTCCAGCCAGGAATTGGAACAGGACGTTCCAGCGCTCCTGTTGCCACCAGTAAACGTCTGTAACAGACTTTTTGCGATATTCCATTCCGCAAAAAATGCAACGCTCGATCCTGCTCCACCTGCCAAACTGAAGCTCCGGCTAAAAATTCGATTCCTGCTTCGCGAAAAGTCTTTTCCAGATTTTCTCCGTGTTGATAATCAGGTCCTAGCAAAGCATAAGTTTCAGGACGTAAACTTTGTGTTGTACGGATTGAACGGTAAATTTGTCCTCCCGCTTCACTTTGCTCGTCCAGCACAAGCACCGAGATTTTATGCTTTGCTGCTTCGATTGCAGCAGCGAGTCCTGCCGGTCCTGCACCGATAATCAGCAGATCGTATATTTCTTTCATGCGGATTCTCCAAAGTTCAAAGCAGGTCGACGGATTCGCATGCCTTCCTGAACAGGAATCAGGCAGCTTTGACGGTTTGGCTGACCGTCTATTTCGAGCAGACATTCAAAGCAGACGCCCATCCAGCAATAGGGTGCACGTGAAGCACCGCTTAACGGAGCAGTGCGCAAATCCTCCACGCCCGCACACAATAGTGCGGAAGCTACGCTTTCTCCTTCCTGAGCGGAAATCGGCTTTTCCTCAAACCAGATGGTAATGTTTTTACCCTTTGAGTTCCGCAAACGTTTAAGCATCAAACCTCCTGGAATGGAACTGTTCAAAACCTACCGGAGTTTTTCCTTCAACAATCCAGCGGGGAATTATCCCAGCATGAAGCGGAGCTAAAGTGATTCCGCTGTGAGAAGTCACCACAAAGGCGCCTGGACAACTTGCGGATTCAGCATAAACAGGCTTCGTGTCCGGAGTGAGAATACGCAAAGCACCCCAGCAACGTACTAGTTGTAAGCTGGACAATTGCGGAAAAACATTAACCGCATGCTGCGCAAGACGTCGCATTTCCTGAGTTGTGGTGCCGCTGTCAAGGCCCACTTCTTCGTGAGACGCACCGATCATGAATGAACCTTCTCCTGTTTGTCTGATGGTTACAAAAGGCTGCACTAGCATGGGCCGTGTACGTTCAGTCACCAGGATTTGTCCACGTTGCGGACGGAGCGGAACTTCCAGTCCTACTTGAAGCGCCAATTTGCTGATTCCAAGTCCACAGGCCAGCACCACTTTTTTTGCTGAAAAGCGCTCAGATTTTGTCTGCACTTCAAAACAGTTATTACGGAAAATAATCGTTTCAACCTGCTGTTCCGGAAAATGGAGATTTCCACTTTTTTTAAAAGAATCCAGCAATGAACTCAACAATAACAGAGGATTCAGGTGACCGTCCAGTGGAGAAAAAGAAGCACCGGAAACTGTATCTCCGAGTCGTAATTCAGGAATCAAAGCCTGCATGCTCATGCGGTCCAGCATTTCGCAGGCAATTTTTTTCGCAGGAGTAAGACCGCCGTTTGTGGACTCCTGCCTCAACTGTTTCATTTCCGCTTCACGCAGAGAAAATTCTTCTTCACCCAGACAAACTTCAAATCCACCCGGGCGTTGATAGTCCACATCAATTCCACATTTCTCAAGCAAGTCTGCGGAAAACTCCGGCCATTCATTTGCGGCTTCCTCGGTCCATTCCGCATAACGCGGCATACCAAGTCCTTTGCCCTGCACCCAGACAAGTCCAAAATTTCCGCGAGAAGCATTCGGCGTACTTCCGCCCTGATCCAGCAGGTTGACTTGCGCCCCCAGTTCAGCAAGACCATAGGCCACTGCCGTGCCAATAACTCCTCCGCCAATCACCAGAATATCTGAAGTCTTCATGCTTAATCAGCTTTGATTGTTTAGTAAATAGTCTGAAATCTTAATGATATTATTGTAGTAGCCTGACTGTGTCTGAAATATCAATAAAATGAAACTTCATTCTTCGCCAATTTTACTATAAGATAGAGATTCATCACACAAAAATTCTGCAGTCTATTTTATATTTTAAATATCTGACTACTATCATGAACCCACTTTCTTATTTAAACAACGCTGATATTGGCGCATTTGAGGGGCTTTATCAACAATATCTGCAAGACCCTCAATCTGTGGATCCTGAGTGGCGTAATTTTTTTGAAGGTTTTGAATTTTCAAAGACAGATTATACACAGTCTGCCACAAAAAAAACCTCAGAAAATCAAGCGGAAGATTTCGCACCGGAACAATTCCAAAAAGAACTCTCGGTCAGTAACCTGATCGGCGCTTATCGTCAGCGTGGGCACATGTTCGCAAAAACCAATCCTGTACGTCCACGTCGAAAACATGACGGACCAATTGATTTGGAGAACTTTGGTTTGAGCGAAGCAGATATGGATACGGAATTTCATGCAGGTTCCAGAATTGGATTAGGCACCGCGACTCTAAGGGAAATTCACCAGTTGTTGGAACAGACTTATTGCGGTTCAATCGGAGTTGAATATAAATTTGTCCGGACGTTGGAGATTATCAACTGGCTGGAGCAAAAAATGGAAGCCTGCCGTAATACTCCAGATTTTTCTTATGAAGAAAAAATTGAACTTTTACGCAAAACGAATGAAGCAGTGGCTTTTGAAAGTTTTCTACATACAAAATTTGTCGGGCAGAAAAGGTTTTCGCTGGAAGGCGGTGAATCAATCATTCCTGCACTGGACACAGTTGTTGAATATGGAGCAGAATTAGGGGTTGAGGAATTTGTCATCGGGATGGCACATCGCGGAAGGCTGAATGTTTTAGCCAATGTACTGGGAAAAACCTACAACGATATTTTTGCAGAATTTGAGGGAAAAGCATTTGGTTCAGACGGATTTGCGGGTGATGTAAAATATCACATGGGATATTCCAGTGATAAAACAGTACGCAGCGGAAAAAAAGTACACTTGAGTTTGACGCCTAATCCCTCGCATCTGGAAGCGGTAAATCCAGTGGTGGAAGGAATTTCAAGGGCGAAAATTGACCAGTATCACGAAGGTAATGTAAAGAAACTGGTACCGATCCTGATTCATGGAGATCATTCTTTGGCAGGTCAGGGTATCGTTTATGAAGTTTTGCAAATGTCACAACTGCAGGGATATGGTACAGGAGGTACACTGCATCTGGTGATAAATAATCAGGTTGGTTTTACCGCGGATTATGGAGAGGGACGTTCAAGTACATATTGTACTGATGTGGCAAAAACTACACTATCTCCAGTATTTCACGTAAATGCCGATGATATTGAAGCTGTGGTCTATGTGATCAAACTGGCGCTTGAATTCAGGCAAAAATTTCACCGCGATGTGTTTGTAGATATTTTAGGTTATCGACGTCACGGTCACAATGAAGCGGATGAACCCAGATTTACACAACCTGATTTGTACCGGCGTATTGCCAAGCATCCGAAGGTGCGTGAGGTTTACAGTAAGAAGCTCGTTGATTCTGGTAGTTTGACTGAAAAAGATACTACACAAATGGAGGATGAATTTAAGCAGTATCTCAACAATCGACTCGAGGAATCGAAACAGCAGGAAACCGCTTCTGTGACTTCTTTTCTGGAAGGAGTCTGGTCCGGTGTACGGCGGGCGGAAAATAAGGATTTTGAGAAATCTCCTGAGACAGGTGTTGCTCAAAAGAAATTTGTGGAAATCAGCGAGCAGTTGACAGATTTGTCAAGAAACGGAGCTTCGGGCTCAAATTTGAAATTCTTTGCAAAAATCCAAAAGCTTTATGAAAACCGCCGTAAAATGGTTGCTGAACATAAACAGCTTGACTGGGGGATGGCGGAAACGATGGCTTATGCGGTTTTAGTGACAAACGGTACTCAGGTGCGGCTCAGTGGACAAGACAGCGGGCGTGGAACATTTGCGCACCGGCATGCGATTATCACTGCGGAGGACAACACCAAACACGTACCTTTGAATCACCTTTCCGCGGAACAGGCGCCTTTTGAAGTATACAACTCGTTTCTTTCAGAATATGGAGTTCTAGGATTTGAATACGGATATGCTTATGCGGCTCCTACCAGCTTAACAATTTGGGAAGCCCAGTTTGGGGATTTCGCCAACGGCGCGCAAATAATAATCGATCAGTTTATTGCCTCCTCTGAAACAAAATGGCACAGGATGAACGGCGTGGTGCTTTTGCTTCCGCACGGACATGAGGGTCAGGGTCCGGAACATTCATCGGCGCGTATCGAACGTTTTCTTACACTTTGCGCTGGTAACAATATGCAGGTTATCAACTGCACTACTCCTGCGAATATCTTTCATATTATGCTGCGTCAAATGGCATTTCCGTTTCGTAAACCTCTGATTATTTTTACCCCAAAAAGCTTGCTGCGTCATCCCAAGTGTGTGAGTCCGCTGGCTGATTTTCTGGAAGGAACCCGTTTTCTTGAAGTAATTGATGATGATTTCGTGGAAGCAAAAGCTGTGCGTAAGGTTTTGTTTTGCAGCGGTAAAGTATATTATGACTTACTTGAAAGACAGCAGACAAAGGATATTAAGGACATTGCAATTGTAAGGCTGGAACAGCTTTATCCTTTTCCGGAAAAACAACTGCTGGCGCTACTAAAACGTTATCCAAATGCCGGGCAATGGTGCTGGGTTCAGGAAGAACCGGAAAATATGGGAGCGTGGGGTTTTGTGTTACGCACATTTTCAAAAACCGGAAAAAGTCTTGAACTGGTTGCACGTGACGCTGACAGTTCACCTGCAGTCGGCTTTCCGCAAGTTCATGCAGTTCAGCAGGAAAATCTGGTGCACAGGGCTTTTGAAGAATAATAAAATAGCTTTCTCGTTACGCTCGCAATGATTTGTTTTTGTAAATTTTTTTCGAATATCTCATAATCTAACTAACCCATTTAAAGGTGCCTTTCATGTCTATTGTGGAAATTAAAATTCCGAGTCCCGGAGAATCGATCACAGAAGTTGAAATTGGCAGTTGGCTCAAGGCGGATGGTGATTATGTTCAGCTTGATGAAACGATATGTGAAATTGAAACAGATAAAGCAACTTTGCCTTTGATTGCGGAAAGTGCCGGTGCACTGAAAATTATTCTGCAGGAAGGCGAAACAGCGGGGATTGGTGATGTAGCCTGTTCGATTGATACAGAAGCAGCACAACCGGAAACCTCTTCGGCTGAAATATCCTCAGTAACTTCCGAAACCGCAGATTCTCCGGAACAGTCAGTTTCAACCACGGATTCTTATGCAGCAGGGCATCCTTCACCCGCTGCACGAAAAATGATGGCAGAACAGGGAATCGCCAATGTTTCCGGAGGAGGTCCGGGCGGACGTATTACTAAAGAGGATGTACGGCAGCACGATCGTCAAGTTCCGGAAGCTGTTGCTGCCGCGGAATCAGCACAACAGGCGGAGGCACCTGAAGTTTCCGGTTCCAGAAATAAAAAAAGGGAACGTTTGTCACGTTTACGTAGAAAACTCGCGGAACGTCTGGTAGCAGTAAAAAACGAAACTGCGATGTTGACGACTTTTAATGAAGTTGATATGCAGGCCATTTTTGATTTACGCAGTCAGAGCAAAGACGTGTTTCTGGAAAAACACAAAGTAAAACTTGGTTTCATGGGACTCTTCACAAAAGCCTGTACGGAAGCATTAAAAGACTTTCCGGCAGTCAACGCACAGCTTGATGGTGACGAAATAGTTTTTCACGATTATGTAGACATGGGCATCGCTGTTAGTGCGCCCAAGGGCTTGATGGTTCCGGTTGTCAGGAATGCGGAATCACTGACTCTGCCGCAAATTGAAACTGAAATCGGCAGACTTGCTAAACGCGCCCGTGACAACAAACTCAGCATTGACGAAATGGAAGGCGGCACCTTTTCCATCACAAACGGTGGAGTTTTCGGTTCGATGCTTTCAACACCTATTTTGAATCCACCGCAAAGTGCAATTCTGGGAATGCACAATATTGTTGAACGACCAATGGCAGTCAACGGAAAAGTTGTGATCCGTCCCGTAATGTATTTAGCTTTGTCCTACGATCATCGGATCGTCGACGGTCAGCAATCAGTGAGTTTCCTCGTACGTGTAAGAGAAAATTTGGAAAATCCGACTAGAATGTTATTATAAGGAAAGTTTCAAAGTTTCAAAGTTTCAAAGTTTCAAAGTTTCAAAGTTTCAAAGAA
>Ga0209141_1001187_pt1 | contig 14327 bp, 14 predicted proteins | sample SaaInlLV_10m_DNA_2_FD_184676 | JGI IMG/M metagenome (GOLD analysis project Ga0209141, IMG submission 184676) | Marine microbial communities from expanding oxygen minimum zones in the Saanich Inlet - Saanich Inlet SI074_LV_150m_DNA (SPAdes) (version 2) | ecosystem: Environmental > Aquatic >... | reverse complement strand
CATTAGTGAAGCTGTAACCCCAGGGTTTATTGAAACACATACCACATCGAATTTCATTGGTTGGAAACATCATAAGGTAGAAACTAGCTTTGATGATTGTTCTATATTAATTTTTACTTCTGCCGAAAAACCAAGCAACAACCGTGATTTAAAAATAGTCAGTGATAATTGGTGTTAACTAATAATTTCCAATATTATCATTCGTACCTTGATTTGCCGGGGGATGATATGTTATGGTTGTTGTATCACGAGGGCAGAACTACCATCAGTGAATTATTAAATTCCATTGATATGGAAAAATTTAATAATATATTCCTTATAGATCAGGAAATAAATTTAGAACATATGCCAAATAATAAAATACATATATGGCAGCCTGTTGTAAATAATAATCCACGATCACACACGTTTTTGTGGTGGTTTCAAACTGTAAAGGAATTGCATGAAAAATGTAACCTCACTGATAGATTGGTTTCACATAATGCAAAAACACCGGAATTTAAATTTGATATGTTATTGGGAACTCCAAGAGAACATAAAGATTTTGTCTTTGATCAAATAACCACATTTAATATCATAGATGATTTTATAATCGGTTGTTATAAAGCCAATAATGATAGAACTGAGGATAGAGGGAATTGGGTAAGTGGGGGGGATTATGAACATGGAATTGGTGCTAAATTTGGCAATGAATTGATTGCACCGGAGGTATCACAGTGTATATTGCCATATGATATTTATAATAATTCATGGTATACTGTAGTATGTGAAACATCATATGATCATTGTTTTTTTACTGAAAAGACAGCTAAACCAATATTAGGCAAGCGGTTATTTGTGTTGATTGGTGCGAAACACATGATTAAAAATTTGCAATCACTAGGGTATAAAACGTTTTCGGATATAATAGATGAGTCATACGATGAAGTAGATGATAATGAAATACGATGGGGGATGGCTTGCCACCAAATCGAAGAACTTTATGCTAGAGATCCCATTGAAGTTTATTCACATATACAAGATGTGCTAGAACATAATTATCAGTTGATCACACAAACTGATTGGTGGGATAAAGTGAAATATGATATTGAAGGGATAAAACGATGAAATTATTGGCAATAGGTGATAGCTTTGTATATGGAGAGGAATTAACAGATCGCAATGATTGTTGGGCGTCATTGGTAGGCAAAAAATTGAATTTCGATGTTGATAACTTAGGAAAACCGGGTGGCAGCAATTGGCGATTGGTTAGAAAATTATTATCTTTGAGTGCAACAAGTTATGATTTAGTTTTAATTGGATGGAGTCATTACGACCGTTTTGAAGTAGCTGATGAACTGGGTATATGGGATATATGGCCTGGTGGCAAGAGAACAAAGTATTGCGAAGAAGCCCCATGGCGGAAAACAATGACACATTATGTTGGTAGGCATCACAATGATGAATATTTATATAATATGTATCTTCTGTATGTCATTCTGATTCAGAATTGGTTAACGCAAAATAATATTCCCTTTTTAATGATGGATGCATTCGGTAATCATGAAGACCCATTGCGATTTGCCCCACAATTTAAACCGCTTTTTGATCAAGTCAGTGCAACTACCTTTATTGGGTGGCCATCAGAATCAATGGTAGAATGGACTAACGGTGTTGAATATGGAGTTGGTGGACATTTCCTGACCGAAGGACATCAGATTGTCGCAGATATTATATATGATAATTTAAAACTATTGTACCCTAATATAATAAATATTTAGATGTATCATAATGCAAGCCTCGTGCATTGGCTAACAAATAATCCACACAAAACGATAATCCCTGCGCAAGTAGATATAGATTTAACGAATATATGCAATCAAGATTGCTTTTATTGCAACTCAAAAGAGTTTAGGGAAGAATCGATTAGTCAGCTACATTATTCTAAATATATCGTGTTATTAGACCAGTTAGCACGATGGAGAACCCATAGTCCACATAGTACTGGAACACTGCATACCATAACATACCCAGGGGGTGGTGAGCCCACTTTATTAAAAGGATATGAGAAAGTAATAGAACATACGATTGATCTTGGGTTTCTGACAAGTTTAACGACGAATGGTTCTAACCTGGTAGCATTGTATGACAATGTACCAATCGAAAAACTACGAAAAATGAGTTGGGTCGGTGTTGATATTGATTCTGCCAACGAAGAAACATACGAAACTATACGAAACTCATTGACTAAGAGATCGTTGTTTGGTAAGGTAATGGAAAACATAAAAATGTTAGTGTCAATGGGTGTAAATGTTGATCTTAAAGTATTGCTATCAAAACACAATGTACACCCACAATCAATCATTGATTTGTTTGATTTAGCACAGCAACTTAATGTTAGGATGCTGTATTTCAGACCTGTGATTTTAAATGATGCAGTATTTGAACTGTACCCATCAACCGTCGATTTTATTAAGTCCTGCAGTGATCGTTTCCATGTGGCTTCAATGATCAATATATCGAAACAGCAACCGCGGGCATATGTTAAGTGTCACCAGATGTTTCAATTCCCGGTAGCATGCGCTGATGGCAATGTGTATTCATGTTGTGATAACAAAGGAAATCAGGATTTTTGCTTGGGTAGTTGGATAACAGACGACATCAGAGAAATATGGCAAGCGAATCAACATTGGGATATATATAATGACACGGACGTAACAAAATGTAAGCCTTGTAGACCAAACAAGAATAATAACGATATCCAGTCTATAATAGATGATAGCCGTTTACTTGAAACTCTGTATATGTAATGAAATTTCCAATAATAGAACTAATTGATAGATATGCCATTGCCAAACTTAAATGGCAAAAAACGGAATCCAACAAGGAAGAGTTGGATTTTTATACACATCAAATATCAGGAATAGATACATCTAAAATTTTAGACTTAATAGATGAGTTAACCGATATACACATGGAAATATGGAACTTAGAATGGCAATTAAAACAAGGGGTCGAGGATCAGCTACCATTGGCTGAGATTGGTCGCAGAGCAATTAAAATTCGTGACTATAATAATAAACGAGTTGCCATTAAAAATAAATGCGCAAGCATGATGAATTCTGATATAATAGAGGTTAAAACTGATCATTTATCTTCGTAGGGGAAATATTATAATATGATAGAACATCTAATAGTACCAGTTAGTGGTGGGAAAGATTCAACTGTATGCCTAGTAAAAGCATTAAATGAATATCCCAACGCAGAAATAATACCGGTATTCAATGACACTGGTTGGGATCATCCACATACATACGAATACCTAGATTATCTTGAAACTAGGCTTAATGTGAAAATAATTCATACAGTCGGTGGACAACGAAAGGATGGAACGCCTATCCCAACTTTGGTTGATGTCATTAGGGCGCAAGGCAGATTCCCATTTGGCTTGGGTAGATTTTGCACAACATACTTAAAACAAAATGCGTTAAGGGATTATTATAAGAGTTATTTGTATGATGGCAAAACGCATTATCATATTTGGTTTGGCATGCGATCAAACGAAAGCAATCAACGTGCAATAAGATACGAAGGCATTGAACCAGATGATGTATTTTCGATGAATGATATATTCCCAGGTAAGTATAATAAAAAATTAGATGCTACGCTAACGGTGTCATTGCCTATATTAGATCTGATAACCGATGAAATATTCAGGTATTTAGAAATGAATGATGTTGAATATAACCCATTGTATGATGAAGGCACAAATGATCGGGTTGGGTGTTATCCTTGTATGTTAGCATCCAAAAAAGTACAATCAAAGATGTTTGCAACAGAATTCGGGCAGAAACAATTACAAATTATCAAAGACTTAGAGAACGAACTTGGAGTAAAATACGAAATGTATGATACAGATCAAGGAAGCTGTGAGGCTTGTAATATATAGAAACTAATGATTGCAATATGTAAAACAATAAGGTATAATAAACACTAATGAAATACTTATCACTATTCAGTGGCATAGAAGCCGCATCACAAGCATGGGAACCACTCGGATGGGAACCAGTTGCATTTTGTGAAATCGACCGATTCCCATCCGAAGTATTAAAATATCGTTATCCAAATACCCCAAACTTAACGGATGTGTCTAAAATCACGGAAGAAACTATCGAGGAACTAGGTGATATTGATCTAGTAGTCGGTGGTTCTCCATGCTTTGGTGCTGGTACATACATCACGACCAAGAATGGATTAGTTCCAATAGAAGACGTAAAGGTTGGGGATTATGTCATTACACATAAGAAGCAATGGAAGAAAGTTCTACGGATTGGGAATAAAAAAGCAGACACTATTATTGTAACAGGTCAAGGTCATGATGGGATTGTAACCACTGAGAATCATCCATTCTATTGTTGCGAACGAAAGTCTAAATCCACGAGAGAGAATGGCAAATCTATTCGTAAATCATGGATAGAAGGACCAGAATGGGTGGAAGCTAAAGACCTAACGGGTCAACATTGGGCATCTATTGCTGAATTCCCTAAACTAGATATCCCAACAGAGACCCCAATTGGCAATGAACATTTGATGCCTGATATCTCTGTTGATCTAATGTGGTTGGCAGGTGCATATCTTGGTGATGGATGGACAAGAATTGACGAAAGGCGTGGGTCGGTATTGTATGGTGTCAATGAAGATAAAGCTAAGTTAATAATGCAGAGAGTAGATAATATTGGACTTGTTGCTACTATCACCAATGAGAAAACATCCACTAGAATTACATTATCTAAACGAGGATTAGCAAGGTGGTTAAAAACACAATTTGGTTCAGGTGCTGGCAATAAGTTAATCCCTATGTGGGTATTGGGGATGTCAATTGAATACCGACAGGCATTGTTAGATGGCTATATGGCAATGGATGGAACTAAGTCAACAGAGACCACGCATAGATGTTCAACTATAAGTAGAAAATTGGCATATGGAATCGGAATGTTGGTTAATAGTTTAGGATATGCTAGTAGTAAAGGATATGTTGTAAATGATCGTGAATGTGTTATTGAAGGAAGAGTAGTCAATGAAAATCCTTATTGGACTGTAACATCGTCAACATCTAGTCGTTCATCATTTGAACAAGATGGTCTGCGATATGGATTAGTACGATCAGTTGCATCATCTGGAAGAAATGAGACTGTATATAACTTAGAGGTTGAAGATGATAACAGTTATGTTGCTGATGGGATCATTGTTCATAATTGCCAAGCATTTTCAGTGGCTGGATTACGAAAAGGATTGGCAGACCCAAGAGGTAATCTGACACTTGAATTTTTGCGAGTTGTATCTATTGTGAAACCAAAATGGGTGTTGTGGGAAAATGTACCAGGAGTACTATCCGAAAATACAGGTGCATTATTGCAATTAATGGATGGTCTTAATGAATTGGGATACCACGTTGATTTGACTGAACGTGATGCACAGTTCTTTGGTGTACCCCAACGAAGAAGAAGAATATTTCTGACATGCAAGCGTGCTGACCTAGCTAAATCTGATGATGAGACTAAAATCACCAATGTGGAGATTGTTTCTAAAATGCTATTGGGTGTTCTTGGAGAACATCTTAATAATTTAGGATTTATAGCTAACAAGAGTTTATTATCCGATGTTACTATGAAACCAATGCGTGAAATGGTTTCATCGTTGGCTTATGATATCAAAGATTGGATGAAATCAGTAGAGGAAGAATATTCAGATGCCGAAACAGCAGATGATGAAATGTTTGGGTCGTTATTTGAGGAAGCTGAACCTGGAAAAACCCCATTTATATATAACTTTTTCAATGACGTCTTGTCTGATGATTTATATAATATATCAATGGAAGAGGTTGCTAAATGCACACAGTATCTATCTAATGTATGTAATTATGTTAGATCAAACGAAGAATTACGAGAAAGTCTGTTGAATACAGAATCGTTATTTTCAACAGCAGTACAGGAGTACACAAATTATGCGAAAAAAATCTCATCTGAATCATATGTTAAAAAGCACAGTGGTTCCCCTATTGATAACATCAGTGCCTTATCAAAAGAAAATTACAAAACTCTCTCAGATTTTAGAGACTGGTCAAGTAGACCCGAAGTATACTCTCAGCAAGAGAGCGTGCAGTGGAATTCTATCAAGGGCAGACCGCAGGGGGAAAAAGCTACCAGCGATGTTAGCAACTGCTTTAGAGAAGGTGGTTTCGGACAATACGTAGAGGGCGAGGTTGGCACACTAAAAGCAAGTGGTGGAGTTCTCGGTGGTGGGTCTGAAACCTTTGTCACGGATGCATATACCATAATAGGTGATCCTACCCCTAAAGTTAATAAAAACATCAGCGGAACATTGCGTGCTAGTGGTGGCGGTGGGATAGTACCCCCATCGGTTGTATACCCAACACAAGATGCTACCTGTTATAATGTAACATTCTGTGATGCCAATGGGGTACGGGCAGATAGGAGGAACGGGGGGTTATATGTAAGCGAGACTGATATTGCAAACACATTGACAGTTGCCGATAACAATAAAACTCTAGCTGTTACGGCAGATACATCAGGCAATCATCCGGTGTGCTATAGTTTTGATGCACTCGGATCTAATTCAATGAAGTCATCTAACCCCAATTCAGGCTGTCGGGAGGTAGATATCGCTAGTTGTTTAGATACTACCCGTCCAGACCCATCAAAGAATCAAGGTGGTATAGCGGTGATATCATTAGCAAGCAAACAACTATCACTGCAATGTTATGAGGATATAGCATCAACATTGCTAAGTTCTGATTACAAAGAACCGCAGGTTGTAGTTGTAGCATTTAATCATAGGCAAACACCGGTTTCAAGTGATAATGTGGTTGGTCCATTAGATACAGTGAGTACGCACTCCGTTGCGGTGCAAGGTTCAATGATTGGAAGATCAGATACTGCTGGACCGCAGGGGTCAGGTGTCAATGAGGACATATGCTTTACCTTGAACACCGCAGATAGGCATGCTGTCGCATTTGGGACAGAAATAACCAATGCTATTGCATTTGAACCTGGCTGGGCACAACGAGATGGGGCGGGTAATAGATTTTCAGAAGAAATAACCTCTACTATATGCAGTAACATGGGTGACAATCAATTAGCAGTTGCATTTTTGGCTGAGAATTCGGCTACTGCTGGTGGGATTGGGTATGAAGAAGAAAAATTACCAACATTAAAGAGTTCTGGAACTCCGACCGTTGTATTAGCGCAACATGATAACTTAGTGATTGATCCTGTTGCATTCCAACAGAATGCACGTGATGAAGTAAGATTAATAGGTGGCGATGGCCAGTGTGTTGGTGCATTGTCCGCAAGTAGTGGTATGCACCAAACTAATTATATTGCATTCACGCAGAACGATGGTGGGAGGGATGCTACTGAAGAGTTAGCACCTACACTAAGGTCAGGTGGTGATGGTGGTGTTCCGCAAATGGCAGTAGCATGTGATTTATATAATCAATCTGTTACTGGCGATGTCGCTTCATCATTGACTACTGCAACAGGTACATCTACTGGTAGTGGTCCAAAGGTGCTAAACACACAGGTAAGAAGATTAACACCTATCGAGTGTGAGAGATTGCAGGGGTTTCCTAAAAATTGGACACAGATACCATATCGTAACAAAGCTATTGAAGATTGTCCTAATGGCCCCCGATACAAGGCGATTGGCAATTCGATGGCAGTTCCTGTAATGAGTTGGTTAGCAGAACAAATTATCAAATCGGATGAATGTTCATCAACTGATGTATCGTTGGATATTAATGGTATAGATAATTAGTAGCATAAGTAGTAAAACAGCAATGACATAATGACACATCTACTCAGTTTAATTGTGCTAATCATAGCATTAATGGGATTCTTATATCTTATTAGTTGGGTATTCAAGATCATTAATAAAATCATAGATATTTTTAAAATAAAGGAAGAAAAAATGACAACAGAGTTTAAAAATGGTGAATATATAATCACCACCAAGGATGATTCAGAAACAGTACGATCTGTTTTGTCATTCAAAGATAGTGTTTCGGCCTTGTTATTGAATAAGAAATATTGGTTCGCGCATTTTTGGATTGTGTCAATTATTTCTATTCTGGGTTTAGTATATATGGGTGGTGCAACTTACATGGGTGCACCACCCGTGCCGACCTATGTTGCTAGCAATGGTGAAGTAATTATCACAGAAGCTGAAATAATGAAGGGACAGGAAATATTTCATCTCAGGGGATTAATGAACTATGGGTCATTCTGGGGTGATGGTGCTGAACGTGGTCCAGATTTCACAGCAGAAACTCTGCATACGATGGCAGTGGCTATGAAAGGATATTACGCGGAACAATTAAAACCTGGATCAGTTACACAAGATGACAAACTTCGGAAATGGAAATTTGATATTTCGGAATATGACGAGGGTGCAATTGAAACCAGAGTTAAGAAAGAGTTGCATAATAACACATACACCGAAGAAAGAAATCGTGTTGTTTTAAATGATGCACAAATATATGGTATTGAGTATGTTCGCTGGTATTATGAACAAATGTTTACCAATGCTGACCATCCAGAAGCATTTCACCCGATCGGGTATATTACAGATAAAACAGATTTAAATAACTTAGCGGCATTCTTTTATTGGGGTTCGTGGACATCTGCCGCAGATCGTCCAGGTGATGATTTTAGTTATACATCTAATTGGCCATATGATCCACAGGCTGGCAACGAACCACCACCATCGTTAATGATGTGGAGTTTCTTATCAATCTTTATTTTATGGATTGGTATTATGCTTGTATTGTATGTTTATGGGCAAATGAGAACAATGCCAGGTGGTCCATTTGATATGGGTGCTAGAGGTCCCACATTAACCACTGCTGATTTGGAGAGTGGTTATGTAAGACCTACTCAACTTGCGACTTATAAATTCTTTGCATTATCTATTGTTATGTTTGGGTTACAGGTTCTAGCTGGTATATTAGGTGCTATGGATTTTGCAAATCCATTCGCACATAAATTAGCAAATATACTACCATTCAATATATTACGAAGCTATCATACCTTGTTACAGATTTATTGGTTCTTTGTTGCTTGGGTAGGATATACTATTTTCTTTTTGCCGAGATTATCCGAAGTACCAAAACATCAAGAATTCTTAATTAATCTGTTGTTTGGTATTTGTGTAACAGTTGGAGTTGGTGGAATCGTTGGAGTTTATCTCGGTCAAGCAGGATATATGACGGGATGGGCAGCATACTGGTTCGGTTCACAGGGATGGGAGTTTATGGAATTAGGTAGATTCTTCCAGATGTTATTATTGGGTGGGTTCTCATTGTGGATTTATATTATATATCGTGGGGTTAAGCCTTGGATCACAAAGAAAACATTTTGGTCTGTGCCAGCATGGTTGTTATGGGGTTCAGGTATTATGGTATTCTTCCTCTTTTTTGGTTTGTTCGCAACTATCGATTCAAACTGGGCAATTGCTGATTTCTGGCGATGGATGGTAGTACATATGTGGGTTGAAGTTACATTCGAAGTATTTACTACTGTAATTGTAGGTTATATATTGGTACAAATGGGGTTAGTTACTAAGGTAATGGCTGAACGCGTTATCTATTTGGCAGTAATTCTATTCCTCATCACCGCAACAATAGGAGTAGCACACAACTTCTATTGGATTGCCAAGCCCGAAAGTGTGATTGCATTGGGGTCTGTGTTCTCAACCTTGCAAATATTACCATTGTTATTGTTGACATTGGATGCTTGGCAAATGCGAAAGGAAGGAATAGGCGCATACCAAAGCCGCGATGAAGGTAAACAAACATTTATAATGGAAGGAGTATGGTTGTTTGTGATTGCCGTTAACTTCTGGAATATTGTTGGTGCTGGAATATTTGGTTCGCTTATTAACTTGCCAATTGTAAATTACTTTGAACATGCCACCTATCTGACAGGTAATCATGCACATGCCGCAATGTTCGGTGTTAAAGGTAATGTTGCATTGGCTGGTATCTTGTTTGTTTGTCAGCACTTATTCACCACTGAATCGTGGAATGACAAGATTATCAAGTATGCATTTTGGTCACTTAATATTGGTGTTGTCCTGATGATGTTCCTTGATTTATTCCCTGCTGGATTATATCAACTGTCTATTGTTCTTGAGGATGGATTCTGGTTAGCAAGGGCACAGGAAACTATTAATGGCACGGTATTCCAGACACTCACATATTTCCGTTCAATTGGCGGCGCGGTATTCGTTACGGGTGTTGTTGCATTGATTTGGTTTATTTTGAGTAGAAGTATGCATCTTAAATCTGAAACTGGTAAAGCCGCTAGCACACAGGACTGGACCACGGCCGAGAATGACTGGCAGAAATAGCTGAGTCAATGAAACAAAATGGCACCATTGATCAATCTTTGGTGCCATTTTTATGCCATTAATATGACAAATACACTGAATGCATAAAAATTTGTTGCAATTAGATAAAAACTTAGGTATAATAGATTTCCTTATCAAACAGCACAGGAAAGTGAATATAAATTATGATTGCAGTTAGGCGAATTCTTGTATTAAGTGCATTATTCACATTGGCAAGTGGGTGTGCTGTTTATAACGACAGAACAATACCAATTGAAGTATCAGTGATACCGAATGACTGTGTGAATAAGAAAGCTATCATTCGGTGGCTAAATGCACAAGAAGCACAAACTCAAGCAATGTTAACTACGGATAGGCAATATGAAATACAACGAAAAAACATCAAACATAAGATTTGGTCTATTAAGTATCATTGTTCTGGTTAGTGGCTGTGCTGTAAACCCTAACCCAAATCCATATGTGTTTGATGATCCGTTAACCGTTGATCCACCTCGTGGTCCGATTATGTCACTGAATGATTTGAATTATTACCAAATGAATTGCAATAAAGAACAGGTAGAGTTTTTGCAAGGTATGAGACGAACCGATGTAGAACGACAAAAATCAACACTTGGGTCTTTGTTTAAAGAACACAGTGCTTCAAGACCAAGTAAACGAAGTAATTGGATAATAAATCAGCAGTTGATGCAGTGTAGAGGATATGACGCAAGAACATGGGGGTACGAATACTACAACAACATAGAAAAAGAAAATAAAGAAAACGGCAAGCGAATTAGAAAAGAACGAATGGATACATTCAACCAACGTGGTTGGAAATAAAAGGAAATACAATGATTAAAGTAAAGGATTTGATTAGTTGGTTAATGAAAATAGACGAGGATGCTGATGTTTATGCATACGAGGGGGAAGATACTGGTTTAGTTATCAGGGATTTAGATCATTCATACAAGTTCATTCGGGCATCACAGTTGGATGATGATTCGCATGTGGAAGGTTTTGATGAATAAATTGTTCATCATTGCATTGGTTAGTAATGTTTCGTATGCCGAATGTGTTCTCCAGGAACGAGTGCATAGTAGGAGTGTAGGCACTATTCAGGAACGGAGTGCAATTACCCGTGAAGTAGTGCCATTTAGTTCCGACCAGAGGAAATGCATAGTCAATTACAAAGCTAAAATCGGCAATGAATGGCATGTAACATTTGGGGAGTATGTTTATAGCGACTTACCTACTAGCAATGCATGTGGTAGGGCGGTAAAACAAGCAGAACAGAATTTGATTGCTAGGGTATCGGCTAACAATACAATAGTAGAGCATGATTTGGTATGTAGTGATGATGAGAAGCTACAAACAATCAAGACTAGTGAGGTCGGAACTGTGGCAAGGTTAGATCAGTATAGACCACATCCAACGTATACTAGTGTTTTTTATGACAATGGACATAAGTGTAGGTGGTTTTTGGATACTCAATTTCATGGTGGAATGAAGACTTATGATGGTATCATATGTCAATTACAAAGGAATCAGTGGGTAGTAGTAGATAAATTTTGAGGTAATATGAGAGTAATTAAAAAGTTTAATTTGAAACAAGCATTGGATGGAAATCCAATAATGACACAAGATCAGGATACGTGTAATATTATTGCATATGTTCCAGAATTTGATAATGGTAAACGATTGCTTGTTCAGCAGCATAGCACGGGTAGTAGAAATAGAAAAGTGACATTGGCTGTTCGTGAATATTGTGATAATGGCAAGTACCGCATTGATGGCAAGAGTTCACCGTATGATTTAATTATGGATATCGTTGAAGAAACAAAATATGTAAACTTATATAAAGATGGCACTTCTGCATATTTTGATACGGAAGAGGTAGCCGATTATGTATCTTGTAATAAGGATAGGATTGGCAAGCAAGCATATCCAGTTAAGACACAGATAAATTTATAGGGGCATAAAAAACTTTGGTGCAAATATATTAAATATTGCTTGTAATTGTTAATAAATGTGGTAAAATAGCTTTACTTAATCAACTAGTCTATAGGAGACACATTATGTATACAATTTCCCTTAACAACGAAGAGATGTTCACTACCCCAACCAAGCGTGATGCACTTCTTGATGCTAAAGCATTAGCGAGAGATATGTTCATCACTGATGTAATTAGTATCGAATCTGGCGGTGATAAGATTTGTGCATTCGCTGGTTCAGTTTTATACTAAAAATTAATGAAAAACACGTTATCGGATAATATTATAGTAAGAGATAGCAAATGGACTATGGCAGATATCACGACGCTGTTTAATGATGAAGAAGTTTATTTTACTGCACAAGTACTGATCCCGAATTTAATGGTTGAATTAGGGATCTTCCCATCAACTAGTGCAGCTAGGCGTGCAAATAGGGTAGGTAATATTCCTACTGGATGGACAGAGTTTAAAGCAAGCAAAAAACGTAAAATTTGGATTTGGAATCCTACAGAATGAATATTGGAATTATTGGGTATGGTATTTTAGGACAGGCAATAGAGTATGCACTTAAAGATACATATGATATCACCATAATTGATCCGCCTAAAGGAATGTTTGGGTCATTGGATGAATGTGATAGGTATATATTATGTGCGCCAACACCTGCAAATGATGATGGCTCGTGTGATTCTTCTTTGGTTGAATATTATGTCAAGGAGATCAATAAGCCATTATTAGTTAAAAGCACGGTAGACCCCGATGTATTGATTGGATTATATAAAGAATATTCTTTTACGTATAGTCCAGAGTTTCTTAGGGAAATCAGTTCAACTGCAGATTTTGCCACACAAGAGTTTGCATTATTTGCAGGGAGCAATACATTAGAATGGGTCACTGTATTAAGTAATGCAGGTATTCGGATGGATACTATTAACAGTGTATCAGTAGAAGCAGCATCGTATGCGAAGTATATAATTAATGCATTTCTAGCTACGAAGGTTACATTCTTTAATGAAATTCATAAGCATATCGGGAATCAAAAATTGTATGATGAAATTGTTGATTGTGTTATATTAGATGAACGAATGGGCAATTCACATATGCAAGTACCTGGTCCAGATGGTGAATTGGGATATGGTGGTATGTGTTTTCCGAAAGATACCAACGCATTAGTGCATGATAGAGATTTAACACTAATTCAAAAAGTAATTGATATTAATGATGATATAAGAGGGAAGGTAACATGAAATGATATAATGATAGTAAACAGGAAGGTATATTTGACGTACAGGCGATCTAATTAAAAGGAAAATAGAAGATGAAAAAGATAACAGGCAAGATAACAAATAGATATTCAATTGAAACACAAGGGGTTGACGGATATGGTGACGCTGAGGTTGAAGTAGAACCACGTTTTGGTGCAATTGTGCGTGATGTTGTGTTAGTATTGGTAGCATTTTTTGTAGGAATTAGTGCTATTTACACCGTGGAAGAAGGGCATGTTGCAGTAGTGAAACGATTTAGCGAAGCTAAGTATCAAGTTGAACCTGGGTTGCATTTCAAAGCCCCGATAGTTGATTCATTAGAAACTATGGAAGTTCGTACTAGAAAGAATGTAGAAGAGAATATTCCTGTTGCAACAGCGGAACAAATGCCTAGTCATGCTACGGTATCAGTTAACTGGACGGTTAATCGGGTAGAAGCGATTGATATTTTCAAGCAATATGGTGGATTAGATCAATTCGAGACTAGAATCCTAGATCCTAAAATCAAAAGTGGTTCAAAAGAAGCAATTTCTAAACATACCGCAGAAGAGATTATCAGGAATCGTAATGTTGTCATTACAAAGATTCAAGATGCTATTATAACAGCCATGGAACCGTATCCTATTGTTATCAATAGTGTTCAGCTAGAGAATATTACATTTCCTATGACATATACTAATGCTAT
>Ga0209141_1001169_pt1 | contig 14463 bp, 16 predicted proteins | sample SaaInlLV_10m_DNA_2_FD_184676 | JGI IMG/M metagenome (GOLD analysis project Ga0209141, IMG submission 184676) | Marine microbial communities from expanding oxygen minimum zones in the Saanich Inlet - Saanich Inlet SI074_LV_150m_DNA (SPAdes) (version 2) | ecosystem: Environmental > Aquatic >... | reverse complement strand
CACCGGGGCCACCGTCGACACTGCCAGTGATGGTGAGGAGGGGATGGCTCTGGCCCTATCAGGCTCCTACAACCTAATCTTGATGGATATGCAGATGCCAAAGATGGATGGCATCACCGCCACCCAATTGCTACGCGCCTCCAGCGTATCTACTCCCATTGTCGCACTCACAGCCAATGTCATGCAGCAACATAGAGAGCAATTTCACGCTGCGGGCTGCACAGGGTTCCTCTCTAAACCCATTGACCGCTCAGCACTATACAAAGTACTCAGCAGCTACCTACAAGCTGATGAAAACTATTCAGGCGACTCTGTGGTAATAAACGACGAAATGCCAATTTCCGATGAACTCAATGAGATATTTCAACAGAGTCTGCAGAGGTCACTAGAGCTGATCGAAACACATAGACAATCAGAGGCATGGGACGAGCTAAAAAAGGTGATACATTCACTAAAAGGTGCTGGTGCCTCATTTGGCCACCCGCTCATTACGGAACATGCAAAAGCAACTGAACAGGCACTATTAAACAACGATTATTCCACACTCTCAACAGAACTAGAGCAGCTATTAGAGACAATAAAACGTTCACTAAAATAGTAAGTAACTATATTATAAGAACTTTTAATGCTATGGCACAGTTCATGCTTTTTTGATTGCGGATTAATAATTTGTGTCAAAAATCTGAACAACCGATCAGCAAGGAGTATCGAAAATGAGTGATGAGAACAACCCTGATGAAGCAAATGGGGATGAATTAGAGGCGATGTTCGCCCGTGCTGCACTCGAAGAACAGTCAGAGCAGCAACCTGAACCCACCACAGCCCCACAAGATGAGATGCACGACCCGCTCTCATCGGTAATGGATGAGCCTGCACCTGCAGAAGAGAGTCCTAAAGTAGAGGCTGAAGTAGAGGCTGAAGCAGAGGCTGAGGTAGACATCGAGCAACTTTCTGAAGAGAGCGATGAGGAGGTTGATTTCATCGGTGGCGCAGGAGATAACGATGAGATCGAAATCCCTGATGAGAGCGATGAAGATGATGATGATGAGCCAGAAGTAGACTTCATCGCAGAGGCGATCGGAAGCGATACTACGGATGACGATACACCAGAAACTCCTGAGCCTGCTGCTACAGAAGATCCAGCTACAGAGGCCGACTCTCCTGTCTCACGCTTAGAGGACTCGATTCTTAACGCCGTTGAGCTGGCACATGAAGCTGCTGATCTCGCCAATGATGTCACTGAAATAGCCAGCAACACCACCACTGAGATGCGCGAACTGGTGCATGAGGCGCTCAAACAGATCGAAGAGAGTCAGCCTGAAGCCAGTTCAGCGGTAATGATGAGCGAAGAGATGAGCGAATATATGGTCGAACTGAAAAAACACAGTGATGCCATCCGGGAACGCACTCAGCAGTTACGTGAGCGCATTCAGAATCTCGGCAAATAATTAGGCGAGGTACGCATTGTGGATCTTACACAGACTATGGAGACGCTATCTGCATCTGCTGACACTGCCAATCAGGCAGCAGAGACAGCCCTGCTCGCCTCTGAAGGGGTGGTTGCACTGAGCACTCACGTCAGTGATGAGGTGCGCAGTGCGGTACAGCAAGCCATCAAGGCTGCTGCCCCACCACCTCCCGAGGAGGAAGAGGCTGAATCTCCTCTGAAGCAGTTTGCTCCGGTGATTGTCGGCGCACTCACGCTTTGCGGAGTCGGTTACCTCTCCATACAGAACAGCACATTAAGTGAGCAGGTTGCCGAGCAACAGCAGCAGGTAACCTCACTGGAAGAGCAGTTACAGGTCTCCATTGGAGAGTCTGGTAGTCAAATAATGCTATTGGCGGAACAGGGGCAGCAGACGCAAGAAGCCATTCAAGCACTTGCAGTGCCAGCAAAACCCACGGAACAAGTCACAGAAGATGACAGTAAGCAGATCGCTATATTAGAGGGGTTGGGACAAAAACTGGTAAGCCTACAAGCTGCCGTTGAGTCACTACAGGTTGAGTCGCTACAGGCTGCCACTGCTTCTGCAGCAGCACCCGCGATCTCAACCACTGAGGAGAGCGTTATACCTGCCACGGTAGCTGTAGTCGCTCCCTCCTCACTAACACTAGATGCAGTACAGGATATCCTCAAACAGGAGATCACCCCACTACATCAGACCCTAAAATCTGTAGAGTCACAAATCGTTCAACAGGCTCTCAGCAAGGCTGCTGAGGTTACCACACAGAAATTGAAAAAGAAGAAGCGCACTCAGAAGAGTCCAAAATTGTATCGATTCCCTTAACTCTAAGCCATCCGGCTAACTGCCGAACTTGCCTGATAGTGCATTTTTCGATGCTTAGGGTTCTCTAACCGTTTTAGTTCCACAGCCTTCCAAGCAGCAACACCGGTTGCCGCAGCTAAACCCAAAATAATCAGGGGTGAGGCCACTGCGCTTGCAACGGCAACAGCAGAGCTCGCATTGGTAGAGACGAGAGCGCCAAAACCAGAGAGGACTCCGCTAGAGGTCAATGTAGATAGTGTAGGCACTCTATTCTCCTAGAAGTAACGACGAGCCAATGAACCAATCACGGGTAACTCCCAGACCGAGCCACTCAGTGCAGCAACGATACCAATCATAGCAGAAACAGCGTAGATCCCCATCAACACCACAAAGAGGAATTTACCCGACCCAGGCAAGAATAGCGAGGCCACTGCAGCAACAGAGATCATCCACAAAACCAGCCCCTGCCGGGCATGAAAGTAGACAAACTTGTTATTACGATAGAGGAACAGTGGAATAAAGACCGCTATACCCAAGTAGCTTAGAAGCGCCTGAAATCGGGGCCTCCACTGGCTATCAACCAATATTACTTCAGCCGCCATCCATCTATTCCTTGTCGCTCTGTTCTGCGTCTACTCTGTCTATAACCACCTCTTCGTCACCCTCCATCTCACCCTCTAACAGCTCAACTGAGTTGTAACGATAGTAACCATAAGCGACAGTAGCTCCAATAAGACCAGCGGTAACAACTCCCCATGCACCTAGCCCCAGTCCGAGTCCAAGACTCAAACCCTTTCCATTCCAGAGTGTGGCTGCGGCAGTTTTACCTGTAGCTGATTTGACGGCTACAGCTGTTTTGGCCCCGCCAGTGGAGGCCGCACTTACTTTTGCAGCAGTACCTGTTTGAGCTACAGACGCAGCTTTTACTGCTCCCGCTTTTGCAACGGGCAGTGCCTTTACTGTTACACCATTTTTAACAATAGCCCCACTTTTCACCACAGCACCTTTAGCAATGGATGCATCCTGCCCGATAACAGCCCCTTTTCCGATGACCGCCCCTTTCTGGATGGTGGCATCTGAACCAATCACAACGCCATTCCCCAGCTTGGCTTTGGCCATCACCTCTGCACCGTTACCAATCACAACGTCTGTTCCAACCACTGCCGAAGGGGCAAGTTCAACACCTCCCCCATAATCGCTCCAAATTTTGTAGCACCCAGCTTGGTTGTTACTGCTTTTCCCGCTATTGCCTGTGGCATGATGGTACTCCTCACTTCCTGTTTAGATCGATTTCAGACCGATATTTCGTTTCTACAGACTTATCTAGATTGACTACTTGGTTGGCTGCTGTCTTTCCCCAAATCTTCCATAACTTTTCTCAGCTGCTCTATCGCAGAGACCGCCATAGTCTCAATATTTTCTTTGGTTTTTCTGACCGGTGTTTTTCTGAATCGGCTTACGTTTTCAAACTCATCCTCATTAGCAACATCAGACTCTGCGCTCTCATCAGGAAGCTCTTGAGGGTGGCGGGAGCGGTAGTAACCATAGGCTCCAACAGCAACCACAACACCTACAATAACGATAATAGGTCCAAAGCCAGCCAACCCGAAGCTCAATCCTTTACTGCTAACCACTGCACCAGCTTTTCCTCCAGCTGCTCCCATTTGTGTTCCGGCAGCACCAGCCTTGCTCCCCGCTCCAGCCACACCTACTTTCCCCCCTCCGGCTATGCCTGCCTTACCTGCTACGCCTGTCTTGCCTCCAGCGATCCCAGTCTGCGGTCCTACTGTGCCAGCTTTTCCTCCAGCGATCCCAGTCTGCGGCCCTACTGTGCCAGCTTTACCACCAGTACCGCCTATTTTTGCTCCTGTAGACCCTTTGGATGCAACAGGAGCAGTAGCCTTACCTCCAGCCGTTCCGGTCTGAGTACCTGCTGTACTGCTCTTATTTCCAAAGAAGTCAAAGATGCCTGTCTTTTTTGTGCCCGTAGCACCTGCCTTTGCCCCTGATTTTGTTCCCACAGGTCCCATAGGTGTAGGTGTAGGTGTAGCTGCTGCAGCGCCTATCTTCCCTCCACTGGCACTACCCACTTTCCCTGCAGAACCCACTTTCGCACCAGTAGAGCCCATGGGTGCAACGCTAACGCCTGTCTTCCCACCGATGACTCCACTCTTTGTCCCCAGTGTGCCCCCCTTTCCTCCCACAACCCCAATCTGCTTGCCTGTGCCTGCTACCCCTGCATCTGCTCCACCTCCAGGCGCTATCATGGTTCTACTTATAGCATCACTGCCTGCCTCAATCTCCACACCATGAGGATATGGGTAGGTGAAAGCGGGCGCAGCCTGAGCAGCCCCCACTTTTGTTGATGCTGCAGCTGATGGAAAAATCTTTGCTCCCCCCGTCTTCGCTACTGATTTTCCTACTATCGCCTGCATGTTTCTACTCCTCTGCTAGCCATTTATCACCCCACAAGAAAAAATCCTGCGTTAAAACCCTTGTAGATTAATGGTCTCACCCGCTGTTGGGGTCTCATTAATCGCATTCAGGTATTGCACTTGACTGCTGCCATTACGCATCAGGTAGCCACTCTTTCGATCAACAAACTCCATCATCAGATCAACTGGAATCATAGGATCAATCATCGTATAGCCGATACTTACTGTAAGCGAGCCCGCAGGGAATGAGTGCCCCTCAATCATATTATGCAGCTCATCCAGCTTAGCCTCTAATTCACGGGCACGATACAGATTGAGGATAAGGGCAAACTTGCCATCGCCATAACAGGCCAAAGAGTCTGTATATTTAATATTCTTGTTCAACAGATGAGAGAGTGTTTTCAGAACTTTGTCAGTATAGTGCGCGCCATACTCTTCACTTTTCTGCTCAAGATCATCGATCCCTATTGTCACCAGCCATGTTTTCATCGGCTGGTCGTTAAAGTTCTTTCCACGATAGAAGGTCACCAAATCTTCGAGCATCACTTTCAGGCTTGGACGACTATACAAACCGGTCAGAGAGTCACGCTCTTCTGCATCAAACAGCGCCACTTTACTGGTATAGATTTTATCAAGCCCCTCTATGATCGCCATGTTGGATGGACTCAGGTCCCCCTTCACCAAGATCATTCGACGTGGGGTGAGTCGCCCCAGAGAGTCTAGCAGCACCCATGGATCATGATAGACATTGAGCTTTGATACACCACCCCGACTTTTAATCGCACACTTCTGAGCCAACTCATGGTGGTAATCCTGATCCTCTTCATCAGGCGCAAGAGCAAAGCGTTTGATGACCATCTCATCTTGCTTCGCATCTTCATATGACTCATATACTGCGACATACTCAACCTCTTCCATTGAGTAGAGGTAGTGAATAACTGCATGAGTCAGTGACTCATAGCCTTTGTGAGACATCAGCATTGCTGAAAGTTGAAAGGCGTATTTTGTATCATCTATTAACATTGCTTCAGTTCTCTTGATCAGAAACTAAGGCAATCTGTCGCTACCGACTACAAACCACCTTATATTTTAATTATTGCTGTCATTAAGAGCAGGAGACATCCTCTCCTCACTCATCTCCTTCATTGCTAAGAGAGCAGTCCCTCAACAAGGTACAGCAATCTCCTCTGTGTATGCCGCATACCTTACCTCCACGAACACTACAAGACTGACCATTCGTCAAAGTTTTCACAGCGTACTTGGTATCACCAAACATTTTCAAAGTCTTGTATTCTACCTTCTATCAAAACAAAAACAAGACAGATAGTGGTAGAATTTTAGAATGAAACTACCCCCTCCTACCTTCTAACACTTTGACAAAAATCTATTGTTTTTAGTATGCCTTCAGTTATATCCTACCCCCCTCTATAAACATCAGGGCATACCCTTCTCTCTAATCCCGTTACACTCTACCCCCAGAAAAATACAAATCATGACCACCCCCAGCAATGACAGCAGCCGCATTTTAGCAATTGATGGTGCAGACCCTATTCTTGCCCTTTATCGAAAAATCTTCGAGCTGAATCAAAAAGATCTTGAAGATAAAATCATGCTGCAGTCCCTTGCTGGAACGCTAACGGGAGAGTCTGACCTTGATGACCTGACAGGAAGTAGCACGGTAGAGGAGTTCACCCTCTCTTTCGCAAGCCAAGGGCAGGATGCTGTAGAGATGGCGCGCAAAGCGATGGTGGATGGCACCCCCTACAGAGTGGCTTTTATTGATATGCGCATGCCTCCGGGGATTGATGGTCTGGAGACTGCAAAACTGTTACGTGAGCTGGATGAACGAATCTGCATCATCTTTGTGACGGCCCATTCAGACCGTAGTCTGGATGAGATCAGTGAGTTTTCACAAGATAATGTGCTCTATATACAGAAGCCTTTCAATCGTGAAGAGATTCTTCTCGCCGCACGCACTATGGCTCGCAGCTGGATCAACAACAACAATAAGAAATTAGAGGCGATATTTAAGGCAAAAAGTGATTTCCTTGCCACCATGAGCCATGAGCTGCGCACCCCGCTCACCTCCATCATTGGAAACAGTGAATACTTGTCTGAACAGCTCACAAACCCTGAGCACCTACAGATACTACAGTCGATCTACAGCGCAGGAAAACACCAGCTAGCACTGGTCAATGACATCCTCGATATTTCCAAAATCGAATCGGGTAAATTCACCATTGATGAGACCCTCTATGACCTGGGGCAACTACTGAAAGATCTTCAACAGATGCTCTCAGTGAATGCACAAGATGCGGGCATTGAACTGTTCTTCAGCCAGAAAGAGGAACAAACGCACCAACTATTGGGTGACTCACAACGTATTGGGCAAATTTTAATTAACCTGTTAAGTAATGCCATCAAGTTCACCGAAGAGGGCAACGTAACCTTGACCACTTGGTCAGATGATGAGCATCTCTTTTTTGAGCTCAAAGATACCGGCATCGGCATGACTCCCGATCAGGTGCGTAAACTCTTCGGTCGCTTTGAACAGGCGGATGGCACCATCTCCAGACGCTTTGGCGGCAGTGGATTAGGGCTCTACATCTCCTTGAATCTTGCCCAGTTGATGGACGGTCACATTGAGGCATCCAGCACACAAGGGGAAGGCTCAACCTTCTTGGTCACCCTCCCCTACCAACCCAGCGATCAACCTATTCTCTCCAGTGAAGAGAAGGCCGCTGGATCAGTTCTGACTGAAAAATATACTGGCGAGGTAATGATTGCCGAAGACACACCTGCCCTGATGGCTCTGGAGCGCCGCTCAGTAGAGCAGATAGGCGCCACAGTCACCCCAGCCCACAACGGTCAAGAGGCTGTAGAACTCGCTTGCAGCCAGCACTTTGATCTGATTTTAATGGATATGCAGATGCCTATCATGGATGGCATCGAAGCAACCCGAACCTTGCGCTCAAAGGGGATCGACACGCCTATTATCGGAGTTACTGCCAATGTAATGCAGGAGCACCGAGAGGCCTTTGAGGAGGCGGGAAGCAATGGTTTCCTCGCAAAACCCTTCCACAGTGAGGACTTGCGTAAAGCCATCAAACCCTACCTCACCACAGTACAGATAGAGGCCGAAGAGATAGAGGCGGGCTTGCTAAATAGTGCATTCAATACAGGCAGGAGACATCAGACTGGCGTACCTGACGAGATGATTAATGAGGAGATGATGGTGCTTTTCCATGAGAACCTCAAAGGTAATCGTGGAGAACTGGAGCAGGCCTATCTGGACGGAAACTGGGTGCAAATCAGAGAGGTGTCCCATGTCACCAAAGGGTACGGTATACCATTCGGCTACCCTGAGATGACCCGCCTAGGAACAGAAGTCAACAATGCAACCAAAAACGAACAACAGGTTCCTGAATTGGTTGAGGAGCTACTCACCTACCTGCAGGAGGTACTGGATGATGCTGCAGCCACCTCTGCCCCCCCAAGTGATACACGCAGAAGACACCAGACCGGTGAAACGGATGAGATGGTCAATGAAGAGCTGCTGGTGCTCTTCTATGAAAACCTCAAGGGTAATCGCGGCGAACTGGAGCAGGCCTATCTAGCGGGCGACTGGGTACAAATCAGAGAGGTCTCTCATGTCACCAAAGGGTATGGAATGCCGTTCGGTTACCCCGAGATGACGCGCCTAGGAACCGAGGTCAACAATGCGACCAAGAATGAACAACAGGTCCCTGAACTGGTTGAAGAGCTACTCACCTATCTGCAAGAGGTGCTTGATGATGCTTAACCCCCCTCTTACTTAAAAGCACCCTCCCTAAACCAAACACTCCGACAACCTTTTCAGGTTGCCGGAGTGTTCGGCATTCAAGAGCAGCGCTTTACTTAGGCGCCAGCTTCGTTGGTACTACTTCTTCTTTTTATCATCCTCAACTGCTGCAGGCTCCGTTGCTACAGACTGCATGGCTTTAATGGCCTCCATATCTGCGGAAACGGACTTTCTTGCATCATCCGCTACTCTTTTATCAGCAGCGGCGGTCTTTTTGTCAGCAGCGGCCGTCTTTTTATCGACTGCTGCTGCCTTTCTTGCATCACCGGCTGCTTTTTTATCCGCTGCCGCCTTTTTTGACTCAGCAGCTGCAGACTTTCTTGCATCATCTGCCGCTTTTTTGTCTGCTGCTGCTTTTCTTGCATCGGCTGCCGCTGCTTTTCTCTCTGCATCGGCTGCCGCTTTCATCTCTGCTGCTGCTCTTCTTGCCTCTGCCGCCGCTTTCTGAGCATCAGCCAGCACTTTTCGCTCAACCGCTCTCTCTGCTGCTGCAATTGCAGATGCTGCTGTCTCTTCACTAAAGTCATCACTCATGACCTTTCTTTTGCGGTAGTAGTAGTAACCGTAATATGTACCCGCACCCAACACTCCAATGGCTGCTACCGGCCCCCATGCACCCAACCCTAAACCAAAGCCTAAACTTAAACCTTTACCATTCCAGAGCGTTGCCGATGCAACCTTAGATGTTGCCGATTTCATGCCACCAGCTGCAACACCCGCTTTACCTGCCGCTGCGGCTTTTCCACCCGCTGCACCCGCCTTACCTACAACGCCTTTAACGGAGGCACCGTCTTGAATTTTTGCACCACTTTGAACAATAGCATTTTTACCAACGGTTGCATTTTTGCCGACAGTTGCCCCCTTGCCGACAATAGCTCCACTCTTTACGATGGTCCCACTCTTTACAACCGCACCTTTTCCGACAGTTGCATCATGACCAATAACCGCGCCTTTACCAATGATTGCATCATTATGAATAGTAGCATCAGTACCGATAAAGGCATCACGACCAATCTGGGCTTTCGGCATCACTTCCGCACAACTGCCAATGACCGCGCCCTTTCCAACCATGGCGGAGTTCGCCAAATTGGCGCCAGCGCCAAGTGTCACCCCATTTGCTGCGGTGCTTCCTGCTGCAGTCTTTACTGCACCGGCTTTGATTGTTGCACCTGTCATTGCATTCATCATAGTTATTTCCTCAATTCAAATTTACTGGCGTTTATTTGCTGAAGTTTTTGGAGACTCTGGGGCCACCTAAGCTTCTGAGCTGCACGATAGGTTCAGGTTATCTTTGCTTAACAATAAGAGGAGGCACTTTCATACAGACAGCCACCACTCATAAACTCATAAACTCATAAACTCATAAACTCATAAACTCATAAACTCATAAACATGTCTATATTATCAAATATAGACATTTAACAAATAGAAAGGGCCTCATCATTGAGGCCCTTTCTGTTAACGCAAAAGCCACACTGTAAAGTGACAATAACGCTTACTAAATAGCGTAGAGCCGGGATGGTTCTTCACCCCACTCCCCTGTCAAACAACACTCGTATACCGCTTGGTATAGCTCACTACTCTTGAAGGGCTTCGCAAACCAGAGAATTTTTCCATCGAGAGAAGCAGAAATCTTATCTGCAATATTATCGCTATACCCAGATACGAAGGCGAGCTGCATGTTTGGGTTTGTCTTGCGAATCCTTATTGCAGTCTCCAAGCCATCAATACCAGGAGGCATACGCATATCAATCAGCGCTAAGTTATAAGACTCCCCATTGCTGCTCATCTTATCAGCAGCAGCTACAGCCTCCTCACCTTGTGAGTAACAATCTAACTGTATAGCATCAGACTTATTGAATATATTTTTGTACATCACCAATGTGAAATTATCATCATCGGTCACCATGACTCTGTAGGTGCTCATCACTTTATCCTAAGTATTATTTAATGACTCACTGAATTGTAACTAATTCTATCACCCAAAACAATTGGTACGCTACATCAATTTACCTTAACCTCTATGCACCACGTGCAGCAGCAATCTTTTCACGCATACCCTGGGTCTGCGCACGCAGCTGCTCCGCTCGTAACTTAAGATTATCCGTCTTGGTACGGATCAGGTGCTTCTGCGCAGGGTCCTCACTGAATGCAGAGTTGATGGTATGAGCCACATCCTCAGAAACTTGCTCTACATCTCCACTGATCTTATCCATCCCTCGAATAGCATCGAGTGCCTTGCTGGTTGCCTGCTTTGCATAGTTCGTCGCTTTCTGGGTCTCTTCAGAGATCTGCTGCGCTTCACCAATCACCTCATTGGCTTCCATGGTTGCCGTGCGTGCATGATCAATAGCCTGCTCTGCCTGCTGTGTAGCCTGTTGTGCCTGTGCAGTCACCTGCTCTGCTTCTAATGCGGCCTGATTGGCATGACCCGCGATCTGGCGCTCCTGCTCAATCACCATACGCACCTGAGCAGTGGACTCTTCAGCACGCTGACGGGCCTGATGGGCACGTGCCGCAGCCTCATTAGCCAACCCAGTAACCCGCTCTGCCAGCACTGTCACCTCAACTGCGTAGCTGGTCTGCTCTTTAGCCACCTCAGCCGCTTCAGTCAGAATCTCTGCTGCCAGATTAGAGACAGCGGAAACCTCTTCAGCATCTCTGGCCGCGACATTGGCCCCAACCGCCGCCTTTTCAGTAGAGGCATGCTTTACAATCTGCTCCTCTTCTGGCGGCTTGCTCTTTGCGACTTCCTGTAGTTCACGCCCACCTTCAACCATGGTCATTGTTGCTGGATTTGCCATTACCTATTCTCCTGTCAAATTTTCTTGTCGATTAATCACGCGCCTGATCAGGAGCGCCTCAATCTCTCATTCTCTTCTGCAAGCAGCCTGTTTTTCTCCTGTAGCGACTCCATTGCCACAGAGGGGTGCGCCAGAGACTCTATCTCTTCATCAGCACACTCACTTCCCAAGCTCTGCTTAACTTCTTCTGCAATCTCAGAGAGGGTCTCAACAGCTCCAACCATGGAGCCTGCTCGAACCGTTGCGGTATGGAGCGCCCGCCCCAGACGGTTTCCTGACACAGAGTCTACCCTCATTTCTTCACTGAGCAACATCTGTGCCAGTGACTCAATCTGTGACGGTGTTGCCATCTGCTCCAGTTTCATCACCAAGGGAATCTGAAACTGATCCAATTTTTGGCGCAACTGCACCACTTTTAATAGACCTTGGTCCGCACAGTGGGTAGCGATAACCACCAATCGGCTGCGCACCATTCGGATACGTTTGATCAACTCACTAAACTGCTGCTCAAACTCTCCCAGATGAATTTGGCTGACATCAACAACCAAAAGCACGCTGTTAATCTGTCGCAATAGATAGTCAAGCCGTGCGGGCTCTAGGCGGCAGGCCGTGTCGACGATGACGGTCTCAAAATCATCCACCTCCTCCGCCCAAACTTTGGAGAGCATGTGCACCTCTTTACCTGCAGCGACCCCTCGCACCCCCACACAATCAGCTGCTGACCGTTCATCCAGTGCAACACGGGCCACTTGATCTGCGGTGTAGTCCATTAACACCACAGATCGCCCCTGTTGACGATAGGCATCGGTCAACTGTAGTGCCACCGTGCTCTTTCCTGACTGCGGCTGAAAACTGAGTATCAATACTCTATCCACTTCACCACCCTTTTCCAATATTCAATAAAAGACCCCTAGAATAACACTTAATAAGAAGCCACTGATTAATATACCCCTAACCACTATCGACTGCAAACCCATGTTCTTTAATTAAGGTCTTGGCATATTTTTTGCTCGATACAGCTAAAAGGCAGCAAACACCACTAGCGTGCCGAAAATATGACAATAGACAACAATGGGTTAACCTTTGAACACTGAGAGCAAACAAGACGTGACCATCGACAAAATAGAAAACGTCTGGAGCGCTGGGGTACATGCCCCCCCCGATGAGCATAAGGTATTCATTCAGCCTGAGCCAGTACATCAAACGCCCCCCTCTACACCACCTCATTCACACTCCGAGGAGACAGCCATGGCTGAAGTCGATACAATACAGGGAAATCCCCATTACCGCATTGCTGGGGAGGTCGAACGCGCTACGGATGCTGCCCTTACTGCCACTGAGTATAGTCAGGATGCACTCCAAGCCGCTGAAGATGCCGACCGCAATGCCCAAGTCATCGCTGAAGAGACACAGAAAAGTGCAGAAGAGGCCCATCTCGCCATTGAACAGACCCACACTTATATCGCTGCCACCAACCTCGCTGCCGAACGCGCTCTGCAAGCCACTCGCTCTGCACGCCAAGCCAGCCATCAGGCATTCGAATTCACCCGTAAAGGGATGGCTGACCTTGAGGCGATGGGGCACGCTATGGATGCCTCAGAGAGCCGTATCCAGGACCGTGACAGCAGCCACCTTTTTGAGCGCACACAGACCCTGAAGCAACAGACTGCTGCCCTACGCCAGCAGCTGATGAGCCTGTAATCTTATTCGATGGAGCAACCACCTAACGCGCACTTTAATCTTGACTCGTTTATTCGTAAACGGGCTGACCAGCAGCGCCAGCAACAAAAAGATCCTGCAACAGCTCCTCCTTTAGAAGAGCCCCCTACATCTCCCGCTCCACCCCCCCAACCTGTTTCACAACCAGAGCCTCCTGCAGCTGAAACGCCAGAGTCGCATACAGAGAGCACCGCTACAAGCAACACTACGCCACCAACTGGGGCAGCAGCCGAGGTCATACAGCAGCAAAAAACTGTAGAACATACGACAGAGCAACTGAAGCTCTCCACCCAATCTGCAAAAGAGAGCCAACAGAGCACTCAAGAGGCCGTCTCTCAGCTGGAGATAGATGCAGAGGGAAGCCAAGCACGTCTTGCAGCAGAGGCGGCACAAGAGGCAGCACAAGCATCATTGGATGCCATTGAGTTTGCCCACCAAGCAACACGCAGTGCAATTCAGGAGGCTACAGAGGGGCGTGAACAGAAGCAGACCTACAACACTCACCGTCTGCTGGTGATACTCAATATTACGCTGTTGGTGGCTGCACTCGCCACACTCACTATTTTTATCTGGCCTACCTCACAGAGTTCAACCCCAGCACCAGCAGCTGTCGATAATAAGACGACTGAGCACTTGACCCAGCAGCTACTGCTCGATACCCAACGGGAACGGCTGCGTAGTGAACAGGAACTTGCGCTGATGGAGCGCAGTTTGGCGCGACTAATCGAAGAACAGCGCTCACTTAAAGTCTATCTGGATGAGACCAAAAACCAACTCAACAGTGAACGGGCACGTGCACAACAAAATGAGTCACTCACAGCTACCTTCAGCAAGATGGAGCAGGATCTAAAGCAGAAAATAACACAGCTGGAGGTGCGGCTAGAACAGAAGGAGCAGCCACAGATTATTGTTGCAGCCCCTGTACCCACACCTGTAGCACAGGAACCCGCCATTAATACCCCCTCCACTGCAGTCACTCAACAACCCATCGCCGCCCCTACTACAATAGAAAAGGAGAGCGTCTCTGTTGAGCGTGAGAAGGAGGTGGATGAGATTTTACAAAAGCTATATAGCCTTCATTCAGAACTCTCTGAGCAAAAGGTTGGAGCTTCTGGAGAAGAGGGCGATCAGCCTGCGACAACAGCACGCCCCTACAGTTACAATCGTCGCTAAGGACGAAGATTAGCCGTTTAGTTTGTAACTATTCAGAGGTGTTAACGGAAAATAATCCTTGACAGGGTTTTTCAGTAAAAACGTGATTTTCACCCTGCTCCCGCACCTCTTGCTTATACTGTTCTCAGTCGCCCATAAACTGCCTGCACAGGCTATCATTTGATGGAGTAGTCCTGCGGGTCATCTCTGTAGCTTAAAGTCGCTTATATCGCTACTACAGGCGA